>Ga0207134_1159_pt1 | contig 17756 bp, 15 predicted proteins | sample Alteio_BWMinHeat_12_FD_153527 | JGI IMG/M metagenome (GOLD analysis project Ga0207134, IMG submission 153527) | Enriched cells from forest soil in Barre Woods Harvard Forest LTER site, Petersham, Massachusetts, United States -... | ecosystem: Environmental > Terrestrial > Soil > Temperate forest >... | reverse complement strand
AAGGTAGTTCACCATTGCCTCGATGGTAACCAGCTTCTGCAATTCCCCATTGGAGATGAGGATAAGGTACTTGTCCTCGACCGACATTTTGAATGCAACGATTTTGAGCGAGTCGAAAGCCAGGTCCTTGACGAAGCTAGAGGACCGGCAGATTTTTTGGGCGGAAGAATTTACATTTTGCTTTCACGCGCTTTATTGATTTTTTGATTTGCCTTTAATTTTAGATTTACTTATAGCTGGTTTCGTTGTTGTGTTAGCGGAATAGCCACTCTTACCAGCACCTTCTCTAACTAGTCCAGTGTAAGAGGCAGGCTTAGCCACCCGTATTACAGCTTCTGCCAAAGCTTTCATAGCAAATTGATTTATGGAAGTGCCTTCTCTTTTTGCTGCATTTTTTATACCTAAATGTAATGATGCCGGAAGGCGCAGCAATAATTTTCCAGCAAGTATTGATTCTTGAGCTTGATCTGGCAGAGGAATTTTTGCGCTGGATTTTAAAGCAACAGCCAGATATTCTTTCAGTAGGCGTGGCATGAGAACAAGACCATCTTCTAACCTATTAGTAAAAGTAGAGCAATCTGGTAGCTCTGCCACTGAAACCCAATAGCCCTTTTCTCCTTCCCATTCTGAAGCCTCTGTACAATAGTGCCAGGGAAGTTGCAAATATTGCTCAACAGTATTTTTTTTATTGCTCATTGTTTACCGTCTTCAAAAGATTAATAACCTTGTTTACGTCCTTGGGATGGCAAAAGTTTTTGCCTCCGTGCGGTTTAACGATCATTATTGGCAAATGTCCTTGCTTCCCGTATACATGATGTGATCCTGCTATATTCCGCTCGGTGTATCCATTTTCCTTAAGCACTTTAACTAATTCAGTAAATCTAATGCCTTTTTTATTTTTGCTGAGGCTAAAAAGATAGTTTGATTTCTTGCCCATGCGATTTTATATACCAAGAAAATGCTATCGTATATGATAGCATTTAGCCTGGAGATAAAGCAAGGCAAAAAGTAAAAAATTGCCGGAAGCAGTGTAAGGTTCCTGCTTCCGGCAATTTTTGTGAGGAAAGGACTCCGAATTTAACAAGTCACCCAAGAGCGCGGGCATTCTCGAAAAAAGCGTCAGCGTATTGGATCACTGTTGGGTCAGGCGAGCTGCATAGAGCCATCCCCATCAAGCTCGGCATGAGATCCAATTGCCTGTCAGTGTCGAGAAATTCACTCGAAAGGACCATAAGCAGGATCTTCTTCTGGAGCTCACCGAGTTTGAGGTCCTGCATCAAACGACGCTCTTCTGTAACTGTCGCAACCTGTAGGACGTTTCGTCCACTCCGTCGGTTCAAAAAGGCGATAGTGTCTCGTATAGAGTCGATCACGGCTTCTCTGGTTGGTAGGGGCATCGATGCTCTCCTTCTTTGCGTCCATTGATTCGTGTGGTCAGTGAATACCGGTTCGCTAAACGTGTTACGTATGGGCGGGTTGGCGGTCCCGCCCGGAGGAGGCTGAGCACTGCTAGGCACATAGCTGCCCGATGACCAGGTGAACCAGGGTTCGCGCTGTCGTCATCCTTTCGATTTGCGAGGGACAGATTGACAAATTGAATCTGCCCGACAATGCGGTAGCAATGTCTACGTGGCAGATGGAGTCGGCGCCTAGATCGTTTGCTAGATGGCTGTCCAGAGTAATACTCTGCGCCGAATTTGGCAAAGCGGAGGCGACGATGTTGAACACCGTATTTTGTACATCCCCGAAATTGTCGTAATCAGCGGCGAGGATGTCGTCGAGGCAATCCCCAAGCGTGTACAGGACGGGATCGGGGTTCTCTCGAAGTGGACATAGAGATACCTCTGTGATGCCTTGGAGGATCTTAGACAGATTTTCTGGATCTATGTCGAAGATTCTCAGCAGGGGAACTGTTTCGTCCTGGTAAGGGGCGACCATGAACCTCCAGTCGTCCCTAAGGTACGCAGTCAAATACCTTTTGGCCTCGGTTCGTGTCATGATCTTCGCTCCTTTCTTACTGGGCGGGCGGTTGTGGGTTGCGGTCACGAGGGATTGTCTGGGTGGCGGTTGGTGGTCCCGCCCGGATGCCGTAAGTGCGGCATATCAAGGAAATGTGGAGGATATCAGCACATAGTCCCGAAGCAGCGCAACGGTACACAGTTTTGCCGCATCATCATCGTGGATGGTGATGCCGAACTTCTCCTCGACTTTAATCACGAGTGTGACGCTGTCGAGCGAGTCAAGGCCCAGGTCGTCGATGAAGTGTGTCATTCGGGTGATCTGGTGGGTTGGCCTTTTGAACACCTCTGTAATAAGCTCGATTAAGCGATCTTCGACTTCCTGGTCTCCTGAGGTGAAGTCCTCTCGGGTCACTTGCGTTGGTGTCGTCTGCTCGACGCCGTGTTCGCACATGCTTAGATCTCCTTAGTGTATGCGTCCAGTTTTGGACGCAACGGCTAATTGGTCCTTCACGATGATTGGTATCCATAGTACCAATGCTGGCTTTTGCTCCATCGTCCCTCCTTTACGTGAACGGTATCCTGAGATGGGGTGATTGACGAGAAGTTCTACTTTTTTCGCCGTGGAAGATGAAATGCCTTCGGCGTTTTCGGAGGCATTGGGCGTGGGGCAGGGGGTGCTGAGCGCAGGATGTGCACGAGGCGCCCAAGCGTCAAGATAGAGGCGTCGATTTCGGTTGGGACAGTAATATCCCACTCAGCCTCAAAATCGCCCACCAGGTCGGCCCAGACCAGGGAATCGCTAAGTCCCAGGGAGCCGAGGGTGGTGTTAACGGTGATATCGGAATTTGGCTTGGGCCCGCCTTCGTTTCCCTCAAGCTTGAGTTGTCTGATGGCAAACTTGATCACGCAGGCCAAGACTTCCTTGGATTCGCCAATCGGTTTCCTTGCGCTTTTCATGGCTTGTAGCCTCCGTGTTAGAAGGACATAATCCACCACCTACCCACAGGTACGGTTTTGGATTATGTTCATGGGCTGGGGATAAGACTATTGACGATGTATTGAAGATTCCAATGGAGTGCTAACGATAGCCTTAACTTGTCATTTTTGATCAAGCGAAAGCAAGCCCAATATTTACATAAGGCGAAAACAGGGAGACAATTCTGTGCTAAGCCGGAAAGCGCATCAATAGCTTGATAGAGGTGATCAAAAACCGAATAAAGGCAGCCGAGATTAAAATGAATTTCCTTAGTTAAGAGAATTTTTCTAAATTAAATTATGTAGTCATGTTAGCGCGAGCTAGCGGAAGGGTAAATGTTTATCTTGATAACCATCTCAAATCAATAAATTCTACCTCGGCATTTTTGGCAAAATACGCGCAGATTTTTTGGGCGGAAGAATTTTACTTCTTGCCATTTTCTGTCATAAGCTAAATAAAGCCGATCGTCGCTGACACCTCGGTAAGCGATGTGAACAATATCTCCACAACAAGGTGACTCGTTTGCGGTGGAGTTATTTGTCGATAAAGGTGCAGCCAATTGTTTGCTGTTGCCAACATACTGTTTGGACCTGGGGTCAAATTTGGCCAGTAGCCAAGCAAATGGATTAGTCTTTCCTGCTGTCAATTTGATGTCCCATTAGTCTTTGTCTAGGCTAGCAAAGGCAGGTAGAAAGACTGGCAAACTAATAACAAACACAGTTCCTTTGCCCAGGACCGAGTCTACTTCGATTGTGCCATGGTGGCGGGCAACAATTTCGCGTGTAATAGCTAAACCTAAGCCACTGCCTCCACTGGTTCTACTACGTGCTTTATCGGCGCGATAAAAACGCTCAAAAATATGCGGCAAGTCTGCAGGGTCAATGCCAGGGCCATTATCTTCAATTTTAATTTGTATTTGTTCGTGTTCTGCCATTTCTACTGTTACTGTCACTAAACCTTCTTCAGGACTGTAATTAATGGCATTAGTTAAGACGTTAATTAAAGCGCGCTGCAATTGCATATAATTACCCGCCACAGTAAGACCGGCTAGTTTATTAGCGTTATCGTCATCGGTAGGCCATTGTATAGATACCCTGATTTTTTTCTTGTGTGCCTGATCTTTCACTTGCTCGACAGTATCATGAATGAGTTGTTTGACATTGACTGTTTCATGAACCATACTGTCGCTGCGGCCATCTAAGCGGGTAATATCAAGTAAATCTTGCAATAAGCTCGATTGCCGTTCCACAAGTTTTTCAAGCGAATTTAAAAATTGCTTTCTCATCACTGGGTCTTCGGAGGCACCCGCCCCCAGCGCTTCTACCACAGAGCTTATGGCCATGGTGGGGGTTTTTAATTCATGACTGGCGTTAGCGAGGAAATCCTGTCGCATGCGTTCTTGTTCAGCGAGGCGGCCAATCATTTGATTGAAAGAAAGACCAAGTTCACCAATTTCATCGCGCCTGGACACTGGCACAAATTCTGAAATGTCGCCTGATAGAGCAATTTTCTTTGCCAAACTACTCATTTCTTGCAAGGGCTTATTCACACGCCTGGCTAGCCAGAGACTAATTAATACTGTTATGCAGCCAGTAGCAAAAATGATTTCTAGAAAGACAATTAAATCGTGCCGCAACCTTTGCTCAATATTGGTGAGTGGTACGCCAATACGGATTACCCCGGTTGTTTCTCCGGCGGCACGTACCGGATATGCTACATATAGCCAATTAGTTTTTGTCGATTGCGATTGGCGGGTATAGAAAGCTACAATGCCACCTAAGGCGTCATTAATTTCTGATTCATTAGAGATATTTTCGCCGCTACCATGCTGCACAATGGCGCCTGAATCGGCAAGCACATTGCCGCTTTTGCTGACAACAGTAATGACTACATTTAATTTTGAGGCGTGACGATCAACCGCTTTTTTAATGCGTGTCTTTGCTTGTAGAGAATCCAGGGCCAAATCATTGTCAATTTCTAGGCCTAAATTGACTGCTTCTACTTCTAAAGAATTGCGCAAGTCGTTAACTGATTCGGACTTAATCATAAATAGAGCCCATAGGCTGACAGCCAATAAGGCGACGATAATGACAAGCAGATAGCTAAACAAAAGTTGATTAGCCAAACTTCTGGCAAACCAGCGGTATATAGTTTTGAATAGTCCGAACTCGAATAAATTCATCAATAATTTGTGTCTTTCTACGCTAAAGAGCTTAAGATATTTGCACCAATTTCAAAACAAAGTTGACAAGTCTTACTATAATGCCTTTATACAGGAATGTTTTAATTAAGAAAAATAATTGGAGGTCCAGGCAAAATGTCTTCTGTGGCAAATGTAACCGATAGCAGCTTTGAACAAGAAGTCTTAAAAGCAGAAGTTCCTGTTTTGGTGGACTTTTGGGCGCCTTGGTGCGGTCCTTGTAAAGCTGTGGCTCCGGTCGTTGAGGATTTATCTCAAGAGTATGCCGGCCGGCTGAAGGTAGTTAAATTAAATACGGACGAAAATCCGAAAACTGCCCAGGCCTATACCATTAGGGGCATACCTAGTTTGTACCTTTTCAAGAGCGGACAGGTAGTTGAACAAGTAGTTGGCGCGGTGCCAAAGGCTACTTTAACTACGGCAATTAATAAACATATTTAGGTATTTCTAGCTAATTTTTTGTTTTGCTTGCCCTCAGTGCGGGCAATGTTAATCTATAGCCAGGAGAACTATTAAAAATGCGCGAACTTTTGCTTTGTTTTATTTTTGCTCTAATAGTGGGCAGCATCATTAATAGTATGCAGCAAAAGCCGCCCGATTCTAGTCATGGCAGTAAGCAAGCAAGCCCAAACAATATTTCTCAGCGCGATTTTCCAGACTTCGCTTCATTTCCCAGTATCGATAATACAAATTTCGATACCCTAGTTTTGAAAAGCGAAAAGCCTGTGTTTGTTGAGTGTTATGTGCCTAATAACCTTGCCTGCGATCAAATGTTACCGCTAGTGGCGGCAGTAGGAAAAGAGCACCAAAATTCTATTAATATGGCTAAATTAAATGTGATGGATAATGCTGCACTCGCCCATCGTTATGATATTGGCACGGTGCCCACATTTTTGCTCTTTAATCAAGGTACATTAGCAGGCAGGCTGGCAGGTATTATGCCGCAAGATCGCCTGGAGTCTCTGATTGCTCCTCAACTTAGTTCTGCCAGCCGCTAAAGTTAATTGGTCTAAGAGTGCTCACTGCGGGTAGAATCTAAGCAGGAGACTAAAATAGGTTTTCATCTAGCGTGAGACTTATCGAATACGAGCCTTGGCCTAGAATCTAATGAAGAATTACTTAATTATTTTGATCCTTTCGCTTTGCTTTACTTGTTGGCTCGCTGATTCCGGACAGCCACCAACCGAGCAACCGATGGGTATCAGTAATGTGTTGCCTATTACTTACGGCGAAAAGAAGCAAGAGGGCATGATACCGGATTTTGTTTTTACGGATAAACAACAGCCTAGTAACTATGCAACCAAAATAGATGAAGATAGTGTGGGCCAGCAATTAGACTTTCCCTGGGGAACGCGTTGATTATTGGACAGACTGATAAAGTGAGCAGAAGCTGAGGCAAATAGATAAATGAAGACCTGGGCAAAATGGACATTATTGATACTGTGGACGGTGCTGCTGCTCTGTACGGCGGGCTACTGGAATCCTTTTGCTTCTTTTCCGGCCTTACTTAAATATTCTGTTGTGGCAGTAATCGGAGCGGCGCTTTTTGGCGCTCTGGTTATACTAATGCAGTTTTATATTTTAATTTCAATAATTTTCCCGCTACCACCGCGAGCAGATCTCAAAGCACCGAAAGGTTTCTGGCGTAAATATTTTGGGTTTCTGCTTAAACCCCCCACCATTAATCCAAAAGCGCCGCAAAAGTTGAATGAACTAATTGGCAATGAAAGAGCCAAAATAGAAATTAGAGAAGTAGCGGAAATGCTTTCTGATCCGGCTAAATACAAAGAAAGCGGAGCGCAAATACCCAAAGGCATGCTCTTTATTGGACCGCCAGGTGTGGGTAAAACATTGTTTGCCAGAGCTATTGCTAACGAAATTGGTGTTCCTTTCTTTGTTTTGGAAGGCTCAAGCGTTAGCGGTATCATTATGGGTTTAGGGGTTTTTAAACTAAAGTCACTGTTTGCTAAATTACGCAAATTTGATCGCTCAATTCTTTTTATTGACGAGATTGATTCTATGGCTGCCAGGCGCACTGGAGACAGAGGCTTTGGTGGTGTCAGTGATATGAATATGACATTGAATCGCTTACTGACTGAAATGGACGGCTTTTATAGTAGCAATATGATGGTCATCGGCGCTACGAATAATGACGCTATTTTAGATCCGGCCCTTATGCGAGCCGGGCGTATGGACAGAAGAATATATTTTGAAATGCCTAATCCGGAAGAACGAAAAGAGCTTTTCCGTTACTATTTGCGCAAAGTTAATTGCGATATTTTATCTATAGATCTAGACGAACTGGCCATGTTAACGGCTAATTATTCACCGGCTGAGGTTGCTGGTGTGGTGAATGAAGCTGCTTTGATCGGACATCGTCCTAATGGTCCTGGTAAAGTAACTACTGAAGTAATTATTCAGGCATTGGAGCGAGTCTCTGTGGGGCTAGAGCGAACCATGGTAGGCTCGGGTATTCAATTATCTAGCCATGACGCATCGGTACGTCTTGATGATGTAATTGGTATTGATGATGTGAAACAAGATGTTTTGGAAATAGTTGATTTCTTGCGGCATGGAGACGAATTAAGACGTATTGGGGCAAAGATTCCAAAGGGTATTTTACTTATTGGGCCGCCGGGCGTTGGTAAAACAATGCTTGCCAAAGCTATAGCTAATGAAGCGGGTGTTCCTTTTTATGGTTTGTCTGGTAGTTATTTTATCAGCGCTTTTGCTGGTGAAGGGGCTGAGCGCATTAGAGGTCTTTATACGCAAGCGCGAAAAAGCCCGGCTGCCATTATATTTATGGATGAAATCGATGCTTTAGGTGGAACAGTGGGCCCCACTGGCAGTAACCGTCACAGCGCTTTAAACCAAATCTTGGTAGAGCTTGATGGCATTGGGCGCAGCAATGTGATTACTATTGGTGCCACTAATGTTGAGGATAATCTTGATCCTGCCTTTATGCGTTCGGGTCGATTTGATCGCAAAACCTATGTTGGTCTGCCAGATGTTGAAGGTAGAAAGAAAATATTTCAAAAATATTTGAAAAATATAAAACTAGCTTCTGAGCCGGATTTAGATAAGCTTGGCAAGAATTCGGTAAATTTTTCTGGGGCTGACATCGCTGCTTGTGTGAATGAGGCAGCTATTATTGCTGTCAGACGGGGTAGTAAACACGTAGAGCAAGTAGACTTAGAAAACGCAGTTGAGCGCATATCAGTTACCGCGGGTCATAAGTTAAATATTGCTGGTATGAATCTCTCGCGTGTGCCAGATATCGATGTAAAACTTGATGACGTGAAGGGAATGGATTCAGCAAAAGCAGAAGCAGCAGAAGTTGTTGCGTTATTGAAGCATGCTGATAAAGTGGCCGAAAGCGGACTAAAGACTCCCAGAGGTATTTTATTAGTTGGACGACCCGGGACAGGCAAAACTATGTTAGCAAAAGCGATTGCCAATGAAGCAGGAGTACCGTTCTATGCTTTAACTGGTGGTGATTTTCAATCCATGTGGGCTGGCGTTGGCGCTAACCGTGTAAAGGCAGTTTATGAGCAGGCTAGACGTAGTGGTAAACCTTGTATTGTCTTCATCGATGAAATTGATGCTATAGGAAGCAGTCGCGGCATCGAGAAGGGTGGTGGAGCTGTTCAAGATTCTAACAAAACTTTGAACCAATTATTGAGTGAAATGGACGGTTACGGTAAACATAGGGTACTCACAATTGGTGCCACAAATAATGCTTTCATGCTTGATCATGCTTTATTGCGGCCAGGACGCTTTGATAGACGCATTGATATTCCGTTGCCTAATCTGGAAGGTCGTGAAGCCATAATCAAGTCGCATTTGAAAGATTTGCCGTGTGATGAATCAGTGAGCACATTGGATATTGCCCGTATGACTGTCTATCAAGCCGGTGCTGATCTAGCTAATGTAGCCAATGAAGCTGGATTAATAGCTATTCGGGATGGCCGAATGAAAATAAAACAAGAGGATCTTATCCAAGCTATTCAACGGGTATTATTTGGTGTCTCTTATGCAGGACATATGTTGAGTGATGAACTTCTAAAAACCGCCTATCATGAGGCAGGACATGCCATTGTATGTTATTTCCGTAATCATAAGGACCGTATTCAAGTTTTAACCATTGTGCCAAGTGGTGAGGCGCTGGGGTACATGTGGCCAATTAAGAAAGAGGATTATAATCATGTTTCGAAAGACGAATACATGGTTCGTATGGAAGTGGCTTTAGGTGGCTATGTTGCTGAAGAAATGTTTATGAAAACTACTTCGCATGGTCCATGTTCTGATTTAGCTAATGTTGCTGATAATGCGCGGCGCATGATCAGAGAATGGGGTATGGGTTCTTTCAAATTCAATGTTGATCTAGCTTATACTGAAGTCTTCAGCTGGCATAAATTCGATACTTCTCCTGAAACTGCACGTGAAATAGAATTAGAAATAAAGGAACTAGTAGATGAATGCCTGAATAATGTACGCGAGTTATTGGCTGCTCACAAAGACAAAATGAAGAAATTAGCAGAAGCATTGATAGAAAAAGAAACTCTGTATTTCCGTGATATCGCCAAGATTCTTGAGCCAGAACGTTCGGAAATAGAGATAGAACGCGAAATGCTTGTGTTGGCAGAGAAAAAATTAGTTGGCAAAGTGCCTGTTATAAATATGGAGGCCATAAGCGGTTTGTCGGGACCCAGCAAGGGAAATGGTAAGACCGCTGGCGATGAGGAAAAAGAGAAGAGCGATAAGGCAAAGAAAGATCAATCTGGCGACGACACTAAATTGAATTATGATAAACCCTAAAGTATCGTGAATAAAAGTAATGGCAATTGTGAAGTAGGTAGAGTTTGACCATCAAGAAAATCGAACAGATGATTAGCACAATTATTGCCATCTGTGGCATTGTTGCGCTGATATTTTTGGTCTGGAGTTCGAGAACCAGCTTTGCCTGTATTAGTGATTTTCCTGAATATTACGCGCCGGCAAGGTTGTTTATCGAAGGAAATGGCGCCGCCAGTTATGTCTTTAACATGTTAGGACAAGAAGAGCATAAGCTTTTTCCTCATATGCAAGCGCGGGTAGTGCTTTTATTTATTCCCCCCCAAGGCTTGGCTTTGCTTTCTCCGATTGGCTGGTTTAGCCCCTTGACGGCAATAATTATCTGGAAAACTCTTTTAATTGCTTGTTTAGTGGGCGGTATTGTTTTTTTAGCGCGCACATTTAGGCTTGGCTGTAGAGAAATTTGTTATCTAATCGCAGCCCTTAGCCTTTCGCAGGCTTGCTTTGAAGTACTACGTATTGATCAATTAGCGCCAATTTTGTTTCTAGCGCTTGCAGCAGCGATATATTTATTGAGTAAGGATCAAGATATAGCCGCTGGAGCGTTTTTATCATTAATGATTTTAAAGCCGCAGCAAATTCTCCCTTTGCTTGCCTATCTTGCTGGTATGCGACGCTGGCGGCCTTTGCTTGTTTTTTTAGGTGCGTTTGTCTTTTTAAGCATACTGGCTTATGTTGGCATTGGTGCGGCTGGTTTTAAGAACTATTTTGACCTTATGCGTGCGCCTGAAAGCGCCATATTTATGCAACCAGAGTTAAATCCCACTATACGCGGGCAATGCCTGCGATTCTTTCCAGGGGCAAACGGCGCCATATTGGTTATAGCAGCGATTGTTTATGCAATTGTTATCGGACTCTCTTATTTCTGGGGCAGACAGAATAAAAATATGCCCCAGGGTATTTTATGGGGAATATTAGTAGTAATGCCATTGGGGCTGCTAACGTCTCTACATTGCCACAGCTATGACTTGTTGCTTTTAGTGCCGACAATAATGATCATTTTTACCGATGCTGTTTTTACTTTCAATCCTGCCTTTAAACTATTGCTTATACTGGGAGGAATTGTCTTTATGTTGCCACTATCGGTTATGATTCACCATGATTATTTATTGAAAGGTGGTCAAATAAATATTTGGTTTATTGAATTATTAATATTGTGCTTAGTCATTATTCAACAAGTGGTCTTTAAGAAATCGAGTCTGAGTGCTAACAAAAATTGATTGTTGATAAGCGATATATGAAAAAGTTGTCTATATTAATGCCAGTCTACGATGAGAAAGCTACAATTGTAGCCATTCTTGACCAAGTAATAAACGCTGATACGCGGGGACTAGAGAAAGAATTGGTAATTGTTGATGATGGTTCGACCGATGGCACGCGGGAAATTTTAAGCAAACTTGATACTGCAAAATATCATGCCAAAATAGTTTTGCACGAAAAAAATATGGGCAAAGGAGCAGCACTTAGAACAGCCCAACAAGTAGCAAGCGGCGACATTATATTGATTCAAGACGCCGATCTAGAATATGACCCGCGTGAATATGTCAATCTCTTGCTGCCCATAATGGAAAATCGAGCCGATGTTGTTTATGGCTCCAGGCTTTCTGGCGGCAAAGTTACCCGCGCTTTTAAATTCAAGCATTTGTTAGGCAATAGATTCTTGAGCTTTCTTACTAATGTGTTGTACGACAGCACAATTACAGATATGGAGACTTGCTATAAAGTATTTAGAGCTGATTGTTTCAAAAAAATCAAAATACGTTCTAACAGATTTGATTTTGAGCCAGAGATCACAGCTAAAATACTCAAGCAAGGCATGCGCTTGTATGAGCTTCCTATTTCTTATTTTGGTCGCGATTATTCAGAAGGGAAAAAAATCACTTGGCGCGATGGATTTGTAGCAATCTGGGCGCTAATAAAATATCGCTTCTTTGATTAAAATCCTGGGTTCTATCTTATGGCTTTTGAAGCTCGGGCTTCCACTCATCTAAGATAGCTCCTTCGACTGGACATACTGAGAGGCAGGCACCGCAATCGATGCAAGCCGGATCGGTCGTGATGTAAGTATATTTAGTGCTTTTAGTATTAGTCTTGCCTTCGGCCCAGAGGATACATTCCACTGGACAAACCGGAATACAATCCCCGATACCTTCGCAAATATCAGCAACAATTGTGTAAGACATGCCTTCCTCCGAATTTAAATATGACTACATTGTACTAACTTGGCAACGTGTTTTGCTCTGTTAAAGCTCCTATTCTTTTTTAATCGAGTGGAAAGGAATAGTCAGCGTTGCTAGAGACAGTCCATAAATAATCATGGCTAGATAGGTGAGCGATTTGAGTCCTGTCACAATGCAGATATATTCCAATAAGCCACCAAAAGCAGTGCCTAGAAAGTTCCAGCCAAGGAGGTTGGTTTGATTCAGTGATTTTTTTAAGATAGTTGAGAAAATCATGCCGCTGAATAGAACAGGGAGGCATGAAAGAGCTGCTGTAATGCTAGCAACGGCAAGCGGATGAACCGTTGATGATTCGGGAACGTGCCCTAATAGTAGATCGGCCAGGAAGGCCAAAAGCAATCCAACATAAAGCGCCTTCAGACTATAGCTGCGGCGCCATGAAACAATAAGATTGGCTATAAAAGCCAATGTTAGAAAAATAAGCACAACAATAGCGGTAACAATCCAGGTTGAGCCAAAAAGTAAAGATAACTGGGTAATCGATTTTGTTTCCATGAGCATAAATGCGAGTCCAAGAAAGAACATAGCTAAACTTTCTCTGGAAAGAATATTGGTTTCGAAATTGCCTCGATTCAGCCAGAGCGGCCCAAGCGTAGCGCACAAAAGAACAAAGAAATAAAGGATAATCGCTCCTGTTGACTTAAATTCCAAATATAGAAAGGGCCAATCATCGGTAGCAGGCGTGGTTTCAGGACACTCACCAGGCATTGGCCAGTAGCGTAACCCCCCATGCTGTAATAGGTCCAAGGGCAACTTTGAGAAGCTCTGTTGCCCGAAGATGAAAAGACACGAGATTGAATTGTCTTGAACAAAAGAGAGGGGTTTGTAGCCAGCAGCAGCAGAGATGGTGCTATATAGTCTGTGCGTTGCGGGTTCTTTGCCCCCTGTGGCAAAACTCAACGAGATAATGCCATCAGGACTTAAGTGCCGTAAACAAGATACCAGGCATTCACGCGTATAGACAAAATTGTCAGTGCGCAGAAAGGCATTCGTTCTTATAGTACTGCCTGGATCTAAGTAAGCAAATTGTATAAGATCATATTTTTCTTTCGTATAGCGCAGAAAAGTCCGTGCATCTTCTACATGTACATGAACACGCCGATCAAGATAAGGTTTGTTAGTGTGAAGGGTAAATCCGAAACAGGCTATAACAGGATTGATCTCCACAGCATCAATATGCTGTGCGCCATGCAATAGCGCGCACTGCACATCATTGCCAGCTCCGGCGCCCAGTACAAGAACGTTTTTTGGCGTTGGCTTGAGTACGTAAGGGACTTCCAATGCGTATCGACATTCCCTAAACCACTGGCTTTTACCTCTGCATATCTGCTGCAGGTCCTGCCAATCCTTGCTTGGTGCTAAATCGCAAGCAATTTGTAAAAGATGATTGTCGCACAGTATGTCGTAGTTTCCAGGTTGGGCATCCATAAGTTTGTCAGCGACGACTTCAATTTTTCCGTAAGGTGACCAGACTGCTTGCCGATAAACGAAGGCGGCGGGCAGTATACTTGCTAGAGCTATTAGCAGAGCCGATTTTTGCCGGGATAGATAATAGGCGCATCCACCGCAAACAGCCAACCAAACAGCTGGCGGTAAGCTAAAAATCGAGATTATGGCGAAGGAGAGAACACCCAGAGCACTACCTGCTAAGTTAATTGCATAGGCTTTGAGCGCCGGCATCTTTGCAAACTCGATACCTAATATACGCCCGATTGTACTGAAAATTACAGACAAGTTTGTAGTCAAAAATCCGATTACAGTGAGGGCCAATAGCCACGAGTTAGGTTGCACACCAGCGCGGAAGAGCCCCAACCAGCAAGAACCCAGTGCTACGCCTACTGTACTCAAACAACAAAAACTAAGCAAGGGAAGGGTTGCCTGGGACTTCTTACGAGATAAAATGCCAATTGAGCTTGAGATAAATATTACCATCAAGATTAAGTTCGGGAAAGTTCGCAATACAGCGAGTTCGGCAGTCAGCCAGCGGATAGCCATGATTTCGCCGAATAAAAGTAAAAAGCTAATAACAAAGAGGCGTAATGAATTGGATGATACCACTTTTGTCATTATCATCCTCGCGCCCCGTCCCTGTTTCCTTTATTTTTCGCTGAGCGGATTAGGAAGAATAGGCAACTTATCGTTTTCTTTGCTCGGCTTATGTAATTCTATTTCGCCAATTAAAAGCGACGGAGCAACCAAATCGTAATAAGCTAAAGCACCTGGTTCCATAGCCAACACAACCCATGGTTTGGCGTCGGTACCGGTGCAAACTATATCCCTTAAGATGCGCAGAGACAAGGGACTAAATTGAGCTCCTCTCACTAATTCTTCATGGCCATCAGCAACAGTAATAGAATAAAGAAACAGCGGCGAGCGCACAAATGAGCCGCCACCCATACCACCTGTATTTGCCCGCGCTTCTGCTAATAAAGAGGCAGGACTAAAGAAGCCTGCATCGAAAGGAGCCAACCATCTAGCGATCATTACTGATTTCAGACCAGCTTTTTTGCCCAATTCAAGTAGTTTATCTTTCATTTGTTTGGCGTTCAATTGATTGTCCGAATTAATATAGAGAGTACTTGCTTCGCCGATGCCAGCAATGGAATGGCCATTACTATGTTTGGTATAAAGCGTTGGCGTGCGGCTAGTGCAGAAAGTTTTCAATATACCTTTATCAACCAAGAGGACCTTTTGGCCTGGCACACCATCCTCATCAATTTTATGCCCACCAACTAGAGGCTGATTATGATACCTCTCACTCAGGGGGTCGTCGATGATGCTAATAAAGGGTGGTAGGATTGCCTGTCCCACTAGGTCTTTAAATTGATTATGCCTGGTGGCGGCAGTATTATCTGTATTGCTCAGCACTTCTTGCGCGTGCCCTAAATGATAACGAAGCAGTTGATTGATAAATTCAGCTGAAGCCTGTCCTTCTAAAAGGATTGGTCCCCTGTATTCAGCGGCAAGGGGCGCTGACTTTAAGCGCATTAAATTGTCAGCCATTGTCTTGACAGCACGGGTAAGCTCTTCTTCCTTTGGCAGATCGTTTGGAGCGGTGGAACAAAACACACGACTGTCTGCCAATTGCATGCCATCATCTGCTTGTAAACTGGCAAGCACTATTACTGAATACTGATTTTCAGTTTGACGAATATGACTGCCTTCGCTATTAACAAACCAGTCGGTAAGTCCATTGACACTGAAATCAACCACACTACGCTGAATAGCTGGATATTGCCTGAAAACAGCAGAGACTGACTTAATTGTTGTTTGCCAGCGACTGGAGTCTACGTCTAATTTAAGAGGTTTGTCAATTGAAGTCGTTGATGTTTCTTGCGAAAAATCATCGGGACGATCGGGCACGTTATTTTGTTCTAGATAGCTCTTCTTAGCCTCATAATTTTTAATAGCTGTTTTATAAGCAGCATCTGTGCGCAGCCAAATTGTATGGCGCATAGCATCATAATCATCATCGGCTGTAATGGCGCTACCAATACCCATTAGACCGGCTGACAGCATTCCGGCTGAATGACTAAAATTGGAGCTATCTAAATGATAATTACCTTCTCTGACATCAACTTTAAGACTGCGCCAGCGACTGCTGCCGCTGTCAGTGACAGCTCCACATGATGCTAATATACGCAGGTTATTGTATTCGTTTACAGTATAGGAAACAAAATAAGGACAATCATGCTCATTGAGTTTTAATCGTTTCGTCGAGCGAGCCATTTCATCTTCTAAGGCTTGCATGACAATGTCATGTGTCTGGGGTTGACTTTGTTCTAAAGCATTGACAGGGAATTGGCAGGTGAGTAAGAGGATCATTAATAGTAATCGCAGAAAAGGTTTTTGCATTTTTATTTTTTCTCGGTAATTGGTGCCGGTAATATGGGCAGCTTTTGCTGGCTATTAGCCTTTCTTTCTACTTCGATTGTTTTAATAAGCAAGCTGCCAGAACAAGCTGAAACGGGTACCCAGCCAGACATGGCTCCACAAGTACCATTGAATGTATCAGTATCATCGGCAGCAAGAAGAATATTTTCTAACGAGGCTAAAGGAGTGCCAACTAAATCAACTCCACGTATCAGTTCATCAGGTTTGCCATCAACATAAACCCGTCGAACAAGAAGTGGAAGCAATTTAAAAGATTGCGGCATGGCTGTATGCGTATAAGTAAAGCCGCCAGCAAGTTGATCAAAAATAAGACCATATGGCTTGCCTTGTTTTTTTGCTTCGGAAATTAAGGCTGCGCGCAAATCATTATAAGGCACAGTTTTATCGGCGATGACCATTAGATTTCCCTGACGCGCAGTAGGCGCGTAGCCAGGAGAGCAGCGCCCATGTCCATTAGAATGAGGACAGTCTTTAATCGGCGAGCGATCTGTCAGGAAAGTTTTTAATACACCGTGATCAACAATAGTAACTTTTTGGGCAGGAACACCCTCATCATCAATTTCATAATAACCATTTAGAGGACTTGATTTGAGTTGTTCGCAAGTTGGATCATCAATCACTGAAATAAAATTAGGCATGATTTGTTGCCCCAGTTTTTTAGCAAAAGTGCGGCCATCCTCCATATCTTTTTGACGATTGGCCTCCACCCGATGCCCAAGTGTTTCATGAAAATAGACGCCGGCTGCCTTACCATTTAAGATGGCCGGGCCGGTGTAAGGATCTGCTAGTGGCGCTACCCGTAATTGTTCAAGCGAGTCAGCGACGTGCCTAACTGTTTGGGCAAATTGTTCTTCAGAGGGCAGCTCAGCTAATGATTTTGCTTCTGCGCCATCATAAAGCCAAAGCCGCATGCCATCTTTAGCTAGTGTTTCTGCGCTTGTTGAAAGGCGATACTGTAGATATTCATTTTGCACTTTTGTTCCTTCGCTATTAACAATATAGCGATGTGTTTTGCTGGCAGAAAAGTCGATGTCAGAATGCAAGATATTTGGATAATTTTTATAGATAGCAGAAAGCCGTCTAACTTTGTCTTGCCAAGCCCGTTGCTCTACCGTAAAGGACTGTGGTTTACCAGTGTAGACACATGGTTTTTCGGAAGAAAAATCTGCTGATGTATCTTCTTCCGGTGTTTGTAGGTCTTGATTGGACTTAACCATGGTGTAGCGTTTTTGCGCATCTTTAAAGGCGCTCTCTGTTCTTATCCAGATAGCAGAGCGCGTGACTAATTCATCGTCCTCAATTGGTATGAGCGAGGTGGCTTGCGATGACAAGGAACTAAGACTGGGTTTAAAATATTCACGCAATTTGTGGGTATTATCCAGTTGTGGATTGCCGATTCTTATATCTATATCTAGTGTACGAGTATGCTTGGGTTGTGTCTCAAGATTTAAAGCACCATATTGTGCATGCAAATTTAAGGTTTCTGTATCGTACAATCGATAACCCAAAAAATATAAGGGAGTATCAGGTATCGATTTAAATCTAGTAAAAGAGCGGTTAAGTTCTTTCTCAAGGGCCGTCATTAAAACATTATCCTGGCAAAGGGCTACCGGTGCGATATTTAAATTGAA
>Ga0207134_1157_pt1 | contig 17789 bp, 13 predicted proteins | sample Alteio_BWMinHeat_12_FD_153527 | JGI IMG/M metagenome (GOLD analysis project Ga0207134, IMG submission 153527) | Enriched cells from forest soil in Barre Woods Harvard Forest LTER site, Petersham, Massachusetts, United States -... | ecosystem: Environmental > Terrestrial > Soil > Temperate forest >... | reverse complement strand
GTTCCCTGCCGCGGTCGGCGGCTTGATGACGCTGTGGATTTTTCGTCAGGATTTCTCCCTTTACGCCGTCATCGGCATTTTCATGCTCATCGGAATCGTAAAAAAGAACGGCATCATGATCGTCGATTTTGCCCTGCAACAAATGGATGCGGGCAAAGATCCGCGCGAAGCCGTGGAGGAGGCCTGCGCTGAACGCTTCCGTCCCATCATCATGACCACCATGGCGGCCGTCATGGGCGCCCTGCCGCTGGCCATCGGCTGGGGAGCGGGCGGCTCAACCCGCGTGGGCTTGGGCTTGACCGTTGTTGGGGGTTTGATTTTTTCCCAAGTTTTAACCCTCTACGTAACGCCAGTCTCTTTTCTATTGTTTGAGAAACTGCAGATCGATGTGCTCGACAAAAATTCTTTTTTCAAGTCGTCCCGTGCTTCAACCAACGTCACCATTCCCAGTCGAAAGGTCGAACTGACGTAGCCGCACCAAGCTCAAGAAGCTCCGAACCAAAACACAGAAGTCAGAATAGGTGGCACAAGCTATTGGTTGCCATTTGCATGATTCCGCACGAAGTGTTGGCACTTCACATCGTGAAAACAAAAAACCCGCGACTTCTCATGGGTTTTTAAAGTGGTCACCCTAACCGTTACCAGTTGGAATCGGATTTTTCAATGTTTGAGGGAGATTGGTTCGATCGAAACTCTGGAGTCAGCAGCCTAAGTTCGCTTCTCAGAAGCGATTTATAAACCAACCTGCTTTGTAAAATTCGTGTCCGATTGCCGCTTAACAGGAACAACAATATCGAAAAACATCCTTATTCGACGCTGACTTGCCAGTTCCTACCTTCCCAACGCTGGGCATCTTTCCAAAAAAAAGTAAACTCGAACATGGAAACGCCGGGCCGATTTTTTGTCGGAAAATCATAGTACCATAAATTCAGCGTGCTGTTATGGATCGAATCGGATGAGTTGGCGCTGGCCCAGTCGTCTGCTGACCAGACAATAGCCGCGTTGCTCGGAACGATGACCCGCAGAATTTTTCCGCGCGGCATGCGGCGGAGCGGATGGCGAAAGCTCCATATCTCGTGCAGGCTCTGCGTTCGATTGACCACATACCGTTGGAACGCAGGCTCGATCCGGTCAAAGCAAACGCCGTCATGGCGACTTCGCACGAGCGAAATGTATTCCGCATGTGACCAGCAGAGCGGCATCGCCGCACCGGTTGGCCGGCCACGTTTCATACTGCCGTTTGGCAGATCGTCGGCGTCCCAAAGCTGCTCACTGATCATCCCTCCTTCGTTTGAAAACTTTTCGATCGCAGCGATGAACCGCATGGGATCGCGCCCGGCAGCGAGTTCATAATGGCCGCGTTCGCCCGTCAAAATAGGCCACGAGCGGCCGACACCCACCCCATCAAATGCGCCGCCGTCATCTTTCTGACCGTATGCGTCGTAATTGTAGCGCCGCCAACACGGCCCTTGTGGCAGGTCGCGTTTGATCACACGATCAACGACTTCGATTGAATCGCGTACGATAGGATCGTCCGAACTGCGAATCCCGAATCGTACGAGATGAAGAAAGTCGCCTCCGACAATGTTTCTGGCCGGATGGAGGCCGCCTGCGTTGGCCACTGAAAGCATCGCTGTATTCGGATCGACATGAGGGTCGGGTGCGATCGAGTCGGTTGGATTGATCCTGATGTAGTGGCGCGGAAACCCTTCAACCAACTCACCACATGTCGTGACTGTCCATTCTTCGATGTGAGCGGCCAGCCAATCGGCATACACTAAAATAAAATCCGCTGTGCTCGCATCACCATTTGCTTTGGCAAACTCCGCAGCGCAAACCAGGCCGGCAATCACCGTCGCCAGTGTCGATGGCGAAAAGCCGGCGTTTTCCTCCCAGCGATCCTGCCCAGTTACCGGTCCTTGCGCGATGAGGTATGACGCGGCACGCCTGATCATGACACACGGATCAAATAAGGTGAGCGCACCCGCGTTTCGCAGACGCCACGCCAGAAGGATCGGAGCGGCAATTTCATCGAGCTGCAAACCCGACCAATACGGGCTGCCATTGATCCAGCTATTCTGCGGAAAGCTGCCAGCCGGCTGCTGGATGGCCGCAAGCCAGATGAGTGCGCGTAGAGGAATGCTGGTCTGGCCCGTTGCGAGGAGTGCGGTCGCGCTTTGCACAAGGTCGCGCGTCCAGACAAGATGATAGCCGCCAAGGTCGTTGTTACCTTTCGTTTCTCCCCAGGGAATGCTCATTGAGGCGACCAGGGCGCCTTGAAAAACCTTGTCTTCGTGCGCGAGCAGCACACAACGGCTTAGCCGGTACATTCCGCCGCCGTCGGAGGTGTGATCGCTGAAATCAAACTTCGGATCCACCACGGTGCGCTGCCACTGGCGAACATAGGTTTCGCGGTGAAGGTCAAAGGGCGACGCCAGCGATTGCAGCAATTTCGCCGTCGTGCTCTGGTGACTTCCGCCAAATGCAACTGCGAGCGTGAATTCATCGCCGTGCTGAAAACCGATTTCGCCGGTCAGCGCGATGTTTCCGTCCTCGGCTGTACAAAATTCCCAATCCATTTTGAAATTGCTCATCAAATCCTGCCAGCCATCGCTTGCCCCGACATAGCCGACAGAACGGCGGGAAAAACCGGCGCTGCATCCCATGATCAAGTGAACGCCTCCACGCTTGGCATTGATGAGTTGGGTGGCTCCGATTTCAGAACACCACCCCGAGTTGCCCGCGCCGTATCGGGCGATGTACGGAGCCAGCAGCGCATAAAGTCGTAGCTTGCCTCGTAGCGATTCATCGAATATCTCCACCTTGGTGTGAACGAGCAGCACGGATCGATGCGGATCTGCCAGCACGTGTTTTATAAGCCGATAGCGACCATTGCGTTCCGAATTCGTGAGGCGGTACATGACGCAGTCGCGCGCAGGATATTCGACGCAGTGATCCAAGTCGCGCTTTTCCTCATGGCAAAACGTTTCGCCGTCGCTGATGAGAAATTGAAAATCACGAGTGTTCGGCTGATCAACGTGCGGATAGTAGATCTCATTGACAATGCCATGGCTGAGCGTGAACCAAAGCCGGCAGCTTGTATGATAGGCCGTTCCCAGACCTTCTTTCGCGCTGGACGTCCAGCGCGGCTCGATCCCAGGTGCGCCAAACGCGACTGTGTTTTTCGATGAGTTCACTTGGAGAGGGGTTCAACTCTTAACATCTGCATCCTGACTCAGCTTACCAAGAGCGGCAATCTGAAGCCAATGTTCGCAGGCTGGTCACCCTTTACGGTTACCAGTTGGAACCGTATTTTACAATGGTTGAGAATACCCGGGCGTGATAGATACACGTGGAGTTTAATCGCATGAGAATTCTGGTCATTGACATCGGGGGCACACATATAAAGATGCTTGTGAGTGGTCACAAGAAGTTGGTCAAGATTCCATCTGGTCCGAAAATGACACCTGCAAAGATGGTCGCCGCGGTGCGAGCCGGCACGGGCGATTGGAAATATGATGCTGTTTCGATTGGCTATCCTGGATCTGTGGTTCATGGCCACCCCATCGTTGAACCTTACCATCTTGGGCGTGGCTGGGTTGGATTTGACTTCAACAAGGCATTTAACCGGCCAGTAAAAATTATTAACGACGCGGCCATGCAAGCGCTGGGCAGTTATCAAGGAGGGCGAATGCTCTTTCTTGGTTTGGGCACAGGACTTGGCTCCGCGTTGATCGTTGATAATGTTCTAGAGCCTATGGAATTGGCACACTTGCCATATAAGAACGGCAGGAGCTATGAAGATTACGTGGGACTGGCTGGACTCGAGCGGCACGGAAAAAAGAAATGGCGTCACGAGGTGAAAGAGGTTGTTCAGCAACTCAAGACTGCATTGCAGGCTGACTATGTTGTGCTCGGGGGAGGTAATGCCAAACTTCTTAAGAAGCTTCCGCCCGGCACGCGCCTGGGAAGCAATGCAAACGCATTCCAAGGCGGATACCGCCTTTGGACAAAGCTTTACAGCGGATCAACTCATAAGCGATTTGTCCATTAAGCGAATAAAATTTTATCTTTTTCTGGAAAGACCGAGTGAACTCCCTTTTCAAGCCAACTGAAAAGTTAGTCCTCCCGATTTTTCAGTCAACAAGTCATCCTAACGGTTACCAGTTGGAACCAAATTTTGCTTTGGCTGCGGGAAATCAACCTGGTTAGGGTGGCAGGTTGGCTGCCGTAAATCTATCTCAGGCAGCTAACGAGATAGAGTGATGGGAAAAATTCTTTTCTTAAAATGATCTTGACCCATATTGGATAACTACTATATCTAGGCATAGTTCTTTGAATTAACACTATTAGTTGTGTGAAAATGAGCAAGTGCTCTAAGTCTCGGCTTAGGGAGAATAGGAAAGCGGGTGTGAATCCCGCGCGGTAGCGCCGCTGTATCGAGTGACGAAACGCCAACAAAGCCACTGTCCTTTGGGATGGGAAGGCCGGCGGAGTAGGACGACCTCGGAGTCAGAAGACCTGCTTGCTCATTCTCATCAAGTCCTCCGACCAGAAGTCGGGGGCGACGGCCGCGCCAACGGTCGGATGGGGGAAAGAGACGAGCTTTCATTACCAGCAGTTCGAGGCCCGCCTTCACTCCCTCGTGAGTGACTGCGGGATTTTTTATGCCCGCATGTCCCGCGCGAGTGGTTTCCCTTCGAAGCGAAATGCGGCATGGCAGCCGCCAACTCGGATTGCACACATGACACACACGCAAGAACAGCTAGCTCTCCTTCAGCACCAGGAATTATCCGTCCGTAAACGCGATGCGCGCATCGTTCCCTTCGACGAATCGCTCATCCTCATTGCCATTGAAAGCGCCTTCAGGGCCGATGCTGGAATTCACCGCGACCAGCCTCTGCCGCGTGCCGCACAAGATAATGCGGTCCGCCTTGCCAATGCGGTGCTTGAATCAGTGGCTACTCGCTCCCTGCATGGCAGCACCCTGGAAATTGAACTCATTCAGGACCTGGTGGAAACCAAGCTCATGGAGGCGGGTCACCACAGCATTGCGCGGCGGTATATTCTTTACCGTGAAGAACGGCGGAAGGCGCGTGTGCTTCGCGGCGACAGGACCGTGGAAGGAACGCCGCAGGCGCAGTTGTTCGTCATGCAGGCAGACGGTTCCCGTGAACCGCTCGATCCGCAACGCATCCGGCGGCGCGTCATCGGCGCCTGCCGCGGCATCGAAACAAGCTGTTCGGCCGGCAGCGTCGTCAGCGAAACTCTTAAGAATCTCTACGATGGCGTCAAGACCGATGAAATCGAACATGCGATGATCCTCGTCGCCCGGTCGCACATCGAAAAAGATCCCGATTATACCTACGTCGCCGCGCGGCTGTTGTTGAAAAAGCTTTACCGCGAGGCGTTGCCCGTGTTCGGCACATCCGCTGAACTTGCCGTCGCGCACCGTGATCATTTCCCGGATTACGTCGCACATGGCGTAGAAATCAGCCGTCTCTCTCCGGACCTGCTTACTTTCGACCTGCCCGCGCTCGCCGCGGCGCTAAGGCTCGACCGCGACCAGCAATTCACCTACATGGGAGTTCAAACGCTCTACGACCGTTACCTCATCCACCAGGAGGGACGCCGCCTGGAAACGACGCAATACTTCTGGATGCGCGTCGCCATGGGCCTCGCGATCAACGAAGGTGCACGGAAAAACGAAAAGGCCATTGAGTTTTACGAAGTCCTTTCGACATTCCGGTTTGTCAGCAGCACACCGACCCTGTTCAACTCCGGCACTCCACATCCCCAGCTCAGCTCATGCTATCTGAGCACAGTGAGTGATGACCTGGAGCATATCTTCAAGGTCATCGGCGACGACGCCAAGCTCTCCAAATGGGCGGGTGGCCTCGGCAACGATTGGACGAACATCCGGTCCACCGGCGCTCATATCAAAGGCACCAACGGCATGAGCCAGGGCGTCATTCCGTTTCTCAAAGTTGCCAACGATACCGCCGTCGCTGTGAACCAAGGCGGCAAACGGAAGGGAGCAATGTGCGCCTACCTTGAAACGTGGCATCTCGACATCGAGGACTTCCTCGAACTGCGTAAGAACACCGGAGACGAACGCCGACGCACGCACGATATGAACACAGCGAACTGGATTCCTGACCTGTTCATGAAGCGAGTGAAGGGAAACGCTCAGTGGACGCTATTTAATCCCAGTGACGTATCGGATTTGCACGATCTCTTCGGCTCGGCCTTCGAACGGCGCTACGAGGAGTACGAGCGGCTTGCCGACGAAGGAAAGATCGGGTTGTTCAAGCAGGTGGAGGCGACTGCTCTCTGGCGAAAGATGCTGACGATGCTTTTTGAAACAGGCCATCCGTGGATCACCTTCAAGGACCCGTCGAACATCCGTTCGCCGCAAAATCACGTTGGCGTCGTCCATAGTTCCAACCTTTGTACCGAGATCCTGCTCAATTCGTCCGCGGACGAAACCGCCGTTTGCAATCTTGGTTCGATTAATCTCGAGGCGCATGTCACTGATGCAGGAATCGATGAGAACCGACTCGCCCGAACCATCCGCACCGCAATGCGGATGCTCGACAACGTCATCGACATTAACTTCTATCCCACAATAGAAGCGAAAAATGCGAACCTGAAACACCGCCCGGTTGGGCTCGGCGTGATGGGTTTTCAGGACGCCCTCTACAAACTGCGCTTGCCTTACGCCAGTGAGGCTGCGGTGGAGTTCGCCGACACGAGCATGGAGTCGATCGCCTATCACGCGCTGCTGGCCTCGACCGAACTGGCCAGGGAGCGCGGCGCCTACTCGACCTTCCAGGGCTCCAAATGGAGCCAGGGTCTGTTGCCGATCGATACCATTGAACTTCTGACCAGGGAACGCGGCGGTTTTGTGGACATGGACCGGAGCTCGCGACTGGATTGGTCGCGCGTCCGCGAAGCCATTCGCGAACACGGCCTTCGCAACTCAAACACGATGGCCATCGCGCCGACCGCCACCATTTCGAACATCGTCGGCATCGGTCAATCCATCGAACCCACCTACAAGCATCTTTTTGCGAAGGCCAATCTCAGCGGGGACTTCACCACGGCCAATGCGTACCTCGTCGCCGATTTGAAGAAACTCGGCATCTGGAATGACGAGATGGTGGATGATCTGAAGTACTACGATGGTTTGATTCAGGAAATCGCGCGAATTCCCGCCGGGCTGAAGGAGCTTTATCGCACCGCGTTCGAAATCGAGCCGCGCTGGTTCATCGAATGTGCCAGCCGCCGGCAAAAGTGGATCGACATGGGCCAGTCGCTGAACCTCTACATCGCGCAGCCCAACGGAAAACAGTTGAGCGAGATGTATCTTCTGGCCTGGGAGAAGGGCCTGAAGACAACCTACTATTTGCGCTCGCTCGCTGCGACGCAGATTGAGAAATCCACCACCGACGTCAATCGGCGCGGCATGCAACCCCGCTGGATGAAAAACAAGAGCGCATCGGCGAACATTCACGTCCCGCGCGAAACAGAGCCTGCCTCCGCGAACGGCGAAGCCGCTTCCGTGAAGGCCTGTCTCTTGAACGATCCGACATGCGAGTCGTGTCAATAGACCAAAATCTTCTCAAAACCATGAGCATTGAAATGAACCAAAATATCAGAACGCACAATCTGGGCTTCCCCCGCATCGGGGCGAAGCGCGAACTCAAACACAGCATCGAGTCCTTCTGGTCCGGAAAAATCGGTGAAGCGCAGCTTCTCGACACGGCGAAGGCCGTGCGTATCGTGAACTGGTCGACGCAACGCGCCGCGGGCATCGACCTGATCCCATCAAACGACTTCAGTCTCTACGATCATGTGCTCGATACCTGTGCCCTGACCGGGGCTGTGCCGGAACGCTTTCACTGGTCCGGTGGAAACGTCGATCTCAAAACCTATTTCGCGATGGCGCGCGGCTTGGCGAACGGCGATGCCACATGCCAAGGCTGTGGAACACAGCACGCGACGACCGCTCTGGAAATGACCAAGTGGTTCGACACAAACTATCACTACCTTGTTCCGGAATTCCATCCCTGCCAAAAATTCCGACTTTCCTCCACCAAGCCGTTTGACGAATGGAACGAAGCCAAGGCGCTTGGGATTGAAACCAAACCGGTGCTCCTCGGGCCGGTTTCGTTTCTGTTACTTGGCAAGATGGGTGAGGGATCAAGGATGAATCCCCTCTCTCTTCTTTCCGATGTATTGCCGGTGTATGCGCAAGCGTTGGAACGGCTCGCCGAACTGGGAGTGTCCTGGGTTCAGCTCGATGAACCGGCGCTCGCGCTCGATTTGAACGCCGGCCAACGGGCCGCTTACGAGCAGGCTTACCGGGAACTTCGAAATGCGGCCCCAAAATTGAAAATCATGCTGGCGACTTACTTCGGCGACCTGCGCGAAAACCTAGACGCGGCATGCCGACTTCCGGTGGATGCATTGCACATCGATGTGGTGCGGTCGCCAGGTCAATTGGAATCAGTTTTCAATGCTCTGCCCAAGGAATTACTCCTTTCCCTCGGAGTGGTTGATGGCCGCAATATTTGGAAGACGAATTATGCCGCCGCCCTTGCTTTGTTGCGACGCGCCTCGGAAAAAATCGGGGCAGACCGCCTGCTGGTTGCGCCCTCCTGTTCCTTGCTCCATGCGCCACTAAGCCTGAAACACGAACGTAAATTGGACCCGGAGCCGAAACAATGGCTGGCCTTTGCCGAGGAAAAACTCGTTGAAGTTGTCGAGCTGGCCGGACTTCTCGACGGCTCCGCGCCGGCTGCCGCGCTGGAGGCCAATCAAGCTGTCATGAAGAAACGCAGGGGAAGCTATCGGATTCACTCGCATGCCGTTAAGACGCGCTGTTCGGAGGTCAAACCTGAGGATTATCGGCGCGCCAGCCCATTTATCCGCCGGCGGGAACTTCAACAAACGCGGCTCAAACTGCCCGCGTTTCCCACCACAACCATCGGCTCGTTTCCACAGACAGCGGCTGTTCGGACGGCCCGCGCCCAATTCAAAAAAGGCGGCATGAGCGCCGCCGAATACGAGCGCTTTCTTGAAACGGAGACGAATACAGCCGTGCAAAAGCAGGATCGCCTGGGATTGGACGTGCTCGTGCATGGCGAGTTCGAGCGCAACGACATGGTCGAGTACTTCGGCGAGCAACTCGCGGGTTTTGCCTTCACCGAAAACGGATGGGTGCAGAGCTACGGGTCGCGTTGCGTCAAGCCGCCCATCCTGTATGGCGATGTGGAAAGATCCCGGCCCATGACAGTGCGCTGGTCGAAGTTCGCCCAATCGCTCACCGAAAAACCTGTGAAAGGAATGCTCACCGGACCGATCACGATCCTCCAATGGAGCTTTGTGCGTGACGACCAGCCACGAAGTGAAACGGCCAAACAGCTCGCACTCGCCATCCGCGATGAGGTACGCGACCTTGAGACCGCAGGACTTGCGGTCATCCAGATCGATGAGCCTGCGCTCCGGGAGGGTCTGCCATTGCGCCGCGGCGACTGGGGTGATTATCTCCATTGGGCCGTTGACGCCTTCCGGCTGGCGACCTCGGGAGTCCGCGATGAAACACAGATTCACACGCACATGTGCTACTGCGAGTTCAACAACATCCTTCAAAGTATTGCTGCGATGGATGCGGATGTCATTTCCATCGAGGCTTCACGATCGAAGATGGAGCTCTTGGAAGCGTTCGCGGAGTTCCGTTACCCGAACGACATCGGGCCGGGCGTATGGGACATCCACTCGCCCCGCGTGCCCTCCAGCGAGGAAATGTTCGAACTCATCCGGGCTGCCGCCAAGGTGATCCCCAGGGAACGCCTCTGGGTCAATCCCGACTGCGGCCTGAAAACGAGGCGTTGGGAGGAAGTCGAGCTGGCGCTAGCCAACCTCGTCACCGCCGCACACGAGGCGCGCAACGACCAGAAGACTGGCGAAAAAAGGCCAATTCTTCCCGCTCAAAAGCCATTGCGGCATCCTAAATCCTAACCGAAGGAGTCCCATGTCCTGTTGTAACACCACCAATGAACTTCCCCGGAAACACGACCTCTCAAGGCGAATCAATGCCGACGAAAAGAGGCTGTTGAACTGCCGAGCCGTCGATGTGAACCAGCTCATGCCTTTAAAATACAAATGGGCATGGGAACACTACCTCAACGGTTGCGCCAACCACTGGATGCCGACGGAGGTTCCCATGCAGCGCGACATTGAGTTATGGAAATCCAATCGCCTGACGGCGGACGAACGGCTCATCATCCTGCGGACTCTCGGCTTTTTTAGCACTGCCGAAAGCTTGGTCGGCAACAACATCGTGCTCGCCATCTTTAAACACATCACCAACCCGGAGGCGCGACAGTACTTATTGCGTCAATCATTCGAGGAGGCCATCCACACACATACTTTCCACTACATCTGCGAGTCGCTCGGACTCGACGAGCGTGAGGTGTTCAACATGTATCACGAGGTTAATTCGATTCACGAAAAAGACGCCTTCGAGATGAAACTCACGGAGGACATCATCCGTCCTGATTTCAGTACGGACACCGTCGAAGGCGCGCGGCGGTTCGTCAAAAACCTCGTCGGGTTCTATGTCATCATGGAAGGCATCTTCTTCTACAGCGGATTCGTGATGATGCTATCATTCCATCGCCAGAACCGGATGACCGGCGTGGGCGAGCAGTTTCAATACATTCTTCGTGACGAGACAATCCACCTGAACTTTGGCATCGACCTCATCAACGGCATCAAGGCGGAGAACCCTGAGATATGGACATCGGAATTTCAGCGAGAACTTCAAGATCTCATAGGCCAGGCCGTCGAATTGGAAGTCGCTTACGCGGAAGATTGCCTGCCACGAGGGATTCTTGGTCTGAATACGGGACTGTTCCGCGAATACGTCCAGCACATCGCCGATCGACGCCTCGAACGCATCGACCTTCAGCCCAAATATGGCTCCAAGAACCCTTTCCCCTGGATGAGTGAAACCATCGATCTCGGCAAGGAAAAGAACTTCTTCGAAACCCGCGTCACCGAATATCAGACCGGTGGCTCATTGGAATGGTAAAGGCGTAGCAAACGATTGCGAACGTAGGTATACTTCTACGAATTGGTTAGGACCTTGATCATCAAAAATGAAAAAGCCCCGACTTTGCGGGGCTTTTTGAAGTGGTCACCCTAACCACGGCCAGTTGGAACCGGGTTTTACAATGGTTGAGGGAGGTAAGCTCGCTAAGGGTGGAGCAAACCTGCTCAGCTATTGGATAAAACATTGACCCACCACGAGAGCATGGGCTGAAGTTCCCTTACATCACTGGTCGACTCGCGTTTCTGACCCGGTTTGCTCCGAATGGTTCCCACCTCTTGTGCGAACATTCCCGGTGTTGACGGGGACAGCACTGGATGTGGGTGGCCCGGGTATTGAAACGTCCGGATGGATATAAGAACAGACGTAGCCGCGCTAAGCCGCACCAAGTTCAAGAAGCTCCGAACCAGAACACAGAAGTCAACGAGGTGGCACAAGCTATTGGTTGCCAGTTACTATAGCTCTCAACGTGGCCTCTACCAAAGGCAAGAGCGCGTTCAACTCCTATTGGTACAACGGGCATCCCCACCACGTTGGCCAATCCTTGGTGAGGTATGCCGTGGCACCTGGATCTTAAAGGCGACGCCTAGCTTTTTTCCGTTTCCTGGCCCGCCTTCTTCCAACCGGAGATTCCCGCAGAAAGATGCTTCACATTTGTGTAGCCTAATTTTTTTGCGGCTTCCGCGGCCTGCAGATACGCATTGCACTTGGGCCCGCCACAGTAAGCAACGATGAGGGTATCCTTGTTGGCAGGCAGAAGGTCATCAAGGTCGTCCTTCTTTGCATCAAAGTTGATGGCGCCAGGAATGTGTCCCTTCTCCCACGACTCCGTACCATTGGCATCCAGGATTACCACTTGTTTGGATTTGATGGCAGAATTAAGCGCCTTGATACTGATGTCGGGGAAATCCCCCGCGTAAACGCTTGCCGAAAGAAAAAGAGCGGTCAGAAGCAGAAGGACTTTTTTCATAGATTTCTCCAAGTTAGAGGTTGTTTCTCAGAACGGCAGGGATTTTACACAAACCGCGCGCAGGAGGGATAGTCCTATTTTTACCGTCAAATTCGCGGTAGGCTGTGGCGATCATCGGCAAACCTCCTCAAGCCGATGCATTCGATGTCCCGGTCCAGTGGATAGTTTGCGTCACCCGGATGGACGACCCAGAGTTTCGAAAGTTTAAGATCTTTCATCGCAACATGCATGGATTTTGTGGCGGTGGGTGCATCGCTGCATTTCATCTCAAAGCCCCAGCGCTTTCCCCGGCGCATCAGCAATAAATCCAACTCCGCACCCCCATGAATCGACCAAAAGTACGCATCCCTCTCGCCACAAAGGTCAAGAATCTGCTCGATGGCAAATCCCTCCCACGAAGCCCCCAGCTTTGGATGCGCCTCCAAATCCTCCTGACTCGACAGACTGAGCAACGAGTGAAGCAATCCTGAATCCCTAATAAAAGTCTTCGGCGATTTGACCACGCGCTTGCCGACGTTTTCAAACCACGGCTGAAGCTGTCTCACGACAAACGCCCCCGTCAGCAGATCCAAATATCGCTTGGCGGTGTTGTGGGCAACCCCCAAGGACTTCCCGATTTCTGAACCGCTCCACACCTGCCCGTGATAGTGCGCCAGCATCGTCCAGAAACGGCGCAGTGTGGCCGCCGGAATAGTGACTCCCAACTGCGGAATGTCCCTTTCCAAAAAAGTCCGAATAAAGTTTTCCCTCCAATCCCAACTTCCCTTTTCCGTCCGGGCCAGAAAAGAGTCTGGAAAACCCCCTCTCACCCACAGGCGACTCTGCTGATCCTTGCCCACTTCCCCGAGACAAAAACCCGACATCTCCACGAAATGAATTCTTCCAGCCAGCGTCTCGGAGGAATGCCTGATCAGGTCCAGCGACGCGCTCCCCAGGATCAAAAACCGCGTCTGGATCGGCCGACGATCCGCCAACACCCTCAATAGAGGAATCAGCTCCGGCTGACGCTGGATTTCGTCGATCACCACCAAGCCCCGAACCCCCTCCAACGCCATTTGCGGGTTTTGCAATCTCGCCAGGTCCCGGGGACTTTCCAAATCGAAATAAGCCCCCTCCCGACTCTTCGCGATCTCCCGCGCCAGCGTCGTCTTGCCGCACTGCCTCGGTCCCAGTAGCGCAGTCACAGGACTCTGCCTCAACCCCGCCTTGACCCGCTTCAGCAGCTCCAATCGCTCGATGGTCATGCCATGAAATCTGAACACTTGATGTTCAATTTTCAAGGATAAAATACCGGCCTCTTTTTCAACCACGAAGCCCGTCCCCATTAAGCGGCCACAGGACATAAATTTGACAAAGCAGTTCGGTTTGCAAATTCCTTTCGTGCCCTGGTTAATTGGACAAGCGAGCGTTCTGAATGCTGCTGAACAGTGCTGAATTTCCCTGAACCTGTTAGACCTTTTGCCGTCGGTCGTTCCAAAAGCAAAAAATCCCTGATTTATCAGGGGCTTTTAAGATGGTCACCCTAACGGGATTCGAACCCGTGTATCCACCGTGAAAGGGTGGTGTCCTAGGCCTCTAGACGATAGGGTGGGTAAAATCGGGCAATAGCCGTCGAACTCCTTGCTTCTCGTTGTGATCTCACGGGAGTTAAGAACAGACAGCCTGGAACCGAGGGAAACTATAGTCTAAGGGCTGAAAGTAAATCAATTATTCTAAAGCCCGTGGATTGCCAGTGGATCGACCTGAATAACCCCTTTTTTGTAGAAAGGGTCGAGACCCCTCACTGCCAATCTTGAGCCTCTCCCGTTTTCTGGACGGAGCTGAGTTTTAGGATTCGACCATCTGCAGTCCGGTTTTCTCCTGTTCCATAACCCTCTGGGCGAACTCTGCGGGTGGCAGGTCGGCCAGTGAGCTATGCGGGCGGCAAGTGTTGTAATCCTGCCGCCACCTTTCAAGTTTTTCTTTGGCATCCTCGATCGACCAGAACAGATGGACGTTCAAACATTCATCTCGGAATCTTCCGTTGAAGCTCTCGATGAAGCAGTTCTCCACGGGCTTGCCTGGTCGGATGAAGTCGAGTTTTACGCCGTTGCGGTAGGCCCAAGCGTCCATGGCTCGGGAGTAGAACTCCGTGCCGTTGTCCACGGTGATGGAGCGGGGCCGGCTCCGCTCGGCGACGGCCCGTTCCAGGCAATCAGCCACCCTGGCTCCGCAGAGTGAGTGAGCGGGCTCCAACAGAACGCATTCTCGGGTAAAAAGATCAACGAGCGTCAACGTCCGGAAGTACCGTCCGTTCTCCAATCGATCTGTTACAAAGTCCATGCTCCACCTTTGGTTAGCGGCTGTAGCTGGTTCAACCACGCCGCGGTTCTGGCTTGCCAGCTTCTTTCTCTTTTTGGATCGCATCTCCAGCCCAAGCTCCTTGTAGAGCCGGTAGACCAGCTTCTTGCCCACTGGCCAGCCCTCTCTTCGCAAGAGCACCGTCAAGCGAAGATAGCCGAACCGAATCCGGGTCATCGCCAGATCCTTGAGCCGAACTTTCAACGCCGACCAGTCCCGCGCACGGCTTCGGTAATAAAAACTCGACTTCTGCAGAGCCAGTAGCCCGCACGAACGTTGAATGCTCACTTCAAACCATTCGGTGATCCGCCGTGCCAGATCGCGCTTGCGTGCGGGCTTTAAAGTTTTTTTGCGATGACCTCCTGAAGAATGTGTTTATCCAGGGAAAGATCGGCCACCAACTGCTTCAATTTTCGGTTCTCTTCTTCCAGCTGCTTCAGCCGTCTCAACTCGCTCACCCCAAGACCGCCGTACTTGCGCTTCCAGGCGTACAAGGTCGGTTCGCTCACTCCAAGCTGCCGGCAGACTTCCTTGGCCTTGGTCCCGCTCTCAACCTGCTTCAACGCGTAGATGATTTGCTCTTCGCTGTATCTCTTGCCGCTCATTCGGTCCTCCTAGTTCGAGGACCGCAAACCGTCAATCCCTAAAGGTCCCACCGTCCAGTTTCAGGGGAGGACGTCAATCTTTTCAGCAAAAGAACGTTAGAGCCTATATGCCCTTTTTGGAGCCAAAAATTGCGAAAGGCAGCAAAAAGTGGCCTATTCGATTTCCCGGTTGGCCTTGCGGAGCTTGCGGCGTAAACCGAGACTCAGACTGTCGAGTAGTTTGATCTTGATGTTCGGATGCGAGCGGCCCAGATCGTCGAGATCCGAAGCTCGTCCTCGTGTGGGGAGATCGTCAACTGCATGTGACGTAATCGTCATATAATCTCCACACAAGGTTGGGAGGGTTGCCATGTGACAACAATCAATCTTTTTAAGAACGAAAAGGATTCGCTCTCGATCCCGGCGGGACGGAGCATATTCTTTACGGGGCAAACGGGTGATGTGATGTATGTGGTGATCGAGGGCGAGGTGGAGATCATGGTCAACAATCAGCTCGTTGAGACCATCCGTGAGGGTGGCATCTTCGGCGAAATGGCGCTTCTCGACGAGGAGCCCAGGAGCGCCGATGCCATTGCGAAAACAGATTGCAAGTTGGCGACCGTCAACGAAAAGCGGTTTTTGTATTTGGTGCACAACACGCCGTACTTTTCCATCGAGATCATGCGCGTCATGGCCAATCGCTTGCGTCGGGAAAATACCGTTGACCGGTCCACGAAGGCTATCCGAGCTTCTTCAACTGTCGGGGCGCAAGCAACCACTCGAGCTTAGCGCAGCGACCGTAGCGGAGGCCGGCCACTGTCAGCTTGCAGATACCGCCCTTTTTGATCGTCATCGACAAATCTGCATCGCCTGTCAGCAGGGTCGATGCCAGATCGCTCAAAAACGGCTCGTGTCCGACCAGGACAATCTGTTTGGCGCCCGCATAAACCAGGTTGATCTCGGCGACCAACTCTTCGGGATCTGCAGCAGGGGCCAGGTTCGTCGAGTGTTTCACTTTCTTTTCGGCCATGAACACTTTGGCGAGAATCTCAGCGGTCTTCTGAGCGCGGATGTAGGGGCTTGTAAGAATGAGGTCGAAGGAAACACCCTGGCTCAGCAAACCATCGGAAATGCTCCATATCTTTTGCTCTCCTTTCGGGGTCAGTGGACGCTCACTGTCGAGTTTATATCCGGGAGTGCCGCGATCCACAGAGATACCGTGCCGAAATAAGTATAGTTCCATAGATATGACTTTCGAGATCAGGCTCGACCAGTTTTTGGATGATTTCTCAACGCTGCCTTGATCGGTTTTATAAACCACCGCTTTTTTGCTTTCTTGCCGTCAAATTTGTCCCAGGTTTTTGGAAACTTCCGCTCGAGTCTTCCTGTTTTCTGACATTCCAAGGCGATCAGCTTTCCAAGCACCAGCAGGAGCAATCCAGGATGCCTGGCGTCCTTCTGAACGTCGCTCGCAGACTTGCGAAGCCGGTCGGCTGCGACAATCGAATCGTGATGCGCGCCCAGCAGTGACTGCATACGAACCACCTGTTTGATGAATTTTTCGAACCGCGAATCAAAATGCCCCCTGAACCATTCGCATGTATACCGAAGTCGCTTGAACGCGATTCTTAGTCGATGCAGGCGTCCGGAGGTCCGCTTGCCCAATGCCTTCTGGCCGCGCCGTTCGACATGATCCAACGCCTGCTGGATGATGACGCTGGCAGCTTTCACCGAAGAAACGGAGGCCATTGCAACGGATGGCCTTCGCGCGGGACCGCGCTTCAAAAAAGCCCCATACCGCTCGATAAATGCCGCGTACCGGGGCGAGTTGATCGCTGCGAGCATTTGTTTTCGAGCCCGTTCCCTCGCCATCAGGAGGTCTTGCTTATAGAGTTCAACCAGTTGAGTCTCAGCCGGCTCGAGATCAGCTTCACCTTGAGACAAACTTTCGAGGTAAACGTCGATGTCCCGTACGGGCGCGAGAATCGCCGCGATCCAGCGAAGATCCGCCTCGAATAACCCATTGACGGTTGAAGGCAGCGCCTGCTGGAAGGTTCTCAGCGCGGTCCTGAGCCTGCGACCGGCCACCCTCATGTCATGCAGGCAGTCGGGGTCGATTCCCAATCGGGTGCCGGGTTCCTTGTCGCACAATCTTTCGAAATGGAAGGTCAATACCCCGTAGGCCGTGTCGATCAGACGGTCGTCGGGCTGCGCCGGCCGGATGGCGGAGAGATTGGGTATTGAAGGGAAAATGTTAAGGTCCGACAGCGCCCGTTCGAATTTGCTTCCCGGAGAAGGCGACAATGGAATTGTTTTTGCAATCCAGTGCAGGAGCTTTTCCGTTTTCAACGGATTACCTTCCAAATGTTCGATCTCGATCTCTTCAAAAGCCGACGAAGCCCGAGCAGGCGCATCGGAAATGGCATGGATGCAGGCCTTATCGAGGGATACCAATAGATGCTGGCCGCTCTGATCACGGCAATGAACGAACGTACGCCGCGAATCGAGCTTGAAGAGCGGCCTGACCTGAAGAGGGGCTCCACATTCCTCGAGTACCTTCCGAATATGACCGACGGGGATTTTTTTGGACAAATTGATGGCTGTTACACCCGGCAACGCTTCCTCCAACTCCGTGCGGCGCGCGACATGATTTTGCGCGGGTCGAAGCGACTTGAGGGTTAGCCACGACTTTCCACCGGTACGCCGCACTCGGAAAGCGGCCCCGGACCTGTAATACCACCAGGCCTCGCTGTCGTAATAATAGTCACGAATCCGG
>Ga0207134_1158_pt1 | contig 17951 bp, 15 predicted proteins | sample Alteio_BWMinHeat_12_FD_153527 | JGI IMG/M metagenome (GOLD analysis project Ga0207134, IMG submission 153527) | Enriched cells from forest soil in Barre Woods Harvard Forest LTER site, Petersham, Massachusetts, United States -... | ecosystem: Environmental > Terrestrial > Soil > Temperate forest >... | reverse complement strand
TGGCAATACAGATAGCCGGATATTACTTGAGTATCAGGAAAAAAGATGCTGAGAATATTTGGGTAGCTGTTGGTTAGTCATTAGAGGTTAGCGTTAAGTAAGGATTAATTTAATGAGTGCCTTCGGCTTAGTTTTTTAACTTATCGTCCATTCAAGTATATTTGCGCCCATGCACATCGGGTTATATTTCGGCAGTTTCAATCCTATTCATATCGGTCATCTTATCATTGCAGAGCATGTTATTCAGCATACTGATGTGGATAAATTATGGTTTGTTGTTTCGCCGCACAACCCGCTGAAAGAAGCACATTCCTTATTGAACGAATACCATCGTTTGCATTTGGTAAATCTTGCTATTGAAGACAACCATAAGTTCAGGGCAAGTAATGTGGAATTTACATTGCCTAAACCGTCTTATACAATAGATACCCTTACCTACCTGACAGAAAAATTTCCTCTTGAACGTTTTTCTGTTATCCTGGGTTCAGATAGCTTCCAAAATATTCACAGATGGAAGAATTATGAGCAACTGGTAAAGCAATATTCTATTATTGTTTATAACAGGCCCGGGTTTGAGATAACTGAAACACATGGCTCTGATATCACAGTTTTAAATGCACCACTACTGGAAGTATCATCTACTTATATCCGCAGCCAGTTCAGGAATAAAAAATCCACCCGTTACCTACTACCGGATAATGTGCGTGAGTACATTGAGGCTAATCATTACTACCAGAAATAACGTTTAATATTATTTTTTGCTTTTTACTATATAGAAACAGCTAAAGCATAGCTGTGTTTTCCAAGTATATCTGTATTTTTCATAAAATATTTTCTATGCAGCACTATACCGGGATACTTGGCATCTTATTGATACTTGGTATTGCTTTTGTTTTTTCGAATAATAAGAAACGCATCAACCTGCGTTTGGTGCTGAGTGGTCTTGGTTTGCAAATGCTTATTGCAGTGCTGGTTTTAAAAGTTCCTTTCATCATCAATGCGTTTAAGGCATTAGGAGCAGGTATGCATAAGCTGGAACAGTTTGCCAAATATGGAGCTGATTTTGTTTTTGGAGGTATGGTGGTTCAAACAAAAGATGGAGCTGCAGCTTATAGTTCGGTTCCCGGGGCGTTTTTATTTGCCATCAATATTTCGGCTACTATTATTTTGGTTTGTTTGCTTATTGCTGTCTTCTATTATTTAGGTATCATGCAGCGTCTTATCTCTGTAATAGCAAGGGCTATGAATGTAGTGATGCGGGTAAGTGGGGCAGAGGCATTGAGTAATGTGGCTAGTGCATTTGTAGGGCAGGTGGAAGCGCAAATACTTATCAAGCCATACCTGTCAACCATGACAAGGAGTGAGCTACTGGCATCTATGGCGGGTAGTCTGGCCTGCATATCAGGTGGTATATTGGTGGTGTATGTAAGTATGGGGGTAAGGGCTGAATACCTGATAACAGCTAGTATCATGGCTATGCCTGGAGCCTTGGTCATATCCAAGATCATATTTCCTGAAACAGAAACATCACCCACTTATGGACATGTAAAATTGCAAGTGAGGACCAATTATGCGAATATTATAGATGCCATTACGCATGGTATCAGTGATGGATTGAAAATATCGGTTAGTGTAGTTGCGATGCTTATAGGATTCATGGCATTTATTGCACTTATCAACTGGGGTCTGGGCCATATATATTCCGGACTGAGCCTTGAATGGTTATTCGGCAAGATATTCTATCCTTTTGCCTGGGCAATTGGCGTACCTCAACAAGATGTAAATAATGCAGCTTCTTTACTGGGAGAAAAGCTCACCATTAATGAATTCGTTGCTTTTAAAGACTTGACAGGTACCAAACTGCCCATGATGACGGAGAAAGGTTTAATTATCATCAGCATTGCTCTTTGTGGCTTTGCTAATTTTTCGAGTGTGGGTATGCAGATAGGAGGCATCGGTACTATGGCGCCTGAGCGCAGAAAAGATCTTGCTAAACTGGGTTTGAAAGCTTTGCTGTGTGGTACGCTAGCTTCTTATTTGTCGGCAGCTATTGCCGGTTTGTTGATATAGCCTTAGAAATACCCCAGGTATATTTTCGCTTTTGTGGTGTATTCAATATTCACTTCGTCACCTTCTTTCATGCGGTGATAATCTGTGTTGTTTACTTCTATACTCAGCATGTTGGGGGAGTTGAGATAGAAATGGTAGGTGTTATTTTGAGGCATATAGACTTTGCGTGTGATATGGGTTTCCTCTATTGTTTTGGTGCGGTGTGTGATATCATAATGCAATTTCCCGGGTCCGCGCCTATACCCAACCCAAGTGATAAAACCTGATATAGATAACAGTATGGCGGTAACAGCAAAGAACTTACCCGGAGTGAATGGATCGGGATTGCCATCGGAAGCTGAATACCAGGTGCCGGCAAATGGTATGATAAAACTCAGGAACATCAGTATCCTGAAAAAACGATAATACTGTTTAAGCTCGCGTTGTTCTTTTTTTTGAAGAAAAACAAGCTCCTCTTCTTCTAATGGTTCATTATGTCTTATTAAGTATTGTGACACAAAGTTTTTATTTTAGGTCATAAATACCACTGTATTTATTCTCTGCATAGCGCATGAAACTGGAGAAATCAAGACCACGACCTGTTATCCTGTTACATAATTCTTCAGAAGTATACCTTCTTCCAAATACATGCACTTTTTCACCAAGCCATTTCAATAATTGTTCCAATTCGCCATTTGATATTTGCTCATCCAATTTGTTGATCTCTTTTTCTGCCTGCTCAAAAAATTGGGCTGCATAGAAACTCCCCAAAGAATATGTTGGGAAATACCCAAACATCCCGTGGCTCCAATGTACGTCCTGCAGGATACCTTGTTTATCATCAGGAGGTGTTATGCCCAAATAAGTTTTGTACATATCGTTCCATGCATCACGAAGATCAGCCGGAGCTAGTTTGCCTTCTATTAACGCTTTTTCAAGCTCAAATCGTATAAGTACATGAAAATGGTAGGTTACCTCATCAGCTTCTGTGCGAATCAACGATGGTTCTACTTTATTTACACCTTTATAAAATTCTTTTAATGATACGCCACCTAGTTGAGATGAAAAGCTTTGTTGCAGGCGGGGATAAAAATAATTCCAGAAGTTATAACTACGACCTACGCAATTTTCCCAAAGTCTGGATTGCGATTCATGTATGCCAAGAGAAGTAGCAGCGCCCAATGGTAGCCCATATTGTGCAGAAGGTAATCCCTGTTCATACAGCGCATGACCTCCCTCATGAATACTGCTCCATAGCAAAGATGAATAATTATGTTCATCTACTCGTGTCGTGATGCGCACATCCTCAGGTGAGAAAGACGTTGTAAATGGGTGTTCTGAAATATCCTGTCTGCCGGCTTCAAAATCATAACCCATTTTTTTCAACACTTCAATAGAGAAATCCCATTGGTCTTGCTTTGGATAATTCTTGTTGAAAAAATTATCACTAACCTGTGGTGATTCCTTTATTCGCTTAAGGAGCGGCGGTAATTGTTCTTTTACTTTATTAAAGACAGGGTCAAGTATTGCAACCGAGGCGCCTTTCTCATATTCGTCTAGTAGTGCATTATAAGGATGAGCAGAATAGCCATACAGCCTTGCCTGCTCATTTTTAAGGGCAATCATTTTAGCCAGCTCATCTTTATAGATGCTATAGTTGTTTTGCTCTCTTGCCTTTAACCATGCACTATAGCTATTGCTGGTTTGTATGGTTATATCTTCAATGAATTTTGCCGGAAGTTTTTTGTTCTTTTCATAGTCCTCAAGACTGAGTCGTACATTATGTTGTTCAGCTTCTCCTATATCAGTTCTTGTATGTAATTCATGAAGCAGGTCGCCGAATTGATCATTTGTCAGCATTTCATGAGACATTGTAGCTAGTGTAGCAAGTTGTCTGCCACGAAACTCAAACCCTTTTGGTGGCATATATACTTCCTGGTCCCAACCTAATACTGCTGATGCATATTGTATATCTGCTGCTTTTTGAAGTATTTCTTTGTATTTGGTATATAATGTATTGTTGTCTTGCATGTCTTAGCAAATAATTGAGAGATAAAAATTGAATTATTTAGTCATAGCACTTATTCTTCACCAACTTCCAACCGTTCTACTTTATCTACACCATCAAGCGCACCAAGGCGGTGGCATAGCAGGTCTAATTCTTCGCGGTCATGAACATACACCATGATGGTGCCTTCAAAAACAGCATCTTTTGAGTCTATACTCAAAGAGCGCATATTCATTTTTAGTTCGCCGGAAATGATGTTGGTGATCTTCTGTATCACACCCACATCATCATGCCCGATGATCCTAACCCCACTAAGGAATGATATTTCTTTGTTCTTTGCCCATTTGGTCTTTACAACCCTATGGCCATAATTTGCAAGTAGTTGTTGTGCATTCGGGCAATCTGTACGGTGTATTTTCAAACCTTCACCAGAAGTAATGAAGCCAAATACATTATCGCCAGGAATGGGTTGGCAGCATTGTGCCAGTTTATATAATATTTTATCAGAGCTCTCTCCGAATATGATAAGCTCACCGCCTTTTGCAGGTTTGTTCTTTGTATTTTCTTCAGATATGAGGTGTTTGGTGTCAAGCTTTACTTCCTTGTGTGGCTGTTGTATCTTGTCACCATGAACAGCAAATTCCTTCAGGTCCTTTAATTCAATGCTTCCAACAGCAACAGCATAGTATAAGTCAAGCGGGGATTGTTTTTTATAATGAAGGCAAAGTTCACTGATATTTTGTTGCGACATATTAGCACCCATGTGGGCTAATTTGCGTTGCAATATTTCTTTGCCATCTTCAGCAATTTCTCTTTTTTCTTCTTTCAGGTAATACTTGACGCGAGATTTTGCTTTTGCTGTCACCACAAAAGCCAGCCAGTCTTCAGAAGGTTTTTGTTTAGAAGAAGTGATCACCTCCACCTGGTCGCCACTTTTTAGTTCATGGCTAAGTGGTACCAGCCTGTAATTTACTTTGGCACCGATACATTTAGCACCTAATTCTGAGTGAATATCAAAAGCAAAGTCAAGCGCAGTAGCGCCTTTAGGTAATACCCGCATTTCTCCGCTTGGGGTATAAACATAGATCTCTTCTGTAAAAAGATCGAGTTTGAAATCCTGCAGGAAGTCAAGCGTATCTGTATCAGGGTTATTAAGAATATCCCTAAGATGGTGTAACCAGCTATCCAGTTTGCTCTCAATAGGAGAAGCATTGCCTTCTTTGTATTTCCAATGTGCGGCAAGGCCTTTTTCAGCTATCTCGTTCATGCGTTTGGAACGGATCTGGACCTCTACCCATCGGCCGCCGGGGCCCATCACAGTAGTGTGCAGGGCTTCATAGCCATTACCTTTAGGTACACTTATCCAGTCCCGCAATCTTTCGGGGCTGGGGCGGTAAAAATTGGTAATGATAGAATATACTTTCCAACAATCTTCTTTCTCTCTGTCAGGTATAGTGTCAAGAATGATGCGTATGGCAAACAGGTCATATACTTCTTCAAAGGTCACATGCTTGGTGCGCATTTTGTTCCAGATACTATGTATAGCTTTTGGTCGGCCGTAAATGTCAAACTCAAGTTCATTACGCTGCAGCTCTTCTTTAATTGGTTTTATGAATTCATTGATGTAACGGGAACGTTCACGTTTTGTTTCGTTGAGCCCATGAGCTATCTCTTCGTAAACATCTGGTTGTGTGTATTTCAATGCCAGATCTTCGAGCTCAGATTTTATCTCATACAGACCTAATCTGTGTGCCAGTGGGGCATAGATATAGGTTGTTTCAGAAGATATTTTCAACTGTTTTTCACGACTCATGCTACCCAGAGTCCGCATATTATGCAGACGGTCTCCGAGCTTTATCAATATCACCCTTGGGTCATCAGCAAGGGTCAATAATATTTTTCTGAAATTCTCTGCTTGTATAGTAGTGTCAGCCTTAAGGTCTACTACATTTGATATTTTTGTAAGGCCATCAATAAGTTTAGCGTAGCGTGAACCAAATTCACGTTCGATATCTTCGAGTGTGATCTCTGTATCTTCAACTACATCATGCAGCAAAGCACAAATAGTTGACGTAACCCCCAGCCCTATCTCTTCAATTACAATTCTTGCTACAGCTAAAGGATGCAAAATATATGGCTCACCGGATTTGCGGCGCATATCTTTGTGGGCATCTACCGCAATTTCAAAAGCTCTGCGTATCAGTGCTTTATCGCCTTTTTTTATACGTTGTTTCAGAGCTCGCAATAAAGCGCGATACTCCCTGAGGATCATTTTCTTTTCTTCCTCTTCGTTTTTGTTATAAGGGGGGATAATTACAGTTGTCTCCATGTTCTAAACACAATCTAAGTTACGACTATTCAGGCTTTCTGTCAATTATATATACTTATGTATGTACAATGTGTAGTTAGATCAATAGTTCTTTTTGTAAAAATCGAGGTAAGGGAATACAGAATGGTCGCTGAATATTTTAGCGTAATTTTTAGCTGATATAATAAATACCTGGTATTCGCTGCTATTATATTCTTTAAATAATGGTTTAGTGGCCATAAGGGCCGACATATATTTCTTGGCATCCCCCGCATTAGGGAATGATTTTATAGTTATGATCACATTGTTCTCGGCAATAAACTGCATACCTACATCCAGATCAGGTCTTCTGTAATTTATAGCATCAAAATCGCCCACTCCTGCTTTTAAGCCCATAGCCCTTGGTTCTACTTTGCCTAATGATAGCACCATGTAGTGCTCTTCATTTGGCTTGTATGTGAATTTAGCGGGTACTACACGATTGCTGGAAGAGTCACGTACATTAGCGACAGTGGTTGTGTCTTTTGACGGTTGAGGAGTAGCAGGTACCCCTCCGGTATTCAGTGTTTTTGTTATAGATGTAAGGTTGTTAGTAGCTGTTTGAGTAGCCTGTGCATTGTTTTGTTTATTCTTACTTATATAATTCATGACTGCATCTGCCCATGGGCGCAAAGAATCACTTGGGTTTTGTCGAATGAAATTAACCAATATAGTATCAGCTTGAATAAAATCTCCTTTAAAGGCAAGTGCTATTGCTTCTACTATTTGAAAGCGTTTGTTGTATTTAGGGTCTTTATAGTTTTTATAAGCATAGTTGACACGCATGATCACATCCGTGTATTGATGTGCCATCAGCAGCTCATATGTTTCATCGTAATAGTTAGCAATACTTATACCATTTACCAAACCTACACCCGGATTATCTTCTGATGGTTTTACGAGAGCAGCATATTCTGATGTGCTATAATCATTGATAAGTAGCTGACTGTATATTTTTGCTTTTTCAAATTCACTTTTTCTAAGAGCAATGATATATCTTAAGTAAATTGATTGTGCTTTTTGATCATTGGCAGGATAGCGTTTATCCAATGTGTCCAGAACTCTTATAGCATTAGGGTAGTCTTCAAGTTCACGTACATAGGTGTTGCCGAGGTCTACATATGCCCTTTCAATTAATTTATTTGCTTTTACTTGCTGTTCAGGTGTATTAGGAATGTACGATAGCAGATTTTCTTCAGTTGGCAGGCCATTTTCGTCTACATCACTGGTCACGTTCGTGGAGTCATTATTGTCTGAATTGCTGGTATTATTTGATCCTGATGCAAAGTTGTTGCCACCGGATAGTCTGCGCCAATTGTCGGTTAGGGCCCTGTTACCCCATTTACGCCTGAAGTCGTTATAACCTTGTTGCACCAATACTGCGTTTGAGAAGTACCACGAACTAACATCCGGTGCGTCATCCGGAGCATTGAGGGTTGGTGGTGTAGGGGTGAGTAATGCATTTTCAGCCCTATTAATACTGTCTCTTCTTGCTTTTTGTAATTGTTTTAGGTATTGCTTAACTACTGATCGTTGTTCTTTATTGCTTAAGGTTGATAATGCAAGAAGGCTATCTTCATCATGAATAATAGTAGCTGGGCCAACAATTGATATCAAAGCTTTGCTGCGGTTTTGCGCCAGTAATACCAGGCTATCATTTGGTGCTGCAGAGGCTAATATGGCAGAACTGTCATAAGCATGTTTGGCAGCTACATAATTTCCTTCTGAATAGTAGGCATTACCCAATGCAGCAAAGGTTACAGCTTTTTGTTTTTTAGTTGATTTGGGTGAATGAATACCTTTCCATAAATAATCTTCAGCATCGGCATAATTACCGGTATTTGCAGATAATCTTCCAAGTATAAAATAGACCTGTTCATAATAAGCGGTGTACTTACCATCATTCAATACGCTTTTTAACGATGCTATTGCTTCACCTTGGTCGCCACCGGCATACATACTGCTATAGGCAATATTTTTGCGTGTATAAAAATCAAGATCTATTTTGGGATTGAAAGCAAATACTTTTTTAAAGCTGGTTATGGAAGAGTCATAATTGCCAAGCCTTTGTTGTAATTGTCCGGCAAGATAGGCAGAGCGCATACGTAACCAGTCGGGTATATTGTTATCTTTGACCGCTATAGTGAGGCTTTTTACAGCGTCTTTATATTCATACTCACTTAGTTGGAGGAATCCTTTTTCAAGAGCAAGTTTGCCTTTCAAGTTTTCCGGTAGTTTAGGGTCAGATTCCAGCAAGGCCAAAACAGCTTCTGCTTTTTCAGGTTGTTTTGATGTGGTATAGGTACGGGATAGCCACAGTATGGCATCATTATGTACCGGTTTGTGTTTTAGGAAATCGATGATCGTTTTTTTGTCATTCTCAACTATTGATGGCTCTTCTTTAGCGGCGCCAGGCTTGGTAACAGATTGTGTATTCGTCTTATTCTTTTTCTTTTTATTCTGCTCATCATTACTAATGATATACCTGAAAGCTGTAGAAGCACCTTCATACTTGCCTTTATAATAATAGGCCTCACCCAGTAGCAAGTACAGATTATCTGCCCACTTGGTGCGTGGGTCATGTATTTGAATGCCGACAGATACTTTATGCATAATGCTATCCATATCGGCGGAAAGTAGCGTGGAGTCTTTATTAGGGTCAAATGGATAGAGCCCAATAAGAGAATCATAATTTTCTTTTCGTCGCAACATATTTGCAGTTGCTTCATCCATTTTGCGGTTGGCGTTAAAGAAATAGTTATACCGGGTAAAAGTGTTTTGAATGATCTTTCGCTTGAGACTCCATTTTTTCTTAAGCATGAGCTCGTTATTCCATTGCTCCTGCTTCTGTTTGATCTTCAGTTCCAACTTTTGATTCAACAAGTCTTCCTTTCTTTTTGCAGCAACTTTTGCGGAAGCTATTTTTTGTTGTTTAACTTTAGCCAGGCTGTCTGTCTTGGCTTTTTTGATGTTCTTTAATTTGTCTGAGATGATTTTTCTTGCTGCGATGCTACTGTCACTTATTCGTTTTCTTTCTTTTTTTAAACTATCTACAATGTGTTTTCTTGCTGCCATCATACTTTCTGTACGATGTTTTCTGGCCCTGGTCATACTATCCAGACGTGCTTTCTTGAATACTTGAACACTATCTCTGAAATGTTTGCTTTCGCGATATTGTTTTATAGCTGCAAGGCTGTCAGTCCGTTTCTTTTGAATGGCTTTAACACTATCAAGAAGGTGTTTTCGGGAAGCTATAGCACTGTCTGTTATATGCTTTCTTACAGCACGCAGCGAATCGCTATAGGCTTGTCTTGTTGCTTTTAAAGCTTTCGTTTTAGCTTCTTTTGCTTTAGTAACACTATCTCTGTAATGGCGGCTCTCTTTATATTTCCTGATGGTAGTTACGCTATCAATTGCATGTTTTCGTATGTTCCTGAGGCTGTCGGTAGTTCGTTTTCGTTGGTCTCGTAGCGCATCCATTGTTTTTTGCCTTGCTGCACTAGAACTATCAAGGTAATGTTGGCGTTTTTTTGCAGTCAGTTTCATTTGTTCCTGTCTGGCATCTTTGGTGCTGTCAGCAATATGCTGACGTGCTTGTTTCGTACTGTCTGCAATGTGGAGACGAGATTGTTTTGTGCTATCTGCAATTCGTTTTTGCTCCTCCTTAACAGCCGCGATACTATCTTGGGTATGTTTTCGTTCGATTCCAATATCTTTCTTGCCTACCACCTGTGCATGACAAGATACCCCAATGAATAGAGTTGAAATAATAAATAATAAAATATAAACTCCTGATCTGAAGCGCAATATGGTTATGCTTTACTCTGTAATATAATAACTGAATTTGCCCGAAAAAATTGTGCCATTCGGAAGTTGAAATTCTTTCAAAAATAGCATATTATTTATACCTCACCAGCTAGATAAATCATTAATTAATTATAGTGGTTATTTAAATGTAACTGTTGAAGTCAAATGCTGTTTTATGGCTTTTAATGCAATATATGCTATCCGTTATATCTCATATCAAAAATGTATCTTGCAGCAAGGTAATTTCTGATGGCAACACGGCGCAAAAAGGATGAAAGTCTATATAAAAGACTGAAAACGCAGTACCGCATCGTTTTTATTAATGATGGTACGCTTGAGGAAGTAGCTTCTTTCAAGCTAACGATACGTAAACTATATGTGTTGTTCAGCACCCTATTTGTAGTGATCGTTGGTCTTACCATAGCCTTACTCTTAATCACTCCTCTTAAATATTATATTCCTGGTTATGGCAGTAATAAAACACATATGCAGGTTGTGAAGCTGGGGCAAACTGTTGATTCACTTACAGATCTGGTAGGTCAGCAGCAGCTATATGAAGCTAACCTGAGAAAAGTGATAAATGGGGGATATGAGCTGAAAAAGGATACTGTAATGCTGAATGCAAAAGAAGCTGAGAAGGCTACTGTAAATAACATGTACCCGGTGCAGGACATTAAAAAGACCCAATAGCATATGATATGGCTAAAAATAGTAATGATACTTTGAAATATGCCAGTATGGCTACTCAGTGGCTGGTTACTTTGGGTGTTGCTGTTTGGTTAGGTTGGTTAGTAGATGCCAAGTTGAAGTGGAAATTTCCTGTATGTGTTATTGTGTTTCCATTAATCGCTTTGGTTGGGTTGTTTTGGTCGCTAATGAAAGATCTAAATGGTCCCAAAAAATAAAAATAACATTAAAAAATATTATTATAGTTAAATTTTAATAAAATCTATTAAATGAAGAAAATTTTTATCGCGACTATTGCAATTATTTTCATTATTTTGAGTGTTGTATTTTACGCCATGAAACTATATGCTCCGGCTTATAGTTTTAATGTGCTGATGATTGCAAATGCTTTAATAGCGATACTTTCACTCAGTTCATTTTTCATCGTAACAAGACAAATGGCCGGCAGGCCGCAAGCTTTTGTAAGAGGTGTTTTTGGCGCTTCTTATTTAAAGATGTTTGTTTGCCTGGTCGCAATGCTAACCTATATATTTCTCAACTCTAACAGGCTTCACAAGCCTACTGTATTTGTCTTATTGGGCATTTACGCTGTTTATACCATTGCAGAGACCTGGATGCTTTCAGGCTTTGCAAGAAAAGTAAAATAGAGATGAAGAAAAAAGAAACATCAATTACATTTTTGGAACAATTCATTCCGGAAGGCACTTTCGAAATGATCGCTCCGTTCTTTAAAAAAAATACGATCTACCTGACACTTACTCATGAACGTAAAAGTGTAATGGGTGATTATCGTGCACCCATGCCTGATGCTCCTTTCCATCGCATCAGTATCAATGCCAATCTTAATGCCTATAGTTTTCTTATTACTTTATTGCATGAGATAGCACACTTGCTGACATTTGAACATTTTAAAGATTCTGTGTCGCCACATGGTAAGGAATGGAAAACACAATTCAGGCATATCCTTATCCCATTTATAGGTAAGCATATTTTTCCTGCGGATGTTGAAAAAGTATTGCAGGACTATTTGAGAAATCCCGCAGCAAGTACTTGTACCAGCCCGAGTTTATACAAAGCACTTTATGCGTATGATGAAAAAAAATCAGGATATAAATTGGTTGATGACATTCAGATAAATAATTTCTTTGAAACTGAGAATGGGAAATTATACCAAAAGATAGAGCAGTTACGTACCCGTTGCAAATGCCGAGAACTTAGCTCTGGAAAGATGTTCTATTTTCAGGGTATCATAGAGGTGAAAGCTGTTGCCGGCAAGCAATTGGTGGTTAATAGTAAAAGGTCAACTCCTGTACCAGAGCCTGTTATCCCAAATGGACTGACCTTGAGTAGCCGGTCCTGGTAATAAGTCATCCTCTTCTTGGTGTTATTATTTAATATTTCAATGTGTGGGTGTTATATTTGTTACTTGCATGTATGGCGATAGTATTTACAAATAGCTTAATTACCTTTGCGGCCATTGTGGAAACCATAGAAGTACAAATAATAAACAGATCGCCGCATGAGTTACCGGCGTACCAAACACTTGGTGCATCTGGTATGGATGTCAGAGCCTGGTTGCCGGAGCCTGTCACACTTCGTTCTTTGGAACGGAAATTGATATCTACAGGTATTTATATTGCTTTGCCAAAAGGATTCGAAGCTCAGATACGACCACGTAGTGGGTTAGCAATAAAAAGAGGGTTAACATTGGTAAATACACCAGGTACTATTGATAGTGATTATAGGGGAGAGGTGATGGTGCCTATAATAAATCTATCATCAGAGGACCAGGTAATAAATGATGGCGAGAGAATTGCACAGATGATAGTGGCAAAATATGAAACAGTTATTTGGTCTTTAAGAGAAGTACTTGAAGAAACTACACGAGGTGAAGGTGGTTTTGGACATTCAGGAACACACTAAAAACATTTTATAAAAAAACATCAATGAATATTATTATTCCAATGGCAGGTATGGGCAAACGTATGCGCCCACACACACTTACAACAGCAAAACCACTGGTGCCAATAGCTGGTAAGCCAATTGTGCAACGCCTTGTTGAAGATATGGTTGCTACTTGCAATGAAAAAGTAGATGAAATAGCCTTTGTAATAGGCCCAAACTTTGGTAAAAATGTAGAAGATCATTTATGCAAAGTAGCAGAACAGTTGGGTGCTAAAGGTAAAATCTGCTATCAGGAAACACCGCTGGGCACGGCTCACGCTATATTATGCGCTGCTGATAGTTTGAAGGGAAATGTATTTATAGCATTTGCGGATACACTGTTTAAAGCAACTTTTACAATAGATACTCACAAAGATGCAATAGTTTGGACCCAACGTGTAGAAGACCCAACACAGTTTGGCGTGGTAAAGCTGAATGATAAAAATGAGATAGAGGCTTTTGTAGAAAAACCTAAAACCTTTGTATCTGATCTGGCTATTATTGGGGTGTATTATTTTAAGGATGGAGAGAAACTGAGAATGGAATTGCAACGCCTGATCGATGAGGATATAAAGCAAAAGGGTGAATACCAGATCACAGACGCAATGGACCACATGCTCAATAAAGGTGTGAAATTCTATACCGGCCAGGTAGAAGAGTGGTTGGATTGTGGCAATAAAGATGCTACGATATATACCAACCAAAGGATCTTGGAAATAAAGAAAGATAAAGAACAACTTATATCGGCTTCTGCTGTAATTGAGAATTCAGTTATTCTTGAACCATGTTTTATTGGGGAAAATGTAGTTGTTAAAAACTCAGTTGTTGGCCCTCACGTGTCGGTAGAAGCAGGCGCTCAGATATATGATTCGCGCATCAAAAACAGTATCATACAGTCAGATACAGTTGTTAAAAATGTACAACTGGAAAACTCCCTATTAGGAAAGAATGTAAATTACAGTGAGAAGCCTGGCGAATTAAGCCTAGGTGACTTTTCAACTATTATATGATCGCCTGCAAAAATATTGGTAGTGCCTTTGTAGCTTTATTCGTTGCTTCTTTATTATGTTCAGCACAAGTAAAAGCACAAAATACAGTTGAGACCAAAACAGATGTGCATGCAAAAGGAAATCATAATCCTGATGATGCATTTTATGATGGTGTAAAACTGGTTATGCTTGGCAGGGATAAGGAGGCTGAGAATTCTTTTCTCATGTTTTTGAAAGAAAAGCCTGATGTGGCAGCAGCATATTTCGAACTTTCAAAGATCAGCAGTAGAGATAATAAAGCAGACAGGGCAGAGACCTATATTAAAAAAGCGATCCAGATCGATGATACCAATAAATGGTACAAAGAACAATATGCAGGTGTTCTTGCTGATGAAAATAAGTTCTATGAAGCAGCCGTTGTTTTAGCTTCTCTTGCAAGAAAAGAAAAAAACAATGAAACATACCTGATTACCGCTGCGATGTTATACCAGCGTGCTGGGAAGTACGACGAGGCAATAGCTCTTATTGATACTGCACTTAAAACTACAGGTAATATAGAAGAACTGCTTTTGCAACAAGAGCAGATATATATTAAAAAGAATGATCTCGATAACGCCGCTAAAGTAATGAAGCGTTTAATAGGGCAAGATCCTAAAGAGGCAAAATATTATACCTGGCTTGCAGAGCTATATGATAATAATAAGCAGCCTGATAAAGCAGAGAGTATTCTACAACAGGCTCAAAAATCAATTCCTGATGACCCGATGATCGCATATGGCCTTGCAGAACATTATGCGAAAGCAAATGATTTACCCAGGTACCATCAGTATATAGTAAAAGCCTTGACTGCTAAAAGTATTGATGCAGAAACCCAGATCCAATATTTGTTGCCATATCTTAATAGTTTAGGTTCGGATACTAACAAGATAAAAGAAGCTGCGGATGTTATGGCCAAAATAATAACACAACATCCGGATAATGGAGGTATCAGAGAATTGTATGGCCAGGTACTTTCGCTTAATGGTAAACGAGATTCGGCTATAGTACAATATAAATTAGCTGTATCGTTAGACCCTTCAAAAAATAATTATTGGTTAACATTGTTGTCAGGATATCTTGATAAGAATGATGCGGATTCAATGATACTATACAGCGAGAAAGCTTTACGACTATTCCCGAACCAGGCTGGTTTTCATTTTTTCAATGGTATAGGCTATAAGAATAAGGACAATTTTGATAAGGCAATAAAAGCTATTACAAGGGCAATAGACATGCAGCCAGATGATAAGCCCGATGCTTTATCTCAGATGTATGCCGAGCTAGGGGATATTTATAATACTACAAAGCAGTACGAATTGTCTGATACTTGCTATGTAAGAGCTCTGGAATTGAGCAAAGACAATGCCTTGTTCCTGAATAATTATGCCTACTACTTGTCAGAAAGAAATGTTAAGCTGGATAAAGCTGAGAAAATGTCTAAGCGGTCTTTAGAATTAAGACCGGATGAAGCTACCTTCCTTGATACTTATGGCTGGATATTATACCAGGAAGGAAAGTATGGTCAGGCAAAAATATACATACAAAAAGCAATTGATAAAGACCCGTCAAGCGCCGATCCTACTTTGTGGGAGCATCTAGGTAATGTTAGTTACAAGATCGGAGATATAGACAAGGCTATAGAATACTGGAAAAAAGCTAAAGAAAAGGGTAGTGTTAATCCTAAAATTAATGATCAGATCAGAGACAAAAAATTGTATGAATAAGTTTTTCCCCGCTATACTAATTATATTCATTATTTCAGGTGGTCTTAGCTCCTGCAAATTGATTCGTATTGCAAAAAGACCTTTTCTAAAATCGGATACTACAAAAATTGCTAAAACACCTGATTCACTTATCAAAAAAACAGACTCAGTTAAAGTAGTAAATATAACCCCTCTCAAGAGTAATAAAGATATCCTGATAGCTAATTTGCAACCGCTGTTGCAAAGGAATATTGCTTTTAAAACATTTAGCGGTAAGATAAAAATGCGTTATGACGGGCCAAGTGTAAAAGTTGATTTTGTAACTAATATACGAATGGTAAAAGATAGCGCTATCTGGATAAATATTATGGCATCTTTGTTTGGTATACAAGCACAGGTGGCAAGAGTAGTGGTAACCCAGGATAGTTTTAAAGTTATTAATTACAGGGATGGTAGTGTTACATTATTGCCAATAAGTAAGGCCTCTACATTAGTCCCAGCCCCCATTGATTATAATATTCTTCAAAATTTTATTCTTGGAAATGTTTTGGTGAATAATGCCAGAATAACAGATGTCACAGATGCAAATGGTGTTTGGTCTATAAATGCAGAAGACACTAATTATTTACAATTAATAAAATACACGCAGGTAGATAGTAGTTTGCTTACTAGTCAATTGCGCACAAGAGCTAATACAGGACCACAAGGTATCATTCAATTCAGTGATTATATTTTAAATGCGGAGCGTAAATTTTCAACAAGGAGGTTTGTTAGTATTCAAAATGTAGGTGAAGAATATACCCTTGATATGAACTTTGCCAATGAAGAGTTTGATCAGCCGATTGAAATGCCTTTCAATATTCCGGATGGTTATGAGATCATCAATAAATAATAGCATTATTCAACAGCTTTGCCATTTTTGAAGTAGCCTTTGTGGCAAAAATCAAGCTCTATAAAAAAACTATTACTAATTTTCTCAGGATGAGAGGTTGTTACACCTTTCAAATTGGTTACATTAACTACCGCGGGACTTTCCGGAACTACATAAGTTGGACTACACCTTATAAGCCAATGTCTAACTTCATATTGTATCTGCAGGCTGAATTCATAATCCAAAACCTGGAATGTACTTGATGATCCAGAGGTTAAGGTTTGAGTTGATGTGACTTTTTTCCCTTTTTTATCTGTAGTTTTTCTTACTTTATATTGGTTGTAATAATGTTGCGTACCTCCATTCATTGTAATAGTAGGCATAATGTCAAGCTTCTCATCTATCAATGTGAAATCATGGTCTATAAAAGGTGCAACTATATAATCTGTTTTGTCGCTTTTAATAATGTTTGCAGCGGTCATTACTCCGGGTTCCAAAATATTATTTCTGTATAGCAGATATAAATTACCACTCCCCTTAATGCTTGACTTAACAGATGAGCTATACTGGCTGTACCAGAACTTATCAAAATATACCATTGTAGAAAGATGGTCATTTAAGAAATCATGCATATATCCTACTTCAGCTGATAGTAGGTCAAAATGTGGGGACCTGCCATTTACTATAGCCGGAAGAAAGCTTGCCATCATATTGCCGTAGATGCCAGTTTTGTTGTGGTACTCTATATAAGGGGATATGTAAGGAATAAGAACAGAGTCTTTTCTACCTAGGTATACATTATTATTCACGTAGTTGATTCCAGCTGAAAAATAAGATTCATCCTGGGAATAAACATTTGAAAATGACAATAATAAGATACTAATTGTAAATAGGTAAAATCTAGAAGACATATTGAGATTTTATTATGGACAATGGCGCGATCATCATTTTGACTTAAAAATAGCAAAACAGTTTAAATGCATATTGAATACACAATCATTTTTTTGTAAAGATTATATTTAGGTATTAAAAAATACATGGCAAATATTTTTCTGCTTCCCATTTTAAAGATAATAACACGTTAAATTGTTTGCTTTTATTGATGATAGCTTGAATAAATGGAGGATTTAATTAAGAATATGTATTACTTTCAACCTCAATTTGCAGCTATTTATAAAAAAATATAAGTAGCTAATTACATTTATTTTCTTCTTTTATTTTTGTAACAAAAAATCATTAAAATACGCTTTAAATGAAGGTCGTAATATTTGCAGGAGGTAGGGGTACCAGGATATCTGAAGAATCCTCACTGCGTCCTAAGCCAATGATAGAGATAGGCGGTAAGCCTATTTTGTGGCACATTATGAAGATTTATGCTGCATATGGCCATACAGAGTTCATCATTTGTCTTGGTTATAAAGGCTGGATGATAAAGGAGTACTTCGCTAATTATTTTCTTCATAATGCAGATATAACTGTTGACCTTTCTACAAATAGTCTCCAGGTT
>Ga0207134_1140_pt1 | contig 18246 bp, 23 predicted proteins | sample Alteio_BWMinHeat_12_FD_153527 | JGI IMG/M metagenome (GOLD analysis project Ga0207134, IMG submission 153527) | Enriched cells from forest soil in Barre Woods Harvard Forest LTER site, Petersham, Massachusetts, United States -... | ecosystem: Environmental > Terrestrial > Soil > Temperate forest >... | reverse complement strand
CCTGTCATTATTTCATCAAATATAAGTAAATTCACCTGCTCGTTCATGCTCGGCAGTAGGCAGTCACCCGGTTTTTATCAAAAGCGCTGACGGTTCGTATTTATATGATGTTGATGGTGAGACCTATGTTGACTATGTAGGCTCCTGGGGCCCGATGGTATTAGGACATAGGCATCCGCATGTGATGGAAGCAATCGAAGAGGCCCTAGCGCGTGGCACTAGTTTTGGTGCCCCTTGCTTAGCTGAAGTTGAAATAGCTGAACTTATATGCAAAATGATGCCCAACATTGAAATGGTGCGTATGGTCAATTCTGGCACCGAAGCAACAATGTCTGCTCTCCGTCTGGCTAGAGCTTATACAAAGAAAGATATAGTAATTAAATTCAATGGTTGCTATCACGGACACGCTGACAGTTTCTTAATTGAAGCAGGCTCTGGCTTAGCTACTCTGGGCATTGCTAGCTCACTTGGTGTGCCAGAAGCATTAGCCAAGCTAACAATCTCGCTGCCATATAACAATTTAGAAGCAGTGCAAAAGGCCTTCAAAGAACATAAAGATATAGCCGCAGTTATTGTTGAACCTATTGTTGGCAATGCTGGTTTGATTAAACCGAAACCAGAATTTCTAGAGGGTTTAGGAGAGCTCTGTACTAAGCATGGTGCTTTACTTATATTTGATGAAATAATGACAGGTTTTCGTGTTGCCCCCGGCGGCGCCCAGGAGCTCTATAAGATCAAACCAGATTTGACTTGTCTGAGCAAAATCATCGGCGGTGGCTTACCCGTCGGCGCTTATGGTGGCAAAAAAGAAATCATGGAAATGGTGAAAAAGTAAGCAAAAAAATGGCTGAGAAGAATTAATGGTGGGTATTTTGTAGTAGATATTGACTAGAGATTAAGTAATAAAGATTCGGGTGATTTGACATGGCACATAAAAAAGGTGCAGGTTCAACAAGAAATGGTAGAGATAGCCAGCCAAAACGTTTGGGTGTCAAATGCTATAGTGGTGAACAAGTAATTCCGGGCAATATTATTGTCAGACAGCGCGGAACAAAAATTCATCCTGGCGTGAACGTTTTACGTGGCAGCGATGATTCTCTTTATGCAGTTAGTGCAGGTATTGTAAAATTTGAATCTACCCGTGGCAGAAAGCAAGTTAGCGTTTATCCCTCCGCTTGAGTAAAACTCCTTGTCCAAGCCGCTTTCTCAGTTACTTTCAAAAATTGTTCTGCACCCTCGACTTGCTCAGGGTGGCAAAAAACAAATAGATCAAGCTCAAAAATTAAGCATAAGTGGTGTTAGTTGCCATACCGGTAAGATCAAACCAGGCGATGCGTTTTTCTGTGTTGTTGGTGAAAAGCTTGATGGCAATAATTATGCTGTCGAAGCTGTGAAAAAAGGGGCAGTATGCGTATTTTCTGAGCGATTAGATTTGCAGCTAGCTGTGCCAGTGATTTCTGTTAGTAGTGTACGAAATGCACTAGCCATAGCCTCTAATTTTATTTTTGATTGTCCAAGTGAGCGTTTGCGAGTTTTGGGAGTAACTGGCACTAACGGCAAAACTACTACCACCCATCTAGTGGAGCATATTTTAAATAAATCTGGCAAAAAGGCTGGGTTAATTGGCACTCTCGGCGCTCGCTGGCCAAAGTCAAATGGAGAAATACATAATGAAAAGTTTGGTCAAACTACTCCGCAAGCGCCAGATTTCCAAAATATGCTTTCGCGCATGGTTGAAAATTCTCTTACTCACGTGGTGATGGAAGTATCAAGCCATGCCCTGGCTCTAGGTCATGTAGCTGGAACTCAATTTGCTAGCGCTTGTTTGACTAATGTTACCCAAGACCACCTGGATTTTCATAAATCAATGGAACATTACTGGCAATCCAAGCGCTTGCTCTTCGAACAACTAACAGAAAGTGCTCAAGAAAATAAATCTGCTATTGCTAACGCTGACGATGTGCTTGCTTCAAGTTTTCTCTCTGTTCTTACGGCAGAGATAAGAAAATACACTTATAGTTGTAATACTAAATCTGGTGCTTCGCTGAATTTGCTATCAGCTGAATATGGCTTTGATCAGTCTAGATTGACCATAGCTGGACCGGACGGAGAATTTGCGCTTAAAACAAAAATTAGTGGGCCTTTTAATACATACAATGCCATGGCGGCTATTTTAATTTGCTACGCTGAAGGCATTGCTATGGTGGATATTATAAAGGCGCTAGAAGAATTTGTTGGTGTGCCAGGGCGTTTTGAGATAGTGAGAACTAGCAATAACAGTAGTAGTAAAAGAGAACCTTTATGCATAGTGGACTATGCCCACACTCCAGACGGGCTCGACAATGTTTTGAAAGCAGCCAGAGCGCTAGTTCCGGCCAGTGGTAAGCTTATTGTAGTATTCGGATGCGGCGGGGACAGAGATGCATCAAAACGTCCAAAGATGGGGGAGATAGCGCATAGAATGGCAGATCACGTTATTATCACCTCTGATAACCCTCGCTCAGAAGACCCGCAAAAAATTATCGCCGACATATTAGCCGGTATTGGACGCCTGTCTGAAGTGCTAGTGGAGCAGGATCGTAACCTGGCCATAAAGTCAGCGATTCTCAATGCCCAATTGCAAGATGTGATTGTAATTGCCGGCAAGGGTCATGAAACTTACCAAATCTTAGGCTCTAAAACGATAGATTTTGATGACCGCGTGCATGCTAGAGAGGCACTTCTCGAAAGATCGGGATAATTGCTTAAGGAGCGCTCATATAAATGAATTTTAGCAATCGTGATTTATTAACGGCGCTTTATTGCTTTATCGCGATTCTTGGACTTATTCTCATCGGCTTCGCCTGGTATGTTTGGGCGCAATCGGAAGCCGCTCAGGAACCCTTTTCATACTGGGTGACAGCTATAGTCCTCTTAATAGTCGGTATTGTTCTAGTAATGTTTGGTATTGAAACTTATATTGTTCGTGATGATCCAGACGTCTGGCTTTGAATCACAGCCAAGCAATAGTATAATGAAAAGCCCTACCTTTTGAATGGAAGTATGTTCGCGTCTGGCGATGGGTTATTCATTGTATTCAGGTATTGTTTATGAGAGTCAGTCTAGTACCTAAACGGCCGGCAAATCACTTGACCCTAGAAGAATCGCTGCATGCCTTGCTTCTGGCATTAAAAGATGTTGTTGCATGCGAGTCGTTCTTTGTAGATCCAAGTAACAGCAATGGAAATGGCAATGGTAACAGCAATGGAAATGGTGATGAAAATAACAAAAATGGTACCGGTAATGGCGCTGGCCACTTAAAGAGGGCCACTGATTACCCAAGATTTGGTCAATTCAATAAGACTAAGCAAAAATCTATCAGTGATAACAGACACTATACCAATAGACATCACATATCAGAAAGCGATTTCGGCAAATTAAGTGTCGCGATCCAGAAGGTCATTGAATTGCATGCAGACCTGAGCAGGCGTAATCTAGATATTGACCAAACTCTGATAGATGCCAGTCCGCTTCTTGGTTTGGATTTGCGACAACTCATGCATGATTGTTTGAAATTTCCAACTGTTATGCCTTACACGCGTAATCTTAAAGGACAGCGCCGCTTATTTCTTTGTTATTGTGGTGAAAGAGAAACTGTCGATCGCGAAGGACTGGGACTGTGTCTTGAATGCTTGGAAGACGCGCTGGAAAGCGTGCACGACAAAAAGAAAAACAACAACTTTATTCTCTACACGTCATACTCACCACAAGTACGCTGTCGTCATGCTGATTTCAGCACACTCCTTATTACATTCAATAAGCCTGGTTACTGGCTGCCAGCTTGGTGTGAAAATTGCCTGCGTTTAGAAAAAAAACGACTTTCAGCTTAGGCAATCATTTTAATAGTTAATTGATGTGTTAAAAAGCAAAACCCCGGGAAGCTTGCAAGCAGAGGCAACGAGCCGAGGCATACAAAAACATTTTACCTATGTCTATTGGGTAGGTCAAGTTTGGAATAGTCGCCCACTTTAAATAGCGAGTTCTTCAACTAATCCAATTGAACCAAATTGCCGCCTGATACGTATTAGATATGGGGCAGTACTTGCTGTTAGGAATTAATATAGTCGCACAGGCTATATAGCGTGGTATACTATATGAAAGCAAAAAGGTACATTTATGAAGAGGTTTCGCTCGGAGATGGTTCTTCTGTTTTTATGATAGTTTGGGAATTGCCTGAACCAACCTGGGATCGTCCACATGGATATAAATATCGATTGAATTATTATACGAACGAAGGTGTTAGCCTAGTAAGGTACGATAACCGCCGAGGCAAAGGGATCACAAACATATCTTGGATGAGGAGATGCCAATAACATTTCAAAACATAGAACAGTTGTTGCACGATTTCTGGCATGATGTTTTAAAAATTTTGGAGAAAAGGCAAGATGAGCAGAGAGAATCATAATCAAATATTGATCACCATCAGTAGTTTGGATGAAGCAATGCAGCGCGTTCGAAATGCAGTTAAACGTTTGGAAGCCGGATTGCCTCCCGAACAACCCATTCATAGACTTTCGTTCGTTAATGAGGCGATTTTTTTGAAGACATTATCGGAGAAACGGATGGAACTCCTAAAGTTTCTGAAAAAATCAGGTCCTTTAAGCCGCAGACAACTGGCGATCAAACTAAGTCGGGCCTATGCCAATGTTCATGAAGATGTAAAAGTTTTGCTAAGATATCGACTGATTAAGACGAATGCGCAGCAGAAATTATTTGTTCCTTGGGATGAAATTCGTATTGATATGAGGTTAGCTGCCTAAGGATTAAACTGAAAATTTCCTTGTGGACAAAAATACATTTTATTAGCGTGAATTCTTCTGTATCAGCGTACCGCTTCTCCGATCATGTCAGGATCTGAACTATGAATACGCTTGAGCAATTCGGCATTTATGCGTTCTAGTTCGGCCGGCGAAATACGGTAAAACACAGCAGGCTTATACTTTGTTTCAAGCTTTTGAATGTAGACTTGAGTACGCTGAAGTAATTCGCCAATTTCTTGCAGAAATTCGGGTTCATCAATATGCAGCATGAGAATGCGTTCTAGATCAGCTCTAAATTCTAGCCGTTCTTTTAGGAATTGCTGTAACGCTGTGCGCATTTCTGGGGTGGGCTTAAAAAGCCTCAGGGTGAAGTCTTCAAGGTCGAAATGTCTTTTGAAAGCATGAAATAATTCGCTGGCTTTATCCATACATTTTAGAGGAGACCAGGTTCCATGCTCCGCCATAAATTCTTCAATTTGATCTTTGATTACTTGCAGGTCTTCCTTCATGTATTCATGTACGTTCATGGTTCCTTCCTCCTGCGTTACTGTATCTATTTTACTACCCCAATATTCAGCGAATGCGTTAATCGATCGGATAATCCATACCTATTTATTAATCAATCTATAAGAACATTTTGAAATTAATGATTGGCTTTATTTTTAGGCGAGGTACCTATGGCCGATACAGCCATATAAAGGCATACATTTATTTTTGTAGAGTTACTACTCATATTTCTCGACTTCTGTTATCGATCTATCAACTCTTTGGCTCAATTTCCACTTTTTTATTGGGACGGTTAATTATTCCCAGCACTAACATGATGAGCATCAACAATATTTCTATGCCGCCCATGATATTCAATTTGCTGCTAATTTCGGCAGGCACCAAATGGGTAAGCAATTGCCAAATAATCGGAATACTGCAAAGCAAGATAACAAAATAATGCAATCGATTAATCAAATTCGTTTTTATGAATATTCTTGCTCCCGATAAATCTATAAGTCGATCCAGGCAAGCCGCTATAAGTATCGCGCATACGAATAATGCGCGATTACCATTATTAATGCCCATCACCTCAATGCTTTGAGCAATAATGAGAACTAAAACGCCAAGCCCCAAAATTAGAAAATAGCCAATTGTCAGGTAGTAAGTTGCAGACAGGCTTTCTTCTTCCTTTTTGCCTAAGCCTGGGACTAAGAGAAACGGTATGGCTGAAAGTAGGCAAATTGCCAGAGGAATGCCTAAATTTATAATCTCTGAATTGATAAACACTTGCGAGTCCTTTTACTGGTGAAGTCATTTTTGATTCAGTGGGCAGACCTACGAAGTTTATAAGAAAATGTAAGCAGTGCGCTACTTTGCAACTGTATTAGCAGCTTAATTTAGACTGATGATTTTAGGTGTTGGTCTTGCTGTTTTTATTGCACCGATGTCTAGCAAGTATTGATTGACCGCATCTGTTTGTTTGTCGATAGAATACTTACCCTTATTAAAAACCATTTCCTTCTCTGCGTCTTTTATACTAAGTGGAAAATATTGATAAGTAAGGGCCTGTTTAAATTCAGGAAGCGTATATTGTGTGGCTGCGTTAGCTTTAAGGTAAGTGAGCATCGCGTCACTATGGTGATCTAAATCGTTCAGTACAAACTTTTCACAATCGAATTGCATTTTAATCAAAGAGTCTATGTCTTTCCTGCGTTCTTTATAAACACTTTCTTTGCAGACCAAGCCGACAATATCGCCAACCCCAAGGGCATCCGCGCTGAAGACTACCCGACCATACTGTTTAAGAGCCTCGGTTCGTTGCGGTACTCCGGCAGCTGCGATATCCAGGCTGCCATTTTCTGCCGCTAATAATCCATCATTCATTGTAGTATCCGTGATAGGAAGATTAGAAAATTTCATGCCAATCTTTTTAGTAAGCATATACAAAAGCATTTGAGCGAACGAACTTTTTGGTGCGCCAATTTTATAGCTGAGAAATTTTTTGACCAGAGGATTGTTATTGACGCTTTCATGGTTAAGTACTGGCACGGATGGATTGAAGCTGACAAAACCATTGCCTTTAAAAACTAGAAGCGGATAAATGAAGAGAACTGGATCATTGCCTTGCTTGTTGAGATTTTCTGATTTGGTCAAATAAGTTGCCAGGCTAGCGTAGCCGATGTCTACAGTTTTTCCGGCACTAGCTACTGCCGGAAGAATGTCTTCCCATGGAAGCGTTAACAACTCTAGTTTAGTGCCATATTTTTCTCCCAAACCAAGTGATTTCACATTTACTAGAAAGGCCGTATCTTGATATGGAGAAATAGCCATACGCAATGGCTCACTGAATTTTGCAGATGAGGCAGTACGACCTTTCTCCATAGTACGCTGAGAACAAGCACACAATAAAAGTCCTAACACCAGATTTGCAATTAGAACAATCAATGTGCTTTTGAATTGGGTCAAAATACTCCCTTTGATATCAATATAATGGCCGCCATTTACTTTAGAGAAGAAGCTATATGCATAATCTGGTTCTTAAAAGATGGTAAGTCTGTTTCAATAATACCCCAGACTTTATTCATATCCAAATCAAAATAATCATGAGCTACGCGATCTCTGAAGCGAGCGACATCGCGCCAAGGTACATCGGAGTTTTGTTCACGCAAGCGTATGGACAAATCTTTTACTGCTTCACCAATTACATGAAAATTTCTAACGATGGCATCTTGTGTCTTTTCGTCGTCTAGGAAATTGTCCATGCCCTCTGACGCATACCTTTCAATTTTCTCGATACAATCCAGGATTTTCTCCAATTTCTTCGAGTCGTCTCTCACAAAGAAATTGCCTCTTTTATAATACGGTTTTTGATTTTTGGTTTTAAGCCGTTCTCATCAATTACGTCAACTTTAATACCTAGCAATGATTTTAATTCGTCCTGAATATCATCAAGGAGGCGGAAATAAGCAAATCCCGTTTTGTTGGTATCTAGGTGAACCAATATGTCCAAATCACTTTGCTTATTTGCTTCTCGACGCGCATAGGAACCAAATATACGTACGTTGCTAGCGTGATGCTTAGCCGTTATCGCAAGGATTTCTGCCCTTCTTTTTTCAATTAACTTAGAGATGTTCATAATCTACGCTCAACTATATTTTATTGATTCTACTTATTTTATTATCTCATTTTTAACAATTATTGATTGGGTAAATATTTTGAGACTGTATTAAATTATAGCGAGTGGTGCTATTTTTTCGCCTCAGCTAAAATAGCCTGATAAATGTTGTCGTATGCGAATGATAGGGCTTCTTCGTCAAGCTTTGATGGTTGTTTTGAGGATGTCAGTGTAAGCCGTTAATCATCCCGGGATAAGCATTTAGGGACTTTTTGATAAGTGAAATGATAAAGGTAATGATACCCATTATGATGTCTTGCAAGCCTTAAGGTTTTAGGGCGTATCCTGTCTACCGCAAATTGATGATTTTCGGTGTTGGAGATGCTGACTTCATTACGCCGATGTCTAGCAAGTATTGATTGACGACGGCAGTTTGTTTATCGATAGAATACTTATGTCGGTTTCTGTAATATATTCGGCTGAAAGATTTTTCCAGAAGTGTTGAGAGCAGGCGCATAGCAATGTGCCCAATGCCACAGTTAAAATTGTAGCTACCAATGTTCTTTTGCACTTAGTCAAAATATTTCTCCGACACTGCATATATAAGATATTGCTCTATTTTATTGTTATCATTTGTGGTGCTGGTTGGGTGGTCTTTGTTAGCCCAGTATCGACGAGATATTGATTACACAAGCGTGCAATGCGGCCAATTGAATATTTGCCACTATTTAAGACGATATCCTTTTCTTCGGCGGCAATGCTACGTGGGAAATATTCTTGAGAAAGAGCTCTCTTAAATTCACTGATTGTATAGTGTGTGGAAGCATTTGCGTTTAAATAGGCAAGCGCGGCGTTGCTGTGATGATCTATGTCGCTTAAGACATAATTGGCGCAGTCACACCACATTCTTATTAGTGATTCAATTTCTATTTTGCGTTTTTTGTATACACTCTCTTTGCAAATAAAACCGGTAATGTCCACCAATTTAGCTGTGTCCATATCTACTGCCACTCTACCATGCCGTTTGAGGGCTTCAGTTCTTTGGGTTAAACCAGCTGCTGCAGCGTCTAAACTACCATTTTCCGCAGCGAGCATACCATCATTCAAAGTAGTATCGATTACCGGTACGGTAGAAAACTTTATGCCTGCATTATGCGCTAATAACCATAAAAGCATGTGACTGCAAGAATTTTTTTGTACACCTAGTTTATAGGTCAAAAATTTCTTGACCACATTGGGGTCTTTAATGGTTTGAGCATTAATTACGGGCATTGCTGGATTGAATGTCATAAATGCTCCACCATGAAACACATAAGCAGGATAAATGTAGAGAAGCGGATCATCTCCTTGGCTATTTAGATGCTCTGCTTTGCACATATAATCAGCGATACTGGCAAAGCCTACATCAACGGTTTGTCCGGCACTTGCCACTGCAGGGATAATCTCTTCCCAGGGCATAGTAAAGAATTCTAAGCTAGTGCCATATTTTTTCTCTAGCCCCAGAGGTTTAACCGAAAAAAGCATGGCCATATCTTGGTAAGGAGCAACGGCAACGCGCAGAGGAGCTGAGTTAGCGGATGCGGTATTAAGCGAGCCTGTTTGAGCAGATTTAGGAATGAGCGTGCAACTTACCAGAACCAACATTGTAAGAGCAGTAAACAGGATTACCATTAAGTGATGAATTTGCTTATGCAAAACCTATCTCCAATACACAGCTCGATTCCAAGCCCGGGTCAAGACGAAATCGACAAAAGCATTAAGCAAACCCAGGATGATTGTAGCAAGAAAGATTACATGCATAGAAAAAGTGGAGCGGGCGGTTTGCATAAGATAACCAAGCCCAATTTGCGAGCCCAATAATTCAGAAGCAATGACTACACCCATAGCAGTAGAAAGAGAAAATCTAACGGTTGGCAGCAGCGTTTCCATAAGACGCGGTATTACATATTCCCAGGTAAGCGAGCGGGGAGAGATGTCGAAGCTCTTGAATAAAATTTTGTGTTTTTCGGGCATATTGCTAAGCGCTTGGTAAGTCGCCACAGCAAGATTGAAAGCAATGCCCATTACTACCATTAAAATACGCCCTGTTTCAGAAAAGCCAAACCAGAGGATGAAAAAAGGAACGATAGCAATGGCTGGAATGGAGCGCATCGATGCTATAGTTGGACTGATGAGGCGGGCGAAGGTTTTAGAATTAAAAGTTGTAATTCCAAGAATTACCCCTGCTAAAGTGCCGGCGAGAAAACCTAGAACCAGGCGCACAGTGGTGCAGGAGGCATGTATAATTACACTTGGATCAATTTCTGTGGCAGCTCGAATCACATCGGTCGGAGCTGGTAAGTAACGATCGCTTACATGAGTGAAATATTTAAGTGCCACCCATATGACTGGCATCAAGATAATGCCAATGATAGGCACCAAATGTGATGCTGTATTGTTTGGTTTGCCGGCCATTTTGCTGCTTGCGGTATCTTGAGCTGTTGTAACTGTATTCAATTAATTACTCTCCGAATAAATGTTCTATCGGTCGCTATTCTCAGATTAGCTCAGTCTCTCTAGGCGGCTAACTGGAAATTCGCCATCAAAGTGGAAGACATTGGCGGATTTAATTAATTCCAGGTCGTCGCGGTGATGATTAGTCATAGTAAGGTTTATGCCTTCGATAAATTCTCCCTGTAAAAATGGTAAGACTAAACCAATGCGCTTTTCATCGAGGAAATTGAAAGGTTCGTCCAAATAAAGATAGAGTGGTCTGAAAATAATAGCGCGGAAGAGTTCTACCAGGCGTCGTTGACCGTAGGACATCTGGCAGGCTTTGCGATTCACGAAGGGAGCGATTAATTTATACATAGGATGATTTGTAAATTGACTAGACTTTAGTCTAGTCAAAACGCAGATATTTTCGGAACCGGTTAACCACGGAAAAAGACTATCTTCTTGCAATACTAAACAACTGTTTATGTTCGAGGGCATGTCTTTTGCTTTATCTGGAATTAGGTTTCCAGACAGAAGCTTTAACAAAGTAGTTTTGCCACAGCCAGACGGTCCACGTAAAACTATTGTGTTGCTATCCGCATGCAAAGAAAAGTCGCGAAAAACTTCGAGCCCTTTATAAGCATAAAACAAACCATCAATACTGATGGTTTCGGGCTTGGCACGATTAGTTTGAGCAGTTAAAGACATTTACTCTAATGACGACATTACAAGGCTTGACTGCCCGGCAGCCATAAAAAACCATTCTAAAGGTATATAATCGCAAGATCAAATAGCGTTCTGAGTGCCTGGGCATTTGGGCAATCTCTAATGACAACCTTAAATTCGCTTTATTCCCCCTCAAAGTTCGCAGCAATTGCTTTAGCGATTGTGCTGGCGTTAAGTCCTATTGCTGCCATTTCTTTTTCAGCAAAATGGCGTCACAAAACACTAGCTGTGCCTGCAGCACCGGTTCTTTCTAATTTGGATTTAAATTCGTCTACTTTGTCTGTCGGAGCCCAGAGACTTGCTAAGCAGTTGGGTCTAATTCCATCATTTACCCGTTTAGAGCAGTTGCGCAAGCAAGTGCAACTGAGCAAAGGAGAAAAGCTACCTCTTGAAGTGCGACAGGACTTGCTAGAAGTAAAGCAAGAGATAATGGAAAAAATAGAGCAAACTCGCCTTGATATTGAATTTGTGCAGGCGGGATTATCTGTTGAGATTGCAATTCAAGATGAATTGTTGCACGCTTTTGAGGCAGATCGAGACAAACGTATGAACGCGAACTATTTATGGAGCTTTCGTACAAATGGCGCTTTATGGGCAGTGGCAGAGGGTCTTGATATACCGACATATAATCATCCGCGTTATTCTATTCCGTCTGGCACAATTGGCATTGTGGCTGGACTTATACCCAGTATTTTCTCTATAGTTGCTATACGAGAAGCGAAAGGCGGTCGTTATGAGCGGGAGGCGCGCCCTAACATTCTCTCAAAAATATTTGATTATCCGCCACCCCCTGAAATGGACTTTCCAAAAAGTGTTTGGACCTGGGTGAATACTCCCATAGCGAATGGTGTTTCAACAAAGTCACGGTTAGGCGAACTTATTGATCGTTGGACTGAAGATAAATATATGCAGATGTTTTCGGATAGGAATTCGAGGGCTCAATTAGATATCATTACCGGGGCCGTTCGGAGTCGTCTTACTTTGCAATTAATCTCAGATCGTCTGGCTATGTTACGCCAAGTGAGTGCCATGATAGCGATGATGAATCGTCCCTTGCTTGAGTTGATGATGGTGGTACGTGGTGAGAAATCGACGGGTTTGCTGAAGGAATCTGAATAGTTATAAGCAAAGAATATGTCACAAAAGCAACGCGATTGAGCTTTTCTTATTAAGTGCTGTTTCTTGTCTTTGTTTGACCTCTGCCGTTTGTTATTATGCCGGAACAAAAAGAATAGAATGAAGCGGTCTCTTTAAGGTTTATTTTCTGCGCTGCTTTGCTGTGTTTATACCAGTTGGCGTAACTTTATATACGCCCTTGCTTTCATACTCCGCATAACCTCTGTCTATTAAAAACTTTATTGCTTCCTTACGCAGTTTATCTTGCTTCGAAGGGTCTGCATAATGCTCTATGGTGTCAAGATGATCAACAATTTTAGTTCCCCGGATGAATGCCTCATCCAGTAATTTCATGGCTAGTTGCTCTTTTGCGCCTGCATCCATTTTTATCTTCCTTTTTTGACCAGATAACTGCAAGCACGCTATTCCTAATTATGACACAATCAAAACCCAATTATCGGACGGTGCTCGAAACTTTATGCAGATTGGGCGTTGAATCCACCTTAGCTTCTTGTTTATCATTAAATAGTGCTTTTCAGAATGCGCCACAGCTCTTGTTTTCAACAAAATCACGGCTATGCGAACTTATAGACCGCTGGACTCAAGATAAATATATGCAGATGTTTTCGGATAGGAATTCTAAGGCGCAATTAGATATCATTACCGGAGCTGTTCGGAGCCATCTTACTTTGCAATTAATTTCAGATCGTCTGGCTATGTTACAGCAATTGAGTGCTATGGTAGCTATGATGAAGCGGCCCTTACTAGAATTGATGATGATAGTGCGTGGCGAAAAAAACCCTGTTTCGCCGGAGGAATCTAAATAGTTTTAGATTGAATCACTTTTTTGTTTGACTGATGGCGTTTCCTGTGGAATGTAGGTATAGGGGAAGCTTTGCTGAGCTGTAAAAGTAAACGACTGCTGGTTGGGTAGAAATCGTGTTATGAAATAAGGCCTAATATCAACGGCAGTTGTAACTTCTACTACACCTAGAGCGGTGCTTTCATCCGGTTGCCGAATGTCCATTGAATTGGACCTGTTTTTGATGGAAACTAAGCGCACATCTTCTATCATCCAACCTCTTTCGTCGTTGGTTTTGTCTATTATCGACTGGGCTCGCATTTTAGCTGTGCTCGGGTCTCCGCTTGCAGCTATACGAGCGGCTTCTCTACAAGTTTTTTCGTTAACTTGCAGACCAACAACCATCATTACACAGTCGAAGACAAGGAAAAAAATTGGAATCAAGAGCAATAGGATTGCGCATAATTCTACTAATGATTGACCCTTTCTTGATTTTTTACCGGTAAGCATCGGGCAAGTCACCCAATTAAGTCGTGAACAGGCGGAAATAACAATCAGCCATCGGCTGCTAAATTAATTATGCCACCATGAAACGCTTAATAACTGTCTCAATAATATCCGTCATATGTTGCATAGGAATAACCTTTTAGATCAGCTCAAATATATCAAGGGTGGTCTAATGCCCCAGGAGCAGTACCAACCGAACCAATTTCTATTTCTAATTTAGCCTTATCTGCATTATTAGTGACAATGCCCATACTGCCAGTAACGTGCACTGCGCTGGGTAATTGAACCGGCTTTTTGAAAGATGACTGGGTAGGGTCATAAATTAATGCTGACGGGATAAAGACTTCTGGATTCATGAGCCGGGCTGGACTATTAGTATTTTCTACTTGGGCAGGCAGAATTGACAGATTGAAGGGTATTGCGTCATCTGGGCGAGGTAGCTTAGCGTTAATATTGCCATAGAAAAGGTTACTTGCTGTCTCTATATATTTGTTATCGATGTCAAGTTTATGCAAATCTTTAATGACTATCGGACTTTCAACATTTGACAAATTGTTTTCGATGGAGCCAAATTCAATTTGATGTATTGTTAATTGATTGTCGAAAAGCCAAGGCCAGACCTGGGTTCCACTAGTATGTTTGTTCTTGGTTCTTTTGAGAGCATAATCGCGGCATATAGCAACGGCAATGCCAATTTGGTTTTGTCTTTCTTGTTCGACCAGAGTAGTTCCATACGTTGCTTCGGTGAGGAGTTGCTCGGCTAAGGGCATATATACGGGTTTGGGTGAATCGAGGGCTGCTAAGAATGTTTGCCGGGACAGATAAACGAGCTCCCGAGAATGTTCAACGATAGTATTCATCTGTCCAATACGATTGTCCGCATTTAAAGATTCGGCCAGGTTTAAGGCAATCTCATCGCACTGAGCTTGACCTCGCTTTTGATCAAAGAATATTAAGTAAATTCCCAAACCAATCAGAAGTATTACAATCAGGAACGCTATTGCTAGAGCGGTCAAGGCCATCATATTAGCTTTTGTTGTGTGGGTAGCCATAATGTTAAATCTTTGGTAAGGGACTTTAATTATCCACGATATATTAATATATGAGCTGGTTAGGTGAGCGACACTATTTTAGGTCAATTAAAGATTAGTTTCTATGATAATTAGTAATCGATATAGGAAAAAATCTAGAAAGTCTGGACAACAATTGGTTGAATTTTCAGCTGCCCTGATTTTGCTCGTCATTGGTATTTTTATTCCACTATTAGATTTGGGCGTTTTGCCTTTGCGGTGGATACTCTGGCAAGAGGCACTCAATACAGATGTACGCAGGCTTGCTCAAAGCGAGAGTTTTAGTAAGGCCATTACTTCTCTTGACACAGATGGCTTTCTGTCGATGCGGCTTGGTCACATAAGCGGTGTAAAATTACTCAATGCCCAATGTGCCTTGATTATATCGACACTAAATTCTCCTTATGAAACCTATACTGTGCAGGAACCAAAGTCTATTAAAGCTGCGTGGTTACCAGGTGGAGCAAAATCGCCCTGTCTCTACGAACTTGAAATTACATCTGTTATAGAGCTAAGCCCTCTGATTCTTTTGCAGGGCTTTTCTACTTCAATCCCCGGACTTACCAAACCTTTCATTTGTACAACAAAAGCGCGGGCTCACTGGGAAAACTATGGGCGCGATCCGTCAACCAAGCAATTTTTCATGAACGAATAAATGCGTAGAAATATTTTTATTGTTTTTATTTGTATTTTGCTAATTGTTTTTGGTGGAAAGGCCTGGGCTGGCGATACTCCTTTTGACGTTAACAGTGACACGGAGATGGACCTCCGTTATGATTGGACTGTGGACGTAAAGGTTAATAATACGAATTATCTGGGCTATCCTGGTTCCAAATTAAAGCCAATAACCAAACTGCAAATCAGTTATAGAATTAATCCGCGCTTTGAGATCCCCGATGCTGGTAAACATATTGCTTATGAGGAGTTATGGTATCAAGGGAGCCAGCCAATTGGTTGTCGCAGATTGCATATGCTGAACATACCGGCAACTTATCAAGGTACAATAAGAATCGTGCCATCGGCTTCTACTGCTAACAATTGCGGTGCCATTTCTGGTGCAATTGTTAGATTGCTTGTTGACCTGGGTTTGCGAGGCTGTGTATTGACCGTAACTTTTATACCAGCAAATGTGTTTACTCCAGTGGCAGACGATCTTTCTCGTTTCCACTTTTATAGTAATACAAATATTGATACTGGTGACAATAACCTTTCCTTGCGACTCTACTCTAATCCAATCGATTCCGTCAAAATATTATTTTATAATGCAGGCATATAACCAGTTTTGTTTTCTGTACTGCTTTGACAGCTTTATATTTTATGAAAACATGCAGCACCAAAACTGGTGTCACAGCGCTGAACGATGACTTTATATAGTTAAGTTTTCAATTTTGACCAGTCATAGCAAACTTGATAAGATGAGAACGCTGCTTGAGACGGTTGACAATAGAAAAAATGCCATGAGTGATTCTTCCAAACATCATATTTATTTGCTCATTTTATTGATTATTCTCGGTAGTTTTTCTATTGCCCAATTGTTGGTTTTTTATGTCACCACCACCTGGGATATAAGGCGGGTAGAGAATGCGCTTTCGCAAGGACTCAATCGTTCAGTTCACCTTGGGAATATAAGGTGGCACATGAGCTTTAGAGGTTTGGCATTTGACACGAAAGAGCTTTCTATTCTAAATAGGAACAATACGCCATTTTTTCACTCGGACAAAACAACTATATTATTTGGCGTGTTTCCTTTGTTGCGGGGGAAATTGCGCGTAAAGCATTTGGATATGCACCAACCGAAAATATGGGTAGAAAGATTGACAGAGAACAAATGGAACGTTAGCGATATACCCCAAACTGAAATTTTTTCGAAATTTGCCGATTGTGAAGTCAATGATGGAACTTTGCACTTAATTGATCGGCGGCCAAATTCTAATGTTAATTTCGCCAGGACTGAAGTGACACATATTAATTTCGACGTACATCGTCCTTTGGGTAAATTTTATTGGCCATTTCGACTATCAGCCGAGATTGAACAACCAGAAGGGCTATGCAAGGTAGCATTGAAAGGGTCCGGCAGCGGAACTTTAAACGAATGGCATAATTGTCATTATTCCTTTGAGCTGATTGCCCGAAACCTTGATCCAATGCGATTGGCTGATTTTTGTGATTCAATTCCGCAAACCGATGGTCTAGTTGATATTGATATTAAGGGTAGTGGTACTCCATCTAGCGAATTCAAAGGCACTACCAAGTTCAAGACTGATCATATTGTCATTAGAGTCCGTGGTATGAAACCATTGACGATTTCGAATACGAGTACTCAGGCGGAGATTGTATGCAATATGAAGCAAATAACCTGGAAAGGTTTAAGTCTCAAAGTAGGAGGAAGCGAGCTTAAGTCTGATGGTAAGCTAAACCAATGGCTTTCAGTCTTACCGAGTTATGAGGCTAACATAGATGGTCATATCGAAAAGCTTGAGCATATTCTAAACAACATTCAGGCTGAAGCGGTTGGCGCAAATTTAGGGGCTTTACCAAAGGATCTTGCGTTCTACGGCAAAATAAATTTATCCGGTTCAGTTTTAGGAAATTCTCCCAATCAACAATTTCCTATTCAGATAATGCTGCATAATGCTCAAATAAAACTAAAGGATAAAAACTTTATTGCTAACGCGCTTAGTGGTTCAGTAAAATTTGATCAAAATGGCCTGTATTTAAAGCAAATCAAGGGATCCCTAAATCAAGGTGAATTTGAAGCTGCTGGAGAATTGTTACCGCAACAGACAAGCAATTTGAAAGTAAAAGGTAGTGCCATTGCGATTGAGGATGTGAAGACGTTGGCAACAAGCGTCCACATGTCGTCAATACTGGACAAGATAAACATACATGGCAATGTTAAAACAATTGATTTTTTGATGAGTGGTGATTCACAGAAACCCAAGATAAGTTTCACTGCTAGTCCAGAAAGGGTTATTGTTGAAGGAAAGCAAGCTAATCAGTCTCTTATACTAAGTAGTGGGCTTATTGGTTTTAAGGATAACGATCTCTCTTTTGGCAAGCTTGGTGGCAAAATAGGTGATGGTAGCTTTCTTATTGACGGGCATTTGGGCCTAGTGGCAAAAGCGTCTTCAAACGTTAGTTTTAGTGGACAAAACTTGGATCTCACTCCAGCAAAAATCATCTTTCAGTCAATGGGACTTCAAAATACAGTACTTTCCGGTAAGCTAATTGGTGGCAAAATAAAGGACATTCAATTACACTTGCTGGGCACACAGCAAAATCCCAGGCCAACACTGTATATGGTACCGGATGATATTCTCTACCAGCCTATTGATTCCTCTGAGCCGGTACACTTAATTGGTGGTGTGATTAAATATGAAAATGAAGTCCTCAGTGTTGAGAATGTGAATATTAAGGGTCCTTTGACGCGATTGCAAGTTAGTGCAAAAATATCGCATTGCACTAGTAGGCCACAAGTCGAGAATGTAAATATTGAAAACGGATCTCTCGACCTTAAAGAAATGGGCGCGTATCTCTTAAGCGCAAGAAATCCAGAGAGTATACGGCAGTCATTCAAACAACTTCTAGACAATTATGGAGTTTCCGCTCTTCAAGGAAACATTACAGGAAGCTTTTCCGTCGAAAACT
>Ga0207134_1156_pt1 | contig 18279 bp, 22 predicted proteins | sample Alteio_BWMinHeat_12_FD_153527 | JGI IMG/M metagenome (GOLD analysis project Ga0207134, IMG submission 153527) | Enriched cells from forest soil in Barre Woods Harvard Forest LTER site, Petersham, Massachusetts, United States -... | ecosystem: Environmental > Terrestrial > Soil > Temperate forest >... | reverse complement strand
ATATTTAACATTACATCGTTGCGTTTGGATTAACTGTCAAAATATTGTTTACTATCTGCGCCGTTGGATTGATACATACATATCCATCACTCTCTAACTGCTGTTTTACTTTGTTGATTACTGCTTGCGGATTAGTCCGGGCGTTTTTATATAATGCAATACCTACCCCATCCAAAGGAAACTGTTTCCACCAACCAGGGAAAGCGTTTATTGTATCTTTTATATGTTGGTTATCACTTGGCGCAAATACAAAATCACCCGCCCCATTATCGGCAGTTGGGTCATAGAACAGATCGTCTATGCCTGTAGTGGCGTTATTGGTTAATTTAAGGTCAGTTCGTTGCGCCATGAGTTACGTTTGTATTTTCAATATCACTTCTTTGTGTTGGTGTCAATGTATTTGTTTCGAGGCTAACCGTCGGCGTACCATTCGATGCGTGTGTATGTCCATTATATAGTCCTATCAAACTATTCAGTAATGATTCTATATTATTCATTTTTTTAGTCAGGTTAGCTACCTGCACAAGTCCGCCAAAAGAACCATCATTGAATTGCGTAGCACCGTCTTTAATAGAAAAACTTTGATTACCTGTTATTATCAGCACACTATCTATTTCGCTGAACATGGCAATAAAAGGCTGCATTGCCTGGTTGTTTCCTATTATAACCGTACTGCCAATAGAAGGAACCATTAAGAACCCATCGTCAATATCCGCCATCAGCATAACGCCGTCTAATTCTGTGCTTTCCTGCCCACTTACGGTAGTTACGCTACACGCCCTGTTAGGTATATCCACGCTTAATACGGTCGCTACAATGCCATGCAGTTGCTCATTATGCTTGTGCATATATCTTGATGCTATCTCGCCAATACAATATTCTATAGTACCCTTGTCCATTATATCTTATAGTCCAAATGTATTTCCTGTCTTAAACCTTCATCGCAACCTCCGAAATAAATAACTTTTTTTACCTGATATGTGCCACCTCTTTCTTTTAATACATTATCAACAAGTGTAACGATATCGCCATGCTTTACATAGGGTACTCCAAAAGCCGTAAATGAACCCCTGAAACCATCATAGTAATATTTCTTTAATTGGGCTACACCCATATTAAATAATTGCTTAGGGTCGGTGATATTGGAAAACACGTTAAAATCGTGCTTTTCGCCAATGGCGTTTATTGTACTGGCATTAGGAAAATCACTGTCTGTTGTCTTTGATTCATAGGTGAATACGCCGTTTGCACCACCTGTATTGTAAATAAGTATTTCAACACATTTAGCCTTTGTCTTTTCTTGACCATCTTTGGTTGTTCCTTCAGCTAATTCCCTGTAATGAGATTTAACTACCATTGATAAATTCACATCATCCCGCCTTTTCCAAATAAGTTTATCACTAACAATATTCTGCTGGAATGTAAAAGTGTTATTTACTGCATCGGAGGGAACATAGTGTAACAATCCTATCCTTAGTTCGTTACCCCTGAAATAGCTGTCCATCTTATATTGGTGCTTAATTCTTGACATGAGGGCTGCAAGGCTCTCCCTGCGTGTAATGAAATTCTTTACGTTAAATATCAGATTGGTTTTGGAGAAAGTAGAAACCGATAAATTAACCCCGTATGGTGCATACCTTTTAAGAATTGCTTGAGAAGCAGCGGTTGCCATAACCTGCGTTATAATATCCTGCACAGAAAGATTACCCCATTGCCGTATCGGCGTAGGGATCTGTTTTAATAACCACATATTATCTTCACATTTTATAGTGAAGGGTAATTTTGGCTCAATGGATGCGATGTAACCTTTAAATAAAGGAGGTATAGAAATACCCCCACTTTGGCTTAAATCAGAACCCGTCATGTAGGTGTATTCCCTACTATTTATATTATTCCTGTACCCAACGTTAAGGGTTATCAAATCCCCTCGTAACAATACAGGTGTAAGCCCCGGTAAAAACCCGCCGAGGTTACTATATGCGCTGTTAACATTTTTTAAGTTCACCCATTTATTATTAGTCGGATTTGACGGATCTATGGCTTTTATCTTTACATTCTTTGGTAGTGTCAGTTTTAAGGTCTGCGTTAATTCTTCCCATGAACTTTCCGCCTCATAGCTATGCAAAAAAGGTATTACCAGTTGCAGGTTCCTATTCGGAAACTGCTCGCTGGATATTTGCTGTATGGTTATATTTGTCAGTACGGTGTACATTAGGGAAACATCACATCGGTTGGATAATCACTAATTGCCCTTATGGTAAACGCCTGCGAACTATACTTGCCCATTTCCTGCGGGTACACCACATCTTCTATCACTATGAAATAAATACCGAATTGGTTAAGAAAATAAGAGGTAACGGGTATAGGTATATTGGCTACCATTATCCTATGCAATAGGCTTGTGTCGGTCTTTGGTGCTACACCCGCTGGATTGTCGAATACCCCATTTATGGTAATATCATAATCATCAAGTGCTATAAATTCCTTTACCGTCCCGTCCCTGCCTGCAATTGCAGTTTTTATTATCTTCTTTCTCATATTCACTACCATAATAGCCAGCGATAAGTGAACCGTATCAAAAGTTTGGGTATTGCCGTTTATGTCGGTATATGTGTTGGTCGGGCTATTTGGGTCTGTACTGCCGAGGCTTATTTGTCCGTAAGCCGGCAGTCCGAGGTTAGAGGTAAATTCAGGTATATCAGGCTGTACATAACCCCTTTGCAGACCCAATACTGGCAGGTGTTGCCCTATTCCCGCATAGCTCGTTCCGCCTACGCTAAAGTCAAGTATGACATTGTTTTGCAGGTTGAATATATGGGCGGGAAATGTTAAAGGTGTTAGTTGCATTAACGGGTTTTATTAACCGTTAAAATTCCAACTAACCATTATGTTAAATGAGAAAGTGGGCTACCTATTTTAAATTGATTATTAATATTAATGTTATATTTGCCACTAAATTAAATGTGTAACAATGAAAAAATCACTAATATTATTAATAGCGTTACTAAATTTCCATTTTTCTTATAGCCAACAATATTATACTCATTGTTTGTCAGCAAATAAATACTTACACAATCAAGGGGAGGGTGAGCCTAAAACATATAATAAAAAAATTACTCTTTGCTGGAATGATATTGCTTTTGGATTTTGGGTAGACGGGGGAAATAAAATTTTGATTATAGATAAATATACACACGATGTTTCAATTATTAAGCCTCCCTATATGCAAGAAGAGTTTTCTGCAAAAGAATTCCAAAGCGACCCATACCCAAGTTACATAATTACAATTATTCATAGTTCTCCTATGGAGGTCACTATAAACTATACTGAATTTGGAGGATATTCATATTTTTTTAAATGCAAAGGAGAACCTGCAATAAAAGAACAAATTATAAATAATGAATCTGTTTATCACGAAGTAGTTTTTGATCCTAAATATCATTATGCATCTACTAACGACTCTCTTAATCCAAAATTAAAATGCGAAGCAATATGCCCAATTAATATAAAAAAATACTTAAAAACACACATACCTTATCTTAATAAAAGTTTTGGAAGCATATCTTTGGTTTTTAATATTTTGCCAAATGGTAAAGCTAAATTTAATGGAGCGGGGTATGACATTAATCTTTCAAAAAAAACAGTTGACAAACTTAGTGTCGATCTTAGTAAAGCGATATCAAAAATGCCAGTTTGGAAGATACCTGAAGGCATGAGTAGGGAGATACATGGTTATTTGGATATTGAATTTTAATTACTACTCATCGCTCCTAATTTGTGAATCATTAACAACTGCAAGCAGTAGTCTTTGCACTTCGTCTGCCACTCGTGTTACGTTTTCACCTACCGTTGTAGTATGATTTTCTTTTATGCCGTTTATTTCTCCTATTTTGATATTGTATGTAACTACTCTTTGCCCTGTAATTTTATCGGTATTTGAGGAAATGTGCCCTTCTGCACCACCTACTTTTTTATTTGCCGATAAATCTTTTAATGAATCATTAATTTGCATTTCCGTAAAAGGAAATGGGAAGTATCCATTACCCAACGGATTTTGTCTATTATATTGAGCTTTATATTTTTCAAATCCCCTTTCATCTATTTCGTGTCCTCCTGGATGCATTACATCACTTTCTTTCTTCCTATCAGATCCAAATAGTATTTTACCAATTGTTACTTTTGATTCTTCATACGCCTTTCTATCTGCTTCGTTTGCTTCGGGAGATAATCTTTTATCATAGTGCCATGCTCTCCCACTGTTATCTTTTCCAAATGCTAATGCAAAAGCTGCTATTATTGCAGCACTAACCCCTACAACACTAACCAATGTTGCACCTGCTGCACCTGCGCCTCCTTCCATTCCACTCAATGCAGCACCTGTTGTAACCCCTTCTGTTAACGCAAAAGCAGAATTTGCGGAAGCAGTACTGCCTATTATCTCCATGCCATGCGCATCATATAATGTAGTTGCGCTGACGGTTGCTTCTGTCTGCGCAACATTCAATGCCTCTAATGCCGTAGTTAACTCAATAATGGAAGCCGTTAAAGTTTGTGTAGTCGATATTTGGGTAACTGCCTTTGCTGCTCCAGTAGTAAATAATATATTTGTCGCTCCCTGTACAAGATTTAAGGCAAGTTGCGCACCCTTCCAAATGATAATACCTTCTCCTATTTTAACAGCTACCTTCCCCCATGCTATCAAATCGTCCTCATGCGCCTTCATCCAGTCTACCCCTTCTTCAATAGAGTGAAATAAACCGATTATTTCAGGTTTCAACTTATTACCTATATCCTCCTTGAACTCTAACCATGTGTTCTTTAATTCATTGGTCTGCGCTTGGTACGATTGTAACGCTTCGGGTAGATGCTCGGCGTAGGCATCTTTCATATCCTTTAGTACTCCAGGGATATATTTATAAGATGATGTAGTAGTTAAATGCCCTTTACGTATCTCCTCGTTTAGCTTCTGCATGGAGATACCCATTTCGTGGGCAAGACTCACGCCAAACCCCGGCAGGTTAGCAATAAGCGGTCTTAAATATCTTGGCTGTAAGTTACCTTCCTCCAATAGCTTGCCTATTGAGGCAATGGCTTGCTGTACCCTTTCTGCTGGTAGGTGTAATACTGTTAAGGTCTGCGCAAGGTCATGGAACATCAATCTCGCCTTTTCGCCCTCAACGGGTGTGCCTTTTACCATCGCCATGAGCTGTGAATACTCTTGGTAGGTTTCCATGATAGGCAACTTAAAATCCTTTACAGATTTATTTATTTCATTTTGATTGGCTGTTGCCTCATATAGATTGGCACTTGCAAACTTTACAAGGTTCTTGTAGGATTCTAATTTGGTTGTCGTTTCTACAATGTCTTTACCAAAATTAAATATCTCTCTTGCGGCTAATATGCCTCCCATTACCCGGAGTGATGTATTGACACCATCAATAGCACCCTCCAAACCCATAGCCCTCTCCTCCGCCTGCCAAAAGCCGGGGGTTGCCATGTCCTCTAAGGTTAATACATATTTTACGCCTTGCTCCATATCTATTTTTTCTTATACCCGATTTTCTCTAATGCACAATCGAGGTAACTGCTCAATCTTAAAAATGTTTCATCATCCAGATCATCGGGGTTTATTATGCCATAATAAAAGGAGATGAGTGCGGTTTTTTGCGCCCACCCATCTCCTTCATCTATCTTAAATGCGTCTATTTTTTTTTATACTGGTCAACCGCCAGCTGAACGAGATTATAAGCAACCTTGCAGGCTCCCAAATAATAGGTATCATCTGATAGTATGCGTGGGTCGCTTGCCTCCGCAACCAAATACACGTCCAATACATCGGATGAACTTGATATAGGGCTGCCTGTGTAAGATTTATCTATGATACGTAGCTTTGTTGCCCTGTTAGGTTCTTTAATATAACCCACGATTTCTGCTCCCGATTCATCCTTGAATACAAAAGGCGTTACCTTGCAGTTGTATTGTTTTGAAAGTTCTGCCGCTTTTTCTGCGTATTGGTCTGCTACTATTGGCGTTTCTGATTGTGCCTGGTTATCTTCCATTTTATGATCTGTTTAAGCCTGCGAATATGATGGGTATGTTTTTTATGAATTTGGTATCACCTTGTTTCAGGTCTTGGCCGTCTTTGGTGAACTCGCAATTAGAAAGTACGTCAATAGTGCCGCCTGTGCTTACGTTGCCGTAAACCGCTTTAATGGTAAACATTGGAATACCTGTCAATAACCCGTTTGGCGAAACTGCAATCAGGCGTTTCATATCCTCCATATATAAGGAAACGGAACCTGTATATTTATTGTTTCCATTAGCCCTACTTACGGGGTCTGCACCAATACCATAATTATTTACCTTTTCCTGCTCTATCTCAAAATTCAGTTCTGTTATCCCATATAGTATATTAGAACCTATCAGGATAGCTAGTGTACTCCAGTTGTAAGCAATTCCGTTTATGAGTATTGGAGGCATATTTTATATTTTTAAAGCGTAGGTACAAAGCCGATATTCACCGTAATGAAGTTGGCATAACCAACAGGCAATAACTTTATAGCTATAACAATTTTATTAGTTGATAATACGTTTTGTGTCGGGTCAATGGTTATTACACCTTTTGCCAGTTTACCATTTAGCACCATGCCTGAACTTAGATCCCCGGCTGTTGCCATTTGGATAAGTGTAGGGGATGCATTAGTCTTAAATTGCTGCATACTCACTTCCGTAAGTGTGCCATCGCTGTTAAGGTTGATACGTGATTTTAATAATGGTAATATGCCTGCATATAAACCCCTTACTGCTTTTTGTATAACCTCATTACGTGCAAGGCTATTATAGTCGCTTGTTTGGGGTGCTGCCGTATAATCACTATTGAAATAAGTACCCGTAAAATTGGTGTAGGTGGTTAGGAATATATACCTATATCCGTCCAACTGGTTCAGCAGATTAGCGGTTAAAGCGGATGCAAGTTGCCCATTTGTAAAAGCGGGTACTGCAAGCTCCAATCCATTGCTAAGATTGAACGCTCCAACCTCGCCAATATTCTGACTGATTGCGCCCTTTGCTTTTGTGGCTACTGCCGCACCAACCGCACCAACAGACACGCCACTATTGACGTATAATTGTGCGCCGCCTGGTGTTGCTGTTGTGCCTACGTTTGCTCCATCCTGCCCGATACAAACAGATGCGTAAGGGTAAGTGGTATTCTGTAAGTTAATGAGTGTTGAAAGGTCTGATACAGTCTGAATGTTAGGGCTGTAAATGAACTCGCAAGGCATGTAGTTGTTAAACAATGTTGTACCTATTGTATTCATCGCTCCGAGGTCTGTAATGACATTCGCTGCGGTACGTGCAGTAAAGCTATAAACCCCAATCCTGCGACATTCACCATTATTGGCTGCTGCCTGCAAGGTTTGCAATTCAGTAAATAAAATGGAAGGCGAAGCGGTAAACATTACCCAAACTTTTGCCTGCGGGTAGTTCCTGTATATTTCTGCTATTTGATAATACCAAAGTATTTTTTTGCTATATACGCCACCACTAAATTGTGTGATTGTACCCGCAAATGCACCTGTCAGGGTTATGCCTAACGGTGTACCTGAATTGAGGTTGATACCTAAACCCTTACGTGCGGTAATCGTTAGGGTAGCAGTTGTAAATGATGCGCTATATCCATGTGAATAAGTACCTGCATTTATAATAGCCGCCCACGCAGCGCCTTGTAAAGCAATGGTAGTATCAGAAGAACCTACGGTATATAAACCGAGGTTAACCGTTTGTGTCTTGCCATTAGGCAATGCTTCAGTAATAATAGCTACTATAGTATCGCCTGTATTGCCTTTGGTAGTAATAAGGTATGTGCCTGTTGCCGCCGTTTCATCGGCATAATCATTGGTTATGCCTTTTGTTACAGCGTCAGGCAAAGAAAATACAGCCTGTGGTATATTAGCAACAAATGTGCCCGGTGCAGTTCCGTAGAATTGCATACCTGATATATAGTCCTGCCCTTGTGCTGGTTGCCCAAGTCCGCCTTGTCCTAAATTGAATGTAATACTCGGTTGTGGCATGTAATAGTTTTATTATGCTTCTACTGCTTCTTTAGGGCGCATTTTCAACACCTCCGCCCTGGTTAGTGTTTTTACAAGCAAAGTGCCTGGTATAATATCCGGTGTTGCTTTAATTCTTTTCCCCGTAGGCACATCAATTTCTTCACCCCTCATACCAAGCCTGCTGTATAGCTTGCCTTTATGTTCGCGGGCTATAAAAAAATGCTCACCCGTTTCGTTGAAATATATCTTTTCGATATTCTCGTATTCTTCAAGTGTGTTGCACAGGTCAATAAGCCTTTGTTCCTGTTGTGCCTTAGTTAGTTTTTTAAGAGCCATATTTCTGATTTTATGCTGTTGCTGTTGCTGTTAATTGAATCCAGTTAGTACCATCAAAGATGAACTCTGCCGCACCAAATTTGGAAGCGGTTATAGTTAATGTACCTGAAGATTTTATATTAGTACCGAATGTTACGGTTCTGTTAGTTCCATCTGCCGCAAAAAGAACCTGTAAGATGTCCCCGATATACGGTTGAGTTGTATCAAACGTAAGCGTTAACGCACCCGTAAGCTGTCCTATTGTTACGGTGGTCTGTTGTGCAGTTGTTATCACTTTTAACGTTGCGGCATATGCCAGGTTGAACATATCTTGCGTGATAGTCCTTGCTGTATTGTCCTGCGATTTGCCACGTATAAAACGAAATCCATTAGTATTTGCCATATAATATTTTTAGAGCGTTATTGTAGTTGAGATAACAATTTCCTGTCCCCATCCCGTCTGCGTGTCCATTTTCATCAATCCTTTCACAAACCACATTTCAGAGTTAGCCTGTAATGGAGATACTTTCAGTTGGCTTTCATCCTCTGTGCTGTTCAAGCCTAACCATAAGCGGCTATCCATTCCAGGGCGACTGATAGTAACGATGATTGTATTGTCCGGTACGCCTGCCAATGGTATTACATCATATCCTTTGTAACGGTCAATACCTTTCTCTGTGGTATCGGTGTTTTTGAATGGTTGCTCGATCTGGTATTCTTCATACAGTTGTTTAGAATAATAAGAGCAATGGAATTTCAAGCCATTCTTACCATATTTAAAAAGCAACTGTTTTGGTACGGCTGCATAACAAGCGTCCAGTTGTGTTTTTATATTGCTTACTGTCAGCGCAACGCCGCTTACTTGTACTACAGAGCTATCGTTTAGCATCTTATAGATAAGACCATCAAAATAGAACCATGCTGCTGCTGCTGCTGATTGGCCTTTTGTGGTCGGGTCAATTGCACTACCCAATGGGTCATACATCTGCCTGCCCTGCCAAATCATTTGTTCATGCTGCTCATTCAGCCTTTTAAAAGTCTGCATAATCATGTATGATGCAGCAGTAGGGGGTAATTGCCTGTCAAGCAAAAGGGCGTTTAAATCCTCTGCCAGCCAATGCACTTCATAATCACGAGGGTTAAACTCGTAATACACCATCATATCCTGCGGGTTGATAACCTTACCATCTACCGTTACAGTTCCCTGCGAGGTAGGGGTAGGCTGCCTGCGTTGTATGATGCCTGTAACGTCCAGGCGCATGATAGTTTTTTGCTTCTTGATGCCATCTTCTACGTAAACGCAATTCTTGTTTACGGTGTCCAGTTCCAATGTTGCCAGCGTAATGAACTGCTGGGTATGAGTACCGGAGTAGGTGGTGTCTTGTATGCTGTTAGCTTCTGGCATAAATTCAACTTTGAGTTAGTATGAAATATTTTTATTTGTTTGCGGTTTCTTTTTCTCGCATTATAGCACTCATGCTTTTAGGCTTTTCTGCGTGGTTCTTAAATTCAATTTTGGGAGCCTGCTTGTTTAAGGGCAAATCTTCGAGCATGGTCTTTAATTCATCCTTGCCCACTTTCAACCCGGTATTTGTCCACTTTGCAATAGTGTCAGCATCATTTTTGATACGGCCTACTTCAGCAAAGCCTTTTACCATGTTTTGGCAATCCACTTCGTTTTGCGCTTTCTCTGCTGCTTCCTTGTCCGATTTGGCTTTATTGACCGCATCTTCCATGTCTTTCAGCTTTTTATCTTTGTCCTCGTAATCATTTTTTAATTTGTCGCATTCTGCGCGAAGGTTTTTCATTTCGTCTTCCATGTCATTTTTAGCTTTTTCAGCTGTTTCGGCACGGTTAGATAATTCCTGAACGCCTTTAAGTACTGCCGTTTCGCTGGCTTCGTCATTCAGTTTTAAAAAGTTTGCTATTGTTTTGTAAGACATATCGTCTGTTTTTTCTTGTGTTGGTAATAATAAATTCAGTATAGTATTCCCCGCTTCCCACCTGTCAGTCATTACATTTGTAACGGCTGCGAGGTCATTATATCCGCAAGGCTTAACTTCATCACAAAATCCATTTTTGAAAGCCTCGTCAGCGTTCATGAATGTTGTTTTGCTCATTAATGAAAGAACTTCCTCTTTTGATTTATTCGCTCTGCTGGCGAGCATAGTGGCAATGCTATTTGTAAATACCTCTTTGCCTTCGTCATCGCCTTTGCCGTGCGGGTCGTGCATCATCAGGCTGCTGTAATCCAACATCACCCTTTTTTTGCCTGCCTGAAATACCCAACCTCCCGTACTTGCCGCTATACCTATGTTTAGCGTATTCACTTCTATTTCATTACTGGCATTACACTCTGTTATAGTTCCGTACATTGTCTGCCCGTCTATAACACCTCCGCCCACCGTATTTATCCAAACATCAACTACTTTTTTACCTCGTTTCCTTAGCTCTAAGAGTTCTCTTTGAAAAATATCTCCCATTATGCCTGCTATACCCTTATCATCGAGTCCGATGTGGGTATTTATAAGCATTATCGGTTCTTCTTCATCTGGATTTGGTGTGTAGATAAATTCCACGATATAAAATTCCATTAACTGTGAGGCAGTTATGGAAATGTGGCACACCTATTTGATTGGAACTTTGTAGATTTGGGCTATGAAAGAAAAATACGCCCGTTGGTTAGTATGGATAAATGCCATACTATTACTTTTGGTATTTCAGAAATGTTAGGTTAAATTTGAGGTAGCAACGCTACCGCTATTTTGTGTAGTTTTGTTGCTATAACTATTTTTATATTAAGCAGAATAGTATTAATTCTTGCTCAACATAAAAATTGAAACTTTATAGAACAAAAGTCTAAATATTGGCTCACGCACGGGTTCTATTGAGCAGAGATAATGTTGAGTTTAAAACACAGCAATATGCTTTCTAAACTTGGCAAATCAAAAAAACATTTTGAAAAATTATTTGGCGCTAATCCACAACCAATCATTAGTCAGAAAACAAAAGATATAATTGATAATTATACTTATATTGGCAATATGAAAAAGCCAATATATATACTATATGTTACAGTTATAGAAGAAAATGGAGAATTAAAAAACCTTCCAGATCCATTTCGCTTTTTTGCCATACCACAACGCGAAGATATTATATTGGTTGATGGTGAAAACTACTTAGTTAAAAGATTGATATTTTCCGGGCAAACTAAAAATACACCTCAGCCTGTATTTTATGGTGCTGCTCAAATATATGTAGTTAAGATAAATAGTAAAGAAGAATTTGCAGAAATTATGAGTTCTTAGCTTAATCAGTAGCAGGCTCTGCTTCTTAATTGGTAGTTTGTTCTATAATTGACGTTATCGTTAAATGTCTTGAAAGGACAGGAAAATGTCCCTTTCAATCTATTCAAGCCTTCGGTAACATAACGCAAAATTATAGAACAAAAGTCTAATTGGCGGCTAACGCACGGGTAATACTTATAACATATCCACATTATTACGACAGGGTGCTACCCTGTTATAATTTTATAACATGTTGGAATTGAAATGGGTGAAGTTATCACCCATGCTATGGGAATGTGCCTACGGCAAGTTTAGGCTGCGTAAAAAGATTATACACGATAGTGAAATGTATGAGATATGGGAAGGTGAAGAACTCTTGCGAAATGCCCTGACCTATTTTGTGTTCATTAAAGAGATTAACGTACTATATTACAGGGATAGGAATAAAAATACATGTGTATAAATACTGTTTATTGATATTTTATATTCTAAGAAAAAAAATTACTTTTTGCATATACAATGAGATTAAAAAATGATTAAAATTGTAACCAAATCATTGTAAGGTTGAGTTTGTATAATGTTTTAATTAAAGGTGGCAAGCCAGTTTCATCAGCACTCGTAGATATGGAAGAATTTAAGAAAACCAACTCAACTGATGGTTTGTTGGTATGTGCATCTAACGAAAAGGAAAGCCTGGAAGTAGCTCAAAGGCTAATAGATCAAATAAAGGACTCAATCGAGCCAATATAGCAATAATTTCAAGCTATAAGAACCTACTGACCAGCAACCGTTATGATCCTGCGGATATGCAAGGGCTAATTTCTACTTGACAATAACCCATCTCTAATGGGTTTTATCTTTTCTTATTACCAATTTTGATTTTCACATACTGGTAAAGACAATAAGTAAGTGCCGTATAAAAGAGTATAACACTTACCTGTTTTTCGGTAGGTTTTATCTGCAATATTATACCTAGCAAACCCATGTTGTAAACATACGCAATAAGTAGATTTTTAACAGCATTCTAATCCCTCTCTAATACGTTGTTATTCTTAGGGCTATACCGACTTTCTCGCCATGGCAGCATTTTTGTATATCTGTAGATAAACAATTTTATGGATACCACAGCATTGAAAGAACAGGTTTTAAAGCTCGTAATTGAATACAAACATGGCATAGGTGCATTTGAGATGGATTCAGTTCATGATTATGATGCCCATGTAAATGATCTACAACAATTATTAATGCAAAAGATTGAGTATACTACTAATGCCATGATTTCTAAGACTGGGTATTTTGATGCAAATGAATATCAAAAGCTCTTAGATGAAGCCGAGAAAGTTTTAAAAGAAAATCAAGTACGCCTTACTGTTCCTCAATTTAGTTAATAGCCGTAACCAACCATATCATCTTACAGAATATTAACTAAATGTTATTATTTTTCTTGAATTGCTTTGAAAAATGTCCGAAATTTGCATGCAAATAGTTTGACTGTGAAATTGTATAGTGTAGTAATTAAGGATAGCAAACCCATTTCTTCCGAACTGATAACTGTAAAAGATATCAGGAAGCACCATAATGAGATGACCGTAGAAAACCACGAGGTGCATGGATTGGTAGTATTGGCTGATGATGAAGAAGACAGTTTTAAAATAGCCACACAAATCCTGAAAGATCTGCAAAAAGCACTTAAAAAAGCTGCTAAATAAAATGACACATTAAGTGGTTGATTTGGTCTCATCCGTCTATAGGTTTACAGTTTTGGCACAAAAGCCAAAATTAAGATGGAAGAAAAATTTCTAATCAAAAAGCAATTGCAGGAAAGATATGGATCAAAAAAACCTTTGGAAAACACTATTATCTCACCAATATCTGTTTATAATAGTGATAAACTAATACTAGTAACAGAGAACTAAAAGATCATTTTTTCAATATATAACAGTAAATATGATCAATGTTAGTATTGAGCCTATCTTATCAAATACAAAGATCATTTTCTGATACAAATTCAATCTTGGTATTATCTCTTATAATACCATTGCTATCAGCAAATTTTCTGATAGCATAGTCGAAGCCTTGTTCAAATAATATTCCAGTAGTATTCTCCGTACTTGTAGCAACAATAATATATACATCATTGTTATAGTCGCGCCGCTTCTTTACCAGGTTATTGGTAGTGAACATCATCTTATCCAGTTTAAAGTATCAGTGGGCGGACCGATAGTACAAAAATAGAATCTTGTTTTGTGAAATTATAATCGATGAGAAGAATTTGTAGTATTAATATTACAAAATTACAAATTGAGATTGAACTAGTTATTAATTTTGAAGCATAATAAAGTCGTGGAATATTATATGCCCTGTAACTGAAGGAAACTAACAAAAGGCAGGGATGGTCTCCTGCCTTTTACTAGCCCGAGGCATGATGATTTACGTTAGTAATACTGGATGACGTAAATCAGGTTTTTATATGAAAAATGAAAGTACTATTGTTAATCTAATTCCATTTTATGCAACTATTCAAGGTGACAATTGAGCATAGAAAACCTGTAGCAACAACAAGGGTGAGCTATGAGTACCTCGAGAAAAACCAGAATGAACTGTTGGATGCAGCTGGTAGTGTAACGTCATTATTCATAGTTGCAGAAAATGAAAAAGATAGTGTGCACATAGCTGAGAAGTTGATAGCTGACCTGCAAAATACTTTGGGTATTATAGCCTCGGAAGCAGAAAAACAGGCAAGTCAGGAACCGGGTATAGAAAGAGGTTAATTATATTATCTTTATTAAAGATGCCTAAGCAAACCCAAAACAAACTGGTAATTTTTATTGTTGTTGTGATAGGTATTATATTGCTTGCTACAAGGTTGTTCCGCCATCATTGATCAATCTTTTTATTATTCATATAGCGAATACGCCTATAATTGTAGAATAGGAAACAACAGCCAGCCAATGTAATTGCGATCCACATACGGGGGCTATCTTTAGGTGCAAAACATAGAGCATACCCAATCAAAGCAAGACCTATAATATATATCAAAGCAATATATCTCCATTTGTTTTTCATAAAAGTAAATATAATGATTATTTAAGATAGGCAGACTATGTAAGTAGTAATTTTGTTGGCTTAGTATTTATACAAATAGTTTAAACTTGATTGCTATGCAAGGTATACTCACAGAAATAAAAAGATCTCTTGACACCATAGTGATCGAGGATATTTATAAATACCCTGCTTATACAAATATGATAAGTATAGGAGATGGAAAATATAAATTAGAGATAGAGTTTTTGAATCCTGATAAGGCTGCAATAGAAGAAATAGCCAATTTATACCATCTGTCCAAGACCCTAAAAATAACATCTGAAAATATTCAAAAAGAGCATCTTGATATAGATCATATTTTTGTAACCCGCCATATGGTCGATATTATCCCTCGAGTAAAATGGGATTGCATATCAAAATAAATAATAACTAGACGCTTTTTCTCTTTAAGTTATCACAGACAATAAATATTAGTATTCAATTCATTTTCAATTACTTAACTAATTGTGTTGTTAATGTCTTGTTATCCCAGTCTATTAACAGGAAGTATGGGTTTTCATATGTCTAATTTTGTGTGAAGATCGAAAAAGACATCGCCAAATGAACATTTACCGTATCACGTCTTATAAAGACAATATTATTTCTTGCGTACAGGCGGACTATCACCCTATTTTGGATGAGCAGACCTATTTTTATGAACATGAGAATGGTAAATTTATCTGTATCCTAACACAGGCATCCACTAAAGAAGATGCTATGCAAAGTGCACATACTACGCTGAAAAAAATCAAGCCTATCAGTATTCAGAGTTAAAGCTGATCATCTGTTTCTTTTTCTCTTTTTCTAAAACAAATCTGGGCTTTTTAATGTAATAATAGTTATATGCCTAAAATGATAATTATTCGGTAAAGCCATTTATTGAGTCGGTAAATATTTCCCAATTCGTAATAATTCATGTTAGTTTTGCTCGACCATTTATGTAACGATTAATTGCGAGCATATGTCAGTACAACGTAATAATGCCCTGATCTTTGTTTTTATTACCATTCTTATTGACTCGATAGGTTTTGGCATTATTATACCTGTAATGCCCAACCTGATAGAATATCTAACACATTGTAGCGACAGCCAAGCTGCGGTATATGGTGGTTGGTTGAGTGTTTGCTATGCTATTATGCAATTTTTCTGTTCACCAATAATGGGAGGATTAAGTGATAAGTTTGGCAGGCGCCCTATCCTACTCTTGTCTTTGTTTGGGCTTGGGGTGGATTATGTTTTCCAGGCATTTGCGCCAACCATTATGTGGTTGTTTGTAGGCAGAACAATAGCTGGTATAGGTGGTGCCAGCTTTACAACGGCCACTGCATATATAGCAGACATCAGCACACCAGAAAAACGCGGACAAAATTTTGGATTGGTTGGTGCCGCTTTCGGTCTTGGTTTTATAATAGGCCCGGCACTAGGTGGATTGGTAGGTAAGATAGACCCTCGCGCTCCCTTTATGCTGGCTGCGGCTTTCAGTCTGCTCAATTTTGTGTATGGATATTTTGTATTGCCTGAATCGCTACTAAAAGAGAACAGAAGGAAATTTGATTGGAAGCGAGCCAACCCTGTAGGATCATTATTGCATTTGAAAAGTAATAAAATACTATTAGGGCTTATCACATCATTGGTATTGCTATACCTTGCAGGCCATTCAGTACAATCAACCTGGTCGTTCTTTACCAAATTCCGATTTCATTGGAATGAGTCGATGATCGGATATTCACTAACAGTTGTTGGTGTGTTGATAGCTGTAGTTCAAGGAGGATTGATACGTATAATTGTACCTAAACTTGGACAAAAAAACTCGGTATATGTTGGGCTATTGTTGTATATGGTTGGCTTAGTATTGTTTGCATATGCATCGCAAGGGTGGATGATGTATGTGTTTCTACTACCCTATTGCCTGGGCGGTATCTGCGGACCTGCATTACAAGGCATCATGTCGAGCCAGGTACCCATGTCAGAGCAGGGTGAATTGCAAGGAGCGCTTACCAGCCTGATGAGTCTCACCTCTATTTTCGGTCCATTGATAATGAACAATACATTTGCCTGGTTCTCGGATCCGGTAAAAGCCCCGATCTATTTTCCTGGTGCACATTTCTTACTTGGAGCCATTTGTGTATTATTTAGCATTTTGTTTGCTATCAAATCGTTGAAAAGCTGGCATGCAGCAAATGTGGAACCCAAAATGGTTGTAATGGAAGAAACTGCAGAGGTTGTTTAACTAAAATATATGTATGACAACACCAACATTAGGAGGAAAAAATAAGTCATCATACATATACTTGGCGCCTAAGCCAGCTTTTACACCTAAGACTCGATTGATATTATACAGAACATCAATATCAAAACCAAACAGGCCTGATGAATAAGACCCAATCTTAGAATCGTTTCGGCTATTCTCACCAATAGCAGCTCCGAGTAAAATACCACCAATAAGATCAAAATGTTTAGAGACTTGAAAATCTCTGTTGAGTTCTGCATACAACAATAATAATTGATAGTTGTTGCCATAATAATCTTCAACGCCCAGGCCAAGTTTAAAAGTAGGAGCAACTTCATGAAAAACTTTTAATTGAATTGCAGAAGGACCTACATAGCTGGCATGAATTTCGAGCTTTTGTGCGTTACTAAAAGATGGTAATGATAATAGCAGGATCAAATAAAATAATTTTTTCATTAATGATATAGTTTTGTGAGGAAAATGTCTAAACGATAAAGATAATATTGGCAATGAATTATTCAAACTAAATTGGCTTGAAGTACTTTATTTAGATTTAATGTTACCGGAATATAAATAATGCATGGTTTATCTTTATTTTCGATTTTTGTAAGGAATGATGAAGCGAATATATATCCTGCTGAGTACCATATTGTTTTCAGTATCTGTAATGGCACAGGATAATTATGAGATACAGGTGTATGGATCGGAAACTGTAGAGAAGCATGCAACAATGCTTGAACTGCATAGCAATTTCACTTTTGATGGACAGAAACAAACAGAAAATGGGGTTTTACCTACCAATCATGTGTTTCATGAAACGATAGAAATAACACATGGTTTTACTAGCTGGTTTGAGGTAGGCTTCTATTTATTTAATACTATTGGCAATGAAGGACGAACTAATTATGTAGGCAGCCATATACGTCCCCGTTTTTCTATACCTGAAAGCTGGAAATGGCCAGTAGGTGTGAGCCTTTCATTAGAAGCAGGCTACCAGAAACCTGCATATAACACTGATGACTGGACCTTTGAAATAAGGCCGATCGTAGACAAGCAATTCAAAAAGCTATATGTTGCCTTTAATCCTGTTTTTGACAGATCATTGCATGGACTGACAGTAAATCAAGGGTTTACCTTCTCCCCTAATCTCAAGATCTCGTATGCAGTAAGCAAAAAGCTATCTCCCGGGCTGGAATACTATGGAACAACAGGCTCATTAAGTCAAATAACCCCGTATCAACAACAACAACATCAGCTTTTCTTTTGTGTTGACCTTGATCTGTCTCCTAAATGGGAGTTCAATTGTGGC
>Ga0207134_1155_pt1 | contig 18307 bp, 19 predicted proteins | sample Alteio_BWMinHeat_12_FD_153527 | JGI IMG/M metagenome (GOLD analysis project Ga0207134, IMG submission 153527) | Enriched cells from forest soil in Barre Woods Harvard Forest LTER site, Petersham, Massachusetts, United States -... | ecosystem: Environmental > Terrestrial > Soil > Temperate forest >... | reverse complement strand
ACCGAGAACTTTGGCGAAAACCCCCGCGCTCGCCAAAAAAGCGCGGGAAGTACGGGGTACCCTGATGTTTCTGTCCCTTGAATCGAACGTGGGGAAGGGTAATCTAAGGATAGTCGGGATACAACGATGGAAAGTATGCCTGCCGAATCCACGGTGATGGCGAAGGATCCGGTTTGTGGGATGACGGTAAATCCTGCGACGGCGAAATTCCGTGTCCAATACGCCGGTAAGACAGAGTACTTTTGCTGCGGCGGATGTGCCGAGAAGTTCAAGGCTGATCCGGGAAAATACCTGGCGAAGGCTGCGGCTGAGGACGCGAAGATGGTACAGATTGCCCCGGCCAAGGTGGTGCAGATTTCACCTGCTCCGATGACCTCAGCGCCGGCTGAGCTCGGCGGCTATGTTTGCCCGATGTGTCCCGAGGTCCGCAAGAACAAGCCGGGACCGTGCCCTAGCTGCGGGATGGCACTGGAGCGGGAGACCCCGCTCGTAGCAACACGTACCGAATACACCTGCCCGATGCATCCCGAGATCGTGCGGCCGGGCCCGGGGTCGTGCCCGATCTGCGGCATGGCGCTGGAACCACGGACAGTCAGCGCAAAAGAAGAAGAAAATCCCGAACTGCGCGACATGACTCGCCGCTTCTGGGTCAGCTTGTGCCTTACAGTTCCTCTGCTAGTTGGCGCGATGGCTGACATGTTGCCCGGCATGCCGATGCAGCATGCGCTGCACAGCGATTGGCTTCCGTGGATAGAGTTGTTGCTGGCTTCGCCGGTAGTTCTATGGGGCGGCTGGCCATTCTTTCAGCGAGGCTGGGTCTCCGTCGTAAATCGTTCTACCAACATGTTCACGCTGATTGCGATGGGAACGGGCGTCGCATACCTGTTCAGTGTCGCGGGTACGGTGATGCCGGGAATGTTCCCAGCGTCATTTCGCGACATGAGTGGTACGCCGCCGGTTTACTTTGAGGCCGCCGCTGCCATTGTGACGCTGGTGCTGCTGGGACAAGTTCTAGAACTGCGCGCTCGCAGCCGGACCGGCGCGGCAATTCGAGCGCTGCTTGAACTCAGCCCTAAAATGGCGCGGGTGGTGCGGGCGGACAAAGAGGAAGACATTCCTCTCGATCAGGTGCACTCCGGGGACCGGCTACGGGTGCGGCCCGGTGAAAAGGTTCCAGTGGACGGCGTCGTGATCGAGGGAAGCAGTTCGGTGGATGAAGCGATGATTACGGGCGAGCCGATACCCGTTGTCAAGGAACCGGGAAGCCGAGTGACCGGGGCCACGGTGAATGGTAGCGGATCGTTCATCATGCGGGCAGAGCGCGTGGGTAGTGAGACGCTGCTGGCGCGAATCGTACAAATGGTTAGCCAGGCACAGCGTAGCCGCGCGCCCATCCAACGGCTGGCGGACCGGGTCGCGGCCTGGTTTGTTCCGGCCGTGATGGGAATCGCGGTGCTGACATTTGTGATTTGGAGTCTGCTCGGCCCGGAACCGCGGTTGGCGCATGCGCTGGTGAATGCAGTGGCGGTGCTGATCATCGCGTGTCCGTGTGCGCTGGGGTTGGCGACGCCGATGGCGATCATGGTGGGCACGGGGCGCGGGGCAAGAGCTGGCGTGCTCATCAAGAATGCGGAGGCTCTGGAGATATTGGAGAAAGTTGACACTCTGGTACTCGACAAGACCGGCACGCTGACGGAAGGGAAGCCCAGCGTCGAATCGGTAGTGGCGGTGGCAGGCGGAGATGAAGGCGCAATCGTCCGTCTAGCTGCGAGTTTAGAGCAGGCGAGCGAGCATCCGCTGGCGGCGGCTGTGGTGGCAGCCGCGAAAAGCAATGGCATGACGCTGGCGACTGTCTCTGAGTTTCAGTCGCGCACCGGGCTGGGTGTCAGCGGCAGAGTGGAGGGGAAGATTGTCGCCGCCGGGAATGAAAAGCTCTTGCAAGAACTGCGAGTGGTGATAGACGCGCTGCAGCCGAGGGCGGAAGCGTTGCGCCGAGAAGGCCAGACGGTGATGTTCGTTGCTGTAGATGGTCGTGCTGCTGGACTGATCGGGATCGCCGACCCAATCAAGTCATCCACGCCGCAAGCGTTGCGCGATTTGAAGGCAGCAGGATTGCGCATTGTGATGCTAACGGGCGACAGCTTGGGGACAGCGCAAGCGGTGGCGGCCAAGCTGGGAATCGAGGAATTCGAAGCAGGAGTGTTGCCCGAGAAAAAGTTAGAAGTAGTGCGGCGGCTACAGGCTGAAGGCCGCACCGTCGCTATGGCCGGAGATGGCATCAACGATGCGCCGGCGCTGGCGCAGGCCCAGGTAGGAATCGCCATGGGTACGGGAACTGACGTCGCCATCGAAAGTGCTGGAATAACGCTGGTGAAAGGCGCGCTGACTGGCATCGTGCGGGCGCGGAGGCTAAGCCAAGCTACGATGAGTAATATCCGGCAGAACTTGTTTTTTGCTTTCCTCTACAACTCGCTGGGGGTACCGATTGCTGCGGGCGTACTCTATCCATTCTTTGGAGTGCTATTGAGCCCGATTCTGGCGGCTGCCGCGATGAGCTTCAGTTCAGTGAGCGTGATCGGGAACTCGCTTCGACTTAGGAAGGCGGAGTTGTAGGAGCGGTGAGATTGCGCAGTGTCTAAACATTTAAGCGACGTGCAAACAGAGAATAAACATTTCTGTCGCCAGCTTCTTTTTCGCCAGGAACTGGGTCGGACGGACCAACATTGTGAGCCGAATTGAGTTGATCCTAATCCATCCTCAGGGATGGACCTTGAACACTGTACCAAAGTAATTCTTACCGCCGCCGGCGATAGTTGTACCCCATAGCCTGCCGAAGTTGCCGCGAACCAAGCCAGCCTGGGGTTGGTATCCGTCGCCCCTACCCCTGAAGCTGTGCAGCACTGTCTCGGTCCAGGCATCACCCTGAGTGGCCGGAGGGGTTAGTTGGAAAACTGCGCCGCAACCGAAGCAGCCATTACCGCCAAGACTGGTCGTGCCGTAGAGATTTCCCTTTCCATCCAAAATCACGCCGGTAAGCGGCCCGGTTCCGTCGGTGCAGGTGGACTGGGTACAGAAATTGTAGAGCACGGCCTCTGTCCAGGAGCCACCGTGCGGTGTCAACTGGAAGACGGTGCCACCAAGGCCACCACCACTGCCACCGAATTCGGTCACGCCGTCGAGATTGCCCTTCCGGTCAAAGATCAGCCGGCCCTCGGGGCCTCCGCCGTCGCTGCAGTTAGACAGGGAGCAGAAGTTGTACAGCACACGCTGGGTCCAAGCACCGCCCTGCATGGCCGGAGTTTTCAGTTCATAGACGCTTCCCTGACAAGCTGGGTTGCAATCCGAGCCTCCGTACATCACGCCATATAGATTGCCCGCTTTACTTATGATCGGACCAGCGACAGGCCATCCATCCTGGCGCCCTTTCCCGAAGGAGCAGATCGCGGTATACGTCCAGCCGCCGCTCTGCGAAGGTGTTAATTGGAAAACCGCGCCACGATTATTTTCTCCGCCCGAAAAGTGCGCACCGTAGAGATTGCCCGCTTTGTCGAAAACCAAGCCACCTACAGGTTGGTCGTAGAACTGGAAATTGTAGATCACTGTCTCCGTCCAGGTATTGCCTTGCGGGGTGAGCTGGAACACTGTACCGGCCTGGGCAGAGCCACCTCCCAACGTCACGCCATAGAGGTTACCTGTTTGGTCAAATATCAATTCGCCAACTGGCCCGGTGCCGTCATTGCCGCCGGTGAAGCTGTGCAGTACGGTGAAGGTCCATCGCCCACCCTGCTCCGCCGGTGGCGACAGTTGGAATACAGTACCTCCACCGCCTACTCCGCCACCGGAAGTCGTGCCATAAAAATTACCGACCTGATCGGAAATCAGGCCACCTTCTGGAGATCCACCGTCGTTGCCGCCTTGAAAGCGGTAAACCACTTTCTCCGTCTGTCCAGCCGCCAAGATGCTGCCAGCTAACATCAGAATGGCAACGAAGATGGCCATCGGCCACTTTAGAAGAAACAAATTCTGTTTATGACTCATCGGGATATCTCCTTCGGGTTTGCGGTCGAACGAGAGACGGACGGACGGTCGGTCTCGGGGCTTTTAAGACCGAACAGAATTCTATCCCCAAAGGCCTCCCTCGGCAACCAGCGACACTTCTTCTGCGCCACTTTATTCCTAAAGTGAGCCTAGCCACCTTACAGGAAGATGCGCAGCCAGCGCATTCGCCAGGCGCTCGTCCGCCGTAACCAGTTGCGAGTTCGAGGTGAACGCCAGTGCGACGTAAATCGAGTCGTACACGGCGCGATCGAAAGCCGTTGCGATCGCAAAAGCCTCGATCAGCAAGGCATGGGAAGAAACGGTTGGGAAGTTTCGCTCGCGCATGGCTCGAAGGGCGCTATCTGCTGACGCTGGCCGAAGTCTCTTCTGACGAACTGCTTTCCACAAGATATTGGCACACTCCGCCCAAAACAGATCTGGCACCACGAAGCGCAGTTCGCCGTCAGCGTAGTCTTCCAGTAGTTTCAGGGCCTCACGGGCAAGGGGTTCACCGGGGGACGGAAGGACCCACTTGGCGGCAACGCTGGCATCGATGACACAGGTTTTCACCGCCCCCGATCCTCGCGCTGCATTTCCTCGCTTGGCGGAAAAGTCCGGCGCGAACTCGATCGCTGCGATCGCAATCGCCGGGCTTGCTTTAGGAACTGCTGCCGGGCCTTGTGCTCAGTGGCTGTGACCACGTTCTCCGCCAACAAGGAAAGGACTTCCGCTGCCATCGACATGCGCCGTTTTCGGGCGCGCTCCCGAAGTGCCTCGTACAAGTCGTCGGGGACGTTTTCAACATAAAGAGTTGCCATAGCATATACCTAGGGATAGTCTAGCATATACCTAGGCTTCTATTCAGCGAATCGCTCGCGCGTTTACCGGTTGGCTTCCCTCGTACTATCTTTGCGGCAGCGATTGACACCATCGCCGCTCTGCACAACAATGAGACAGCATCCCATCACAAATAAGGGGGCACTATGGCGGACGAAGGCGGACATGTAGCTGAGGTGCACGGCGCGGCCGAGAGCAGTGCGGGGAAGTGGATCCTGCTGTTGCTCGCGATCATTTATGCCGCAGGGTCAGGTTATTTTGTTTTCAATTTACGTCAAAGAGTCGAGCAACAGAGCAAAGACCAGGCTGCGAGCACGGCGCAGATCGCGGAACTCAGCAAGCGCATGCAGTCCGCCGAAGCTGATTCTGAGGCTCTGGCTACGCAACTGGGCATGACGAAGAAAGAGCTGGCCGCGCGGTCCGCCGAGTTGCAGCGCGAGCAGCGCGCCGCCGAACAGCGGCTCTCGGAGGAACAGAAGAAGCAGATCAGCGCGGTGAGCGGGGATGTAGCTAACGTTAAGACCGATGTCGGCGGAGTCAAGACCGATGTGGCGTCCACCAAGGCCGACCTGGCTGCCACGCAAGCGAAATTACAGAGCGCGATTGGCGATCTGGGCGTGCAGAGCGGATTGATCGCGAATACCCGCGAAGATCTAGAGGCCCTGAAGCACAAAGGCGACCGCAACTACTATGAATTCACTCTGATTAAGGGCGCCAGCCCACAGCCGGTTTCGACCGTCAGCCTGCAACTCAAGAAAGCCGATCCAAAGAAGGGCAAGTTTACGTTGAACGTGACTTCCGATGATAAGACCATCGAAAAGAAAGACCGCAACATCAGTGAACCCATCCAGTTTTACAGCGGTCGTGATCATATGCTTTTTGAGCTGGTGATCTGGTCGGTGGACAAGAACAAAGCTGTCGGTTACTTGAGCACACCCAAGGGAGCGCCAGTACCTGTAACTCCGGGCGCATGATCCGTGATGTTTCCCAGCGCTCACGTTCTGCTGGAGATTCTGCTGCGCACGGCGACGATTTACGTCGTCGTGCTGGCTGGAGTGCGTCTTAGCGGCAAGCGCGAAGTGGGTCAGATGACACCCTTCGATCTAACCTTGCTTCTCCTGATTAGTAACGCAGTGCAGAACGCAATGACCGGGCCCGATACGTCGCTGGCAGGCGGCGTAGTGGCTGCGGCCACTTTGCTGGTACTGAACTATCTTGTAGCGGAAGTCTCAGGTGGCAATCGCCGCTTCCGCAAATTTGTGGAGGGCCAGCCCAGCTTGCTGGTGCATGACGGTCAAGTCATCGCATCCCACATGGCCAGAGAGCACGTCAGTATGGACGAGTTGCAGCGGGCACTGCGCGAACATGGCATCGCCACTGCCAGCGACGTCGCATTGGCCGTGCTGGAAGTGGATGGCTCCATCAGTTGCCTGAAGTACGACGATCTAAAACCTGATGCGAAAACTCACCTGGTGCAACGGCGGAGGATCTTGCAAAAGCATCAATGAACGCTGAGTAACGTCGGCCGAGCCGAAACTGCCATTGGATCTCCCCCCGCCCAGAATCCCGCCACGTTCCGATGTCCACACTTCAATCATTTGGTCAGAATTAGAGGAACCGGCTGGTCATAAGGCTGGATGGTGACCTTCAGCGATTTACGGCTGGCGAAAGCATCAGGTGCGACAGGGAAGGTCACGAGGATGGTTCCTGCCAGTTGAGCGCCAGGGTTGATTCTGGCTTCGCGGGCCAGGGGTGGAAGAGCGTGCTCCTTCAAGGCAGGGAAGGCCTGAAAATAGCGGTCAAAGTCGCCGGCGGAGGCAGCGTCGTCGCTGAAGCTCCCGCTGCTGGCATCAAGATCGGCTTTGATGGTGTGGATCCAGTAAGGTTTTTCGCCGTTGTTTTTTACCGTGACATTGATAGCAACTATAATAATGTTCTGGTTGGGGACTTCGGCAGAGATAACGTTGTCCATGGAGCCTGTGGTCGCAGATTGCGGCCGTTGTACGAATGCGAAGATGGCAGCAATCGCTGCGATGACGGCTACGCAAATGAGCACAATCTTGATGGAGGGCAGATTCTTCTTTGCGGTGCCGAACTCTTCGCCAATGTGAAATGGGATCGACGGTTCGGACGGAGTTGGCGTAGTGGTCGCGCTCGTCGGCACGGGTGGCGGAGGCGTTGCGTCATCGGGCATATGTGCCTTCCGATTCTAGTCGTTTTGCGGGTAGGAATGCCAAGGCTGTGTTTACCGACTGGCGGTGAAGGGGATGCGCAATTCATAGAAGGGGTTTCAGTTCCGATTCAATGACTTCGGTATATTCAAACCCGACGATCTTTTTGCGAAGTATTCCCTGGCGGTCATAGAGCAAGGTAGTCGGTAAGCCTTCAATGCCGCCAAACTTGCTCTTCAGGTCGTCAGCGGCTACTGCGAGCGGATAGTGTACGCCGATTTTATTCGCAAACACGGCAGGATCTTCCGTGTCCCTCATGGTGTCGAATTTGAATCCGACAACCGTAAATCCGCGAGTGCCGTAACGGTCTAAGAGTTTCTGATAGCCGGGCATCTCTTTCTTGCAGGGCTGACACCAAGTGGCCCAAAAATCGATGAGCACCACTTTGCCGCGAAAGGCTGCGGACGAAATGTCGCGTTCTTGAAGATCCTTCACCGCGAAGCCGGGCAGGCGTGAGCCAATCTCACCAGGAGCGATCACAGTTTCTTTTGCTGGTGGAGGACTCGCCGAATGCTGATGACATCCGGCGAGTCCACTCACAGCAAGGGCCAACAATAACAAGCGTTTCCTGAGCATTTATTCCTTTTTCTGAACTTCCAGGATCAACAGCGTTAGTGGGACCCCAAGGTCGCGTTTCTTTTTTCCTTCTGGCTTCTTGTACAACTGACCATGAACCGTGACCATGGTTTGAGTATCGGCAAGGGGTTCCAGCCCTTTCGACAACTCATTCGGTGTAAACGCAAATGAGCGGTTCGGTTCGACCTGTAAGGCGAGGCGACCCGATGCATCCTTCACGATTTTTCCGCGTGCGGTCATGTTCATCTCCGCAGCGGTCACACCACTGTCGTATGTCGCCTTGAGAAGCTGGACAGGATCTATCTGCCCATCTTCTTTGGGAGTGACATCCACTTTTCCATCCAGCAAACTGACTTCTACGTTTTGAACGCCAGACTGGCGTCCGAGGTGTTGTTTCACCCCGTATGCTCAAAAATTTCAGGTCATGCCTTCAACGCGCATTTCAATATGCTTGACTTGCGCTTGAGCCACGGGCACAACTACGATCGAACCGAGCAAAACTAGTAGCGTGATTCTTTTTAGGTTCATTGCTTCTCCTTTCTCAAAGGTGCAGCCGAAACTGCTGCGTAATTCCAAAACTGATATGGCGACGTACCGGCATGAACAACACGTCGGTGGAATGGGTAACGTCCCAATCCGCCGCGAGCCAGATGTGCATTCCGGGACGCAAGCCCACGTAAGTTGTGATGCCAGCCAGCAAAACGTCGCCGCCGCTGCCTCGCTGAGTGATTCCCGCGATGCGGTCATCTTGGGAGTGTAGCCAAGTGAACACCGGGCCAACAAACCACTCGCGGGCCACATTCTTCGACTCATAAGGCCGGTACGAGAGCCAGAAACGGGATTCGAGGTCGCTGCCGAGGCGAGTTGCTTGCTGCCCCTGTGTGCGGATGAGAGAGTGGAAATCCTCATCCGCGACGAGGCGTTTGATGCCGAAAAGCCCTGTGTAGGTCCCGTTCGCTGCCAGAAACAGGTCGGTCGAACCCGAGCCTGGCTGTAAACCCGGGGGCAGTCGAACGCCGTTTCCTCCGGTCAAGTCGGCGCGCCCCGTCGGAATCTTGGGGCCAAGCGTGACCGATGCTTGGGTAGTTCCTCGGGGCGAATCTCGGCGGTAGAAGCGGTATTTCACGAGCACCATGGCATCGCCAAGGCCAGTGCCACCAACGTCAGGCGTGCCTCCAACTCCATAATGATTGGTGACGATGGGCAGCAAAACCGTCAAATCAAAATCTCTGTAGAACCCCCACGTGAAGTTGAAATCACCTTCATGCGAAAGAGTTGGACGGACAGTCCCGGGAATACTTCCTGGCATTCTCAGCATCGGACCCCGAGTGGTGAAGATTGAGTTGTAGGAGATCAGGGCGCCGCCGGGAAATAAGGGCGGAGCGGTTTCTGGGGCAGAACCTTGCCCGCTGGCTGTGGAAGCACAGAACATCACGACGAGCATTAGCCACATGCCGCTCCGGCATCGCATAACTTTTCGAGATTGCACGAATTTTTCCTCCAGCAAGAAATGGCGATTCCACGCACACCAATGCGTGAAGCCGTTGAACGACTGGAGGTTGGATTAAACGCGAAGAGGCCGGGGAGTCGGGGAGGGGACGATGGGCGGGGCGTGACAGCGCGTGGCGGTGCTGAGGGCAGAGTAGTCTAAGCCCAGAGGTTCGCTTGACGCTAGCATTACTGCGAGCACCACCGGGGAGGAGGAAATGCCATGCACAGACACAGGCTGCACAAAAGGAGCATGCATCGTGGGCATGGTTTTGCAGCAATCCATCCCCTGGTGATGGTGAGACGAGCAGTGCATCGAATTGCAGCACCGCATTGCCTGTTCTGGCGTCGGGGAAGCCTCGCAGTCGAATGCATAAGACCCGAGAGCAACCGCGAGTACCGCCAGAAGGATGGACTTTGCAAAACGCATTACCCGCTAGGTTAGATGCCAGCGTACTGCCGAGTCAAGTACGTGGCAACCCGGATTTTGCGGTTGGAGTCGAGGCTCTCCGAATTCTTCGGACATTTTCCTTGCAGCTTCAGTGTGCTGGCCGTGTTCTTTGAAGGTGCGATGGCTTCGACTGGCGGCGGAATTGTTTGCCGACCAGAATGCCAACATATACCCGGGTCTCAATCAAGCGTGCTTTCGGCCCCACGATCGGACGGTCAGCACGGCCAATCCTACGAGGCAAACCCAGGCGAACCAGTCCCCGAGCCGCGAGTAGATTGTTCGCACGCCACTTGTTGGAACCTGGGAAATCATGGCGTAGTCGGTGGTCAGGTAGTGATCCATCGCCGCCAGACGACGGCCTTGATAGTCGAATGCGGCCGAGAGTCCCTGACTGGTTTGCCGAATCAAGTTAAAGCCTTGCTCGATGGCGCGAAAGCTCACCATCTGGGTGTGCCAAGGGTCAATCTCCCGCCAGTCGTTGGAGGGATCAAGCATCACGTTTGCCCTTAAGGCTCCTGCTTGCGCCAGCAGTTGCGGGAAGTCTCCGTCGTAGCAAATAATCGAGCTCAATCGTCCGTAGGGAGTATCTAAGGCACGCAGCTTGCCGTCCCCTCGCACCTGCATCTCGGCTTCAGGGCCGGGTACGGGCCTTGCTTTGTGGTACTCCCAAGCTACTTGCCCGTTGGGTTGAATCAGGACTAACTTGTTCTCGAACGGGGGAGTCTTTCCCCGGTTCCACACGCCCAGCGCCATGCCCAGGTACACGTGATACTTCGCTGCCATGTCGCTGCCACGCGCGACGAATGCTGCTTCATTTTCTTTCAAAACGGGTGCATTGGTCTCCCCCCAGAAGACAATCTTGGCACCCGCCAGCATCTCCAGCCCCGCCCGCGATAGTAAGTCGTCGTCCATGGCCGAGACCCAACGCTGGATCGCGTTCATGTCGTCGCTCGTGGCCTGACCAGCGAACATTCGCTCCGAGACTGCTTCGCTGAGTTCAGGCTCTACTTTGCGTTTGGAAATAGATGCTACTCGCACAGTTTGAGAAGACGGCGGAAATAGCGCCATGCGGGCACCACCCAGCAGGATGACAGTCGCAATCACTCCAGCGCACAGCCAGGCTCCTCCACGCGCTGGCTCAGAACCAAAGCCCTCTTTCCATAGCCAATTGCAGACGGCTGCGAACCATCCAATCAGAAAAGTGATGCCCCACAAACCGGTAACAGATAGAACCTGGAGTAACGACAAGTTCCCGTACTGAGAATATGCTGCCGATCCCCAGGTCGCGTACAAGCCGCGCGACATAAGGTACTCAGTCGCTGCCCAAGCGGTAGGAAACACGAGAGTCGCGGCGAGACCGGTCAGCTTGTGTGCGACCAGTCGATCGACGATATAGGGCACAACCAAGGGAATTCCCCATACCACAAGAAAAATGTAGTACGCGATTCCGGGGATTGGCACCATGCCGCGGAACTGAAAGGAAAATGCTGCGATCAGTAGGATGTAGGCTACAGGCAGCCCAACTTTCAATTTTTGCTGGCGCACAAATCGCAGCATAAACACCGGCGCTAGCCATGCGGCGATCGGGATATTGTCCGCTCCATTGGAAAACAGCAGCAGGACAGCTGCAATTGTCAACCAGACCCACGATCGCGACTCCCTCGGAGAGATTTGGTTTGGAGAGCGGGGCAACTCGTTTACGAACGATTCCTTATGGGCTACTGATGCTTGCATGATGTTCTCCTGCTTGTGCGGTTGTACTCGATGCCACCACTAGGCTGCCGATTGCAGTGTCAATTACCTGTGCGATCAATTTCTTTCTGGATACCCAGGGAAAGGCTGGCCGTTGGATCAGCAGTGACGTGATCCCGTGGACCGACGCCCATAGCGTCTGGGCTGTGGTCTCAACATCCACAGTCCGAAAACATTTCTCTTCCACACACCGCCGGACTATATTCCGTAGGGCTTCGAATGCCCGATGCACCTTGTAAGGGCGCTTCTCCACTGGCGGTCTCAACATGAAGGCAAAACGGTAGTCGTTCGGATTGCGCAGACCGAATTCAACATAGGCTCGCAGGCCTTTCTTGAGTTCTCCCACAGGATCCTGCCACTCTTTTCCGTTCCGCAGTCCCAGCAAGGTCTTCAACAGATGCGCGAAACTCTCCTCAACCAGGCACTCAAATAGTTCCTCCTTGTTCTTGAAGTGCAGATAAACGCTCCCCGGCGAATACTCGATCTTTTTCGCCAGCTTACGCATGGAGAAGCTCTCATAGCCCTCGCGCACGAAGATTTCCCGGGCGGCATCGAGGATTACTCGCCGTAGTTCCTGCTTGTGTTCGCGTCGGCGGGATTTGGCATTCATAGTTGTTTAATAAACAACGTTCAATATACTGAACAGTGTTCAGTAAGTCAAGATAATTCGAAAGATCTGTACCTTGAACATTGCGTTGTTACAACTTTGGAAGCAGAAACCCGGTGTGGCAGCAGTGTTCTTGGAAGGCGTCGCCGAACTGCGCAGCGAGCATGGCTTCTTCTTTCCTGGCTTTGATCCAATACCCCGTGATGATTAAGACGACGCCTGCGACGCATCGCCACTGGTCAATCGCCAACGCACCGCCGATAGCGGCTAAGTCAAGTCCCGAATAGATGGGGTGCCGTAGCCGGCCGTAGGGCCCGGTGCGGATAAGCTTGTGGTCCTCTTTCAGGGTGACTCTGGCGCTCCAGTACTGCCCAAGGTGCCAGCGGGCCCACAGAGCGAGACCGATACCGATCCAAGTCAGTGCGACTCCGGTAACGGCGAGAGAGTATGTCTGGTTGACTACCTGATGGCTCAGTACGCCAATTTCGGTTTGATCACTGAACAGTAAGGTGAAACCGAGGATTTCCAGAAAAAGAATTCCGTAGCGTGATGTGAAGGATTCCTGCCGGACAGTTCTGCGGGTCTTCAGTGCCCCCACAGCCCAATACCCGACAAAGACGAGCCACGGACCTTCAATCAGATAGTGCCAAATCATAACAATGGGCTGAACTTTGGCGAGCGCACTTCAGGTCGCAGATCAAAAACATTTCACGTGTTGCGACCTGCCGAATGAGTGTACCTGATCGGCGATTTTGAAAGTTGGGATATGTGTTGTTTCACGGTCGCCACGAGTATGTGTACTTGATCGTGAAACGGTTCTCATAAAATTGCGGAGGGTTCGCGGCCACCAGGCTGGCGAAGCGCTGACCCGCGGTGTAGATCACATACAAGTCACTATCCGGGCGGTAGTTCCATCGCAGGCGAATATTGGCGCTCGCGGCTTGGGTATTGGCTGTGTCCATCTGGAGTAGCGTTGAAAGAGTAAGAAAGCGGGAGAACGAGTAGTTGGTTTGGAAACTACCGAACACAACGGAAAAGTTGCCTCCCGTCAACGACAGCCGAAAACGGTTCCACTGCTCAGCAAAGCTGAACGACAGACGTTCGTTGGCACGATAGGTTGCTCGAACGCGCGCTTCGTTCAAGCGCCCGTTGTAGTAGGTTCCAAAGCGCTCAAAGAAATTTACCGTGAGCCGGCGGTTCTGGGGCGATCCATAAGTCAGCTGATGTCGAGTCCAATGATATTCCCCCACCGGGATAAAGATGTTTTTGTAGATGTTAAACGGAGTGATCAGGCGCTGCGTAAGGACGTCCGCAATGTCATCGTCACTATAGGAACCGTTGTTGAAATCGATACGGAAGGTGCCCTGCCACTCTTGAGTTTGAAGAACATGGCGAGTGTCGGGCGCGCGAAAAATGAAGCCTTCAAAATTGAGGTCGCGGACGCCGCGAAGTTTCGGCCGCGGTTTGAAGTTCACATCAAGGTAGTTACAAAGGCAATCGGTGCGTACAAGAAAGCCTGTTTCCGGATTGAAATGTGGTCCGACTTTGCGGTGTTGGGCGAAGATTTCAAGCCAGTTTATCTGGTAATCAAACCCGGCACCGAGATCGGTCTGTCCCGATGAGAAACCCGGTGTCCGGGTCTGCGCAGCATAACCGTTCACGACCAGGTTCCGGAAGAAGACCAACCGGGCGTCAGCACCACCAGCCTGGTTGAAGTGATCCGACGGATTGCCGGAACGTTTATCGATCCCCATCACACCGATATACGAACCACCCCAGAGCGATCGCTTCACGCGCATCAAGGCATAGTTCGCATATGGATTCGGCCCCGAACTCCGTGTATCCACGTCCATGAGGCCTAGTTGGAAGTTGCCCAATGACCCAGTGACTTTGGCGCCTCCGTTGATTGGCACCTCTTCACCGGTGATTGGATCAATTCCGATTTGGCGGCTGAAGAAGAGCAGGTCTCCACTATCGCCTCCTAGGGAAAAGTTAAAGACGCCAGCATTCTCCAGGAAGAACTGCCGTTTTTCCGGAAAGAAGAGTTTGTACGGGGTGAGATTGAACTGCTGCGTGTCCACGTCAGCATCGGCAAAATCGGTGTTGGCGGTGAAATTGGCGACCAGGTTAGAGCGGAGCCCGAGTTTTACGTCCAAGCCGCCGGTGTAAAGCGCATCGGTTCCAGGATTCAGGCCGGTGCCTGCAGCGCTCGGCGGGAAGTGACTGAAACCTACCAGCCCGTAAGGTTTGACGATGAACAGACGTCCGCTGCCGATGTCGGAGATGTCATGCAATTCACCCGCCTGGCTGATCTTGGCCGCGCCGAAGACGCGCCGCCAGCTGGACCAAAGGTCTTCTTCATTCTTGCGGCGGATGAAACGCTTGAAGTTGATGCCCCAGATGACATCGTGCGACTGCATGAAATTGAGAGTGGAAAATGGAATCGCGACGGTAGCCGTCCAACCTTCTTTCGCGATATGAGCTTCAGAAGTCCAAACACCATCCCAACCTGGATCACCATCGCCGTCACTATTGGCCTGTTCCTCGGTGATCAGAGCATCGCGCTGTGTGCCTAGCGGATTGATCTGAAATACGTAAGCATTGCGACGATCATGATCCGAATCAATGACGATTTCAATGTAGTCATCTAGTTCCTGGCTGACGTCCCGACGTAGCTCGGTAGCGACAATTCCCTTGGGATCAGAGTCGGAGCATGTGATACCAAAATAAACTTCATGATTGGTGTAGAGGATGCGTATTTCGGTAGGTTCTGTAGGAGGCTGGCCTTCATACGGCTCGCGTTGCCGGAAGTTCGCAATCGGAGTGGCCTGCTGCCAGAGCGGATCGTTTAGGGTGCCGTCCAATTTGGGGGCATGGTCAACGCGAATTGCGTGCGCAATGGGGAGTGTCTGGGTGCCTGGTTGCTGCTTCGTTTGTGGACTTGCGTAAGACGGAGAATAGAGCGAGCCAAGAAAAGCGCACAGAAACATCAGATGAACGAGACAAGCTCTGCGTAGGCGTGGCTGGGGGAGACGGGATACAGAAGCGCACGCGCAGCAAAAAGCACTGAAACACAGTCCGACCTGCGATTGTCGCTTCGGTTCCTGGCCCATGCTTTTCAGTTCTTACTTGTTACCCTTGCCTAGTTCGTCGAGGGCCGCTTTGAAGCTCGTGGCCAGCTTGTCGGCCGGGCCTCTGCCCCAATAGTGCAGGAAGATTACGACCGGTCTGGAGTTTGTCATGTGGTGGTGGATGGCCACAACTTCCAGTCCGTGCTCGCGTAGCGCCTTGAGGGTGGGAGTAACTTCATTTTCCAACATGGCGACATCGCCAGCTACAGCTGCGTCTTCATTGGTGCCAATGAACGCAGCCCAGGTATTGAGACCCATGCGAGCGTTGATGGTGGCGCCCATTTCTTTCACGTCGAGATCGGTGCGTCCAACGGTAATTTTGTAAACTGCTCCGTTCTGCTCGCCTTCGTGCCCCACAATTTTCGCAATGCGCGCAGAGTCGAGAGTGTTTTTACCTGGAGCGCTTGCTGGAGCATTACCCGTGGCTGGAGCGGGTACAATTTGTCCAATAAGATCGAGCGCGGGCTTGATCCGGTTTGCCAAATCCACGGCCTTGCCGTGACCGTGAATGTGCATGAAGAAAACCACTGGCTGCGCCCAGAAGAAGTGATTATGCAGGGCAGTGACTTCCAACCCATGCTCCAGCAGAGCCGACATGACGGGATTTACTTCTTCTTGCAACAGCACCAAATCTCCCATCATCACGTCATCCCCGCCGTCGCCCTTGGTCAGGGCGAACCATCCACCAAACCCGAAAGGCGTCGGCACAGCGTAGTCCGCGATTGCCACGTGCAGATCGTTGCGCGGGATATTGACCTTAAGCACATTTGCTTTGTAGTCGCCCGATTTACCAACAAGCTTCAAGACCTGCTGATAATCGGCAGGCGTATCTTGAGCCTGTCCGATGGATGTACTCGCGACTATGCCTAAGAAAAGAAATATGCAAAGTATGTGGAATGTTTTTTTCATATCATCCTCCTGAATCACTCGCGTTTTCATGTTGATGCCTTCTCACGTCCGGTTTTCTCCAGGGTCGTAGTGGATGGGAGAGTGACCCTGAAAGTACTCCCTTGGCCTTCCACACTCTCAAGCGAAATCTGCCCGCCATGGACTTCGACAGCCCACCGTGCAATAGCGAGCCCTAGTCCTGCGCCACCCCACTCGCGAGAGCGTGCCTTGTCCACTCTGTAAAAGCGATCAAATATTCGTGGTTGATGTTCCTTTGGTACACCTGGGCCTTGATCAACCACCTCAACCACCGGCCGGCCGTCTTTTCCTGCACACACTCGAACGAGAATTTCGGTCCCTGCCGGAGAGTATTTGATTGCATTGTCAATCAGGTTTACTAATGCCTGCCGAAGAATCAACCGGTCTCCTGAAACAATCAGTGCCGGTTCACCTTCTACCGAAATTCGTTGTTGCTTTTCTTCTGCTAGCACTTCGACCAGAGAACTTGCTTCCTGCGCCAGACCGACCAAAGAAATGGCCGTTCGCTGCACAGAAATGTGGCTAGCGTCAGCGCGCGACAGAGTTAGCAGGCTGTCCACAAGGCGTGTCAGGCGGTCGGTTTCTTCCAGCATGCTGCCAATTACATCTTGGTACTCGGTCGCGGATTTCGGAGTTTGGAGGGCGACTTCGCCAACGCTACGAATCGCGGTGAGTGGTGTACGCAATTCGTGCGAGGCATCTGCTGTGAACCGTCGTAGCTGATCGAAAGCCGCTTCTAGACGCGCCAGCGTGGCGTTGAACACTCGCGCCAGGTGCCCCAACTCGTCTTCCGGATTCTCGATCGGCAGGCGCTCGTTCAATCGCTCCGCAGAGATTCTTTCCGCCTTTTGGGCCATGGCGTCAATTGGGGCCAGAGCCTTACGCGCCAAGGCGAAGCCGCTGAAGCCTGCCAATATAAGGGGCAGCGGCAAAGCAAGCAGCAAGACAGAAACAAACTCTTCAATTTCTTGCCAAAGCCCTTGTTCGCTATGAGCCACACGCAAGAACACACGGTGACCGTTTACCGTGTGTGTGCTGGTTGCCATACGTACCTGCATGCCATCGGCGAGTCGCACGGTAGCAGGCAACGGTTTAGCAGCATTTGCCGGGCGGTATCGCAATGGTCCGCCTAGCGTGCTTGCCTCCAGCGTGGGGCTACGATAGAGAAGAATGCCCTCGGGTGACCAGACTTCTACGAAGCGCTGTATGTTGTTTTCGTCTTCTTCATCATGATCTGAGCCGAGTGCGATCATGCCATCCGGAGTGCTTTCGAGCAGTCCTTCGACCCTTTCCACATCTTCCAACAAGTTGTGGTCGAATTGTTCGCGCAGGCTGTAGAACAAATACAACGACGCGCCCCCGGCATAAGCCAACAGCAAAACCCCCAACACCAGCACATACCAGAGGGTCATGCGTGAGCGCACATGCCGGGGCCAAAAGCGCTTCATTGGTCCTCCCGCAGGACGTACCCAACACCGCGGATTGTGTGAATCAGCTTACGATCAAAACGCTCATCTATTTTGCGTCGTAGCCGGGCCATGTGGACATCGATGACGTTGTCGAGCGGTGTAGCCCTCGACGTTTCCCTCCACACCTCGCGCGCTAGCATCTCGCGCGAAACAACCTGCTCCTTATGCCGAAGAAGGTATTCAAGCAATTCAAACTCTCGGGGGGTGAATTCAATGTCCTTCCCGCCTCTCCTGACCCTCCGTACTACGAGATCCATTTCCAGGTTGGCCAGTTGCAGCCGGGCGACCTGTTGAGTTCGTCCGCGTCTTAGAAGCGCCCGAATGCGCGCTAACAACTCGGGAAATGCGAAGGGTTTTACAAGATAGTCGTCTGCGCCCTTGTCCAGACCTTGTACTCTGTCTTCGACCGCATCGCGTGCTGTGAGTATGAGGACAGGGGTTAAGAGTCCGCGTTTCCGGAGCGTCGATAGAATTTGAAGCCCGTCACGGCCAGGAAGCATGAGATCCAGTACAATTAGGTCAAATTCTTCGGCGCTGACCAGATAGAAGCCTTCTTCTCCCGTACCCGCAACGACAACCTTGTATTCCTCGCGTTCCAGTCCTTCCTGCAGGGCGCAAGCAACTTTTGCTTCATCCTCTACGACGAGAATACGCAAGGATTCACCTCCCAAATAGTATCGGCTCAACTCGTTACTCACTACTGAAGTTTTGCTGAATAAATCTTCAGGTATAGAAGGAGTCCCATCTCGCGAGCAACGCGCGTCGCTGCGACCCCATTGACGCGGTGTCAGGCCGCCATC
>Ga0207134_1154_pt1 | contig 18388 bp, 13 predicted proteins | sample Alteio_BWMinHeat_12_FD_153527 | JGI IMG/M metagenome (GOLD analysis project Ga0207134, IMG submission 153527) | Enriched cells from forest soil in Barre Woods Harvard Forest LTER site, Petersham, Massachusetts, United States -... | ecosystem: Environmental > Terrestrial > Soil > Temperate forest >... | reverse complement strand
AGCTCGGCTTAAATTAAATGAAATACCATGGCTAATTGGCGCTGTGGTTATAGGCGGTATATTAGCTCCTGTGCTTTTAATGATCGGATTGGCTAAGGCGACGGCTTCAGCTACTTCACTGTTACTGAATATGGAGGGTGTTTTTACAGCTGTGATGGCTTGGCTAGTATTTAAAGAGAATTTTGACAAACGTATATTGCTCGGTATGATTTTGATTGTGGCTGGTAGTTGTTTGCTTTCCTGGACTCCTGGCATGCCGATAATTATATCGTTATGGTCGTTAGTCATAATAGCAGCATGCTTCTGCTGGGCTATAGATAATAATTTGACACGAAAAATCTCAGCAGCTAATCCGTTGGTTATTGCTGCTATCAAGGGACTCAGTGCAGGTTTGGTGAATACAACGCTGGCAATTATTGCCGGAGCGCGCTTCCCAGTTGGTTCTACTATATTGCTTGCTGGACTGATTGGCTTTGTCTGCTATGGACTTAGTCTTTCATTGTTTATTCTCGCTTTGCGCCATTTAGGAACAGGAAGGACAAGCGCCTATTTTTCTATTGCTCCATTTGTAGGAGCCATGTTTTCTATTGCTTTTCTAGGTGAACATATAACTGTGAACTTCATGGCCGCGGCACTTTTAATGGGTATTGGGGTATGGCTGCATATTACCGAACGACATGAACACACGCATGTTCATGAAGCAATTACACACGAGCATCGGCATGCGCATGATGAACATCACCAGCATGAACATGATCAATCTGTGCCGCTGGATGAACCACACAGCCACTTGCATACTCATGAGCGGATAGTACACTCTCATCCACATTATCCAGATATACATCATAGGCATGCGCACGACGATCCGGATAAATGATATTAGAATAGTGTTTTGCAGTCCAAGCACTTTGGAATAATTCAATTGTGTTTAGCTGGTTAATTACAGCAGGAAGGTTGTCAAACAGCCTAAATAAAGGAGAATATTCGCCCTTTTTGTCTGATAGTGTATACTATGGAATTCTCCAATGGTATTCATAATGCCTAAATGGTTAGATTTTAGTGGTAAGAAGTTCAGGATGGGGGCAGGCGAACACGATGACTGATCCTAGCCTTACCGATGAGGACTTTAATGCTCTTACAGAGCTATCGCATGCGGATAGTGTAACTACACGGGCTACGTCGGGCTTTAGCAGTGGGGCACCAAGGGTGGTATCGGTTCTTGACACTACTGCTTTCAGCACAGCTAAGTTAGATCAAAGGTTACCCTTCCTCAAACAATATGGTGGTGGCTCTCTTGCGTATTCATCCTTACAAACAGAGCTTGATTATTATCTGCAATCCAATTGTGGCTATATAGCCTATTCTTTGATTGGCAAGCATGCTGATGTACCAGTTTGTCTTGCTGATCCTATCTGCTCTGAAGATGACACTGAACAGCTGGTCAAAAATTTTATACAGCTATTTGAATACCCGATTTTTGTGCATATTTCCAAAAGAGTAGCGGAAATTCTTAGCCAAATGGATTTTCTGGTCAATGAAATCGGAACTGAGACTATTCTTGACCTTCAGCAATTTACACTTGTTGGTGTAAAGAAAGAATTCCTACGCAGTCAAATAAACAGAAGCAAGAAAGATGGGCTGGTAATTAAAGAACAATTGATCTCAGAAGTGGGGGTAAATGTTCTAAAAGAAATATCCACGCACTGGTTGGAAAAAAAGGTTGTGCGCAGTCGCGAGCTTTCATTCCTTGTTCGCCCAATAATCTATGCTGATGAAATGGATGTGCGCACATTTATTGCCTATAAAAATGAGTGTGTTGTTGGGTTTGGTATCTTTGATCCAATATATAGAAATGGTCAAGTAATTGGCTATCTTGCTAATACTCTTAGGTCAGCAGGTTGCTCTTACAGTATTGCAGATTGTATTGTTCTAGAAGCAATGCGTGTTTTTAAAGAAGAAGGTAGGGAGATTCTGTCGCTCGGTTTTGTTCCATTATCTAAGGTGAATGATATAGGTGAATTCCGCTATAATAAAGTGCTTAAGAAAATTTTTCAATTTGTCTATGAGTATGCTAATTATGTCTATGAATTTAAAGCACTAGCGTTTCACAAAAGCCGCTACCGCCCTGGCACAGATGGTTGTCGAGAAATTAAAGTTTATTGTGCCTATAAAGAGCCCGCTCGCTTAAGTTTATTGACAGAAGTATTCAGCCTGATGGGAATTAATGTAATTAGTCAGATGTTTAACCGACTGATTGGTCGCTGAACAAAAATGATTCAATACTTGATTGTTGTTGGTATGCTAGCTTTAAGCACCGGGGTAAGGGCAAGTTCAACAGCGCTCATAACTTCATTCGGGCGTGTGAACTGGAGCTCGTGTCCGGCATTGTGTAAAACAATTAGCTGAGATTGTGGAATAGCTTTGTGTAGCGGATAAGAGTGCTTCTCCGGTGATACAATCCTATCTTGATCACCTGTAACTATCACGACAGGCAAATGAATATTAGAATAATTTGGGCTCATTCTTCGCAGAGCCGGATTAAGTGTAATCTCATCACTTGCGGCTGCCTTGATTTGAGAAAATCTGAACAAAGAGGACAGAAAACTCTTCATATATTCTTCTGGAACTTTGTCTGGTGAAAAAGCTTGCTTGAGCTGCTTTTTGATGACGTCTCTTCCTGTCATTTTAAAGGTTAGGGAGACAAGAGTACCGACAAATGGCAGTCCTACAGCATAATAAATAGGGCTTGCTTCTGCCTCTCTGGTGTCATAAGCCATGCCGCCTAAAATAACTAGTCCGGACAGATCATCTGGGAATTGCAAAGCATAGCTTAGTGCTAATGCCCCGCTCCATGAGTGAGCTATTAGAAGTGGACGCCTGATGTCCAATTGATTAAGAGCATTGTGTAAGGCACAAGCTTGTATCTCCGGTGTTGCTGTTTTGTATGTCAGATTTATGCTGCCCCCATGTCCTGGCCTATCAAAGGCGATAGTTCTATATTTTGTGGTCAGATTATTGAATATGGACATAGTAAAATCTTGAAGGGTGCCATCATTGCCATGCAAAAGAACAACCGGTTGTCCGGTGCCTCTTTGCACATAGTGTAGCTTGAAGCCTTCAGCTACTATATATTGATCCTTTATTTGAGCGACTTTATAATGTGCAGGTGTCTGTTTATTAAGAGCAAGAGCAGCTGGATTAAAAATAGATACGGCAATTACTAGACCAATAGTAAATCTAATAATATTAATGAGGTGCATAGTAAAAACCAGTTGAAATGAGCAATTGCTGACAATGTCTTATTGCAATGTCCTATTATTATTTTAACTCATTATCACTTGTGTAGTCTAGCCCTAAGAGCCAACTTTCACTAAAAAGTGTCTGTTAAATCTGCCTGTTTATATTATCTCAGTAATGCAACGGCAGCCCGACTGCTTTTTCTAGATCCGCCCAGGCGTTTTGATAATTAACGACAGAATCAAAATAATTAGAGAGAGTTTGTTGATATTGCTGTTGGGCAACTATAGCTGTGGCAAGATCAGTAGCTCCTGCTTCATAACCACGGCGAGCAATCTTAGCTACTTGTGCTGCCAGGGGCAGTAAATCTTGCTGGAAAACAAAAATATTGGTTCTTGAAACTTTGACTGACCGATAGGCAATAACAAGCCCAGTAGCAATTTGTGATTTAAGTAAATCGACTTGTCTTTCTGAATTGCGCAAATTAGCCAGGGCTTGATCAATTTCACCTTGATGTTGATAAAAAATTGGATTCTCTGCCGTAATATTAAAGAAGGCTCCTTGTCCTAACCAGTTTGGTTGCGCGATTAACCCTATTGGTTGATGCTGGCTGAATGTGGAAAAAACAAAACCGGAACCAACAAACAGATTAGGTATTCTCAGTGCCCGCGCTAAACTAAGGGCGCGACGATTGACGAATACCTGTTGTTGAGCAGCTTGCAGATCGGGTCGTGAATTATATGCTGTCTCTATAAGGTTATTAAGCGCAGCTAGTGATGCAGTAGGTGAGGGCACAATGTCTGTATGTTCTGACGAGAGTTTGAACAAGCCATTATCATCAACGTCGATGACTTCTATACGTTCCGGCTTTTCACCGATAACTAGCGACAGTGCTGCTGAAGCTTGTTGCAGACGTAACTGTGCCTGATTGCGTTGTGTGTCGTATTGCAATACATTGAGTTCAGCTTGCAGAACCTCAGACTTGGGTGCCTTGCCGGCGGCAAAACGCTTATTGGCTATGGCGGCTAGCTTAAGCCCCACTTCTCTTTGTGCGTCAATAAGGTCCTCATAAGCTTCCGCTGCGGTAAGCTCTGCGTAAGCTCGACGCACTCGGTTGTGTACATTGAAGCGCAGTGCTTCAAATTGCAATTCTGTTAATTGGTAGAAAGCCCGCGCTGTCTCAATCTTTTTACTGCGCTTACCCGCTGTTTGTAACTGCTCGGTAAAGAAAACCTGCTGTGTCTGTCCGGTAAAAAGTTGCGTGAAAGCGGGGCCAAAACCAATTTGTACTTGAGCCAATGGATTAGGAATAGCGGCTGCAATTTTAATGCCTGCCTTGGCGATCGATAAATTCTTTCTGGCGACGGCAATGTCTTTGTTGTCTTGATCAGCTTTCCTAAAACAGGCCTCTAGGCTGAATGTTCTTGATGGAGTTGGACTGGTGATAAGATCTGAGGAAGGCGATGATTCAAATTTAGCCGGATCGGACAGATAGTCGGATTGATTAAACTTAGAGTTACTTTCCGCTGCCGCTGCATGACGAGACTGACAAAATAAATAAATCAGAGCAAAACAAATTGCATGATATATTATTGCGCGCAATTTCACTTGCTTATGCATGATACCAGTCCGTTATAAATTGAGTGGCAATCCCACAGCTTTTTCCAGATCAGCCCAATTATTTTGATAAGTAACAGCACAATCAAAATAAGAAGAGGCTAGTCCTCCGTATTGCTGTTGGGCTAGGATTGCTGTTGCCAGATCTGTTTTGCCAACTTCATAGCTGCGGCGACTTAATTGGGCTGCTCGCAGTGCGGCAGGCAGAAGTTCTTTTTGAAACTTGCTCAAGTTAGCTCTTGTTACAAGCAGCGCTTCGTAAGCACTAACAATATCAGCAGCCGCTTGAGAGCGTAATTGATCATTTTGCTTGAGCTGCTGTATCCAAGTGGCTTTTGCTTGATTAACCTCGCCTTTATATTGATAAAAAATCGGCATTTCCTCCGCTACAGTTAGCATATAACCAGGCTGAAACGGTACTGTTCGTGCACCGGGCTGGGGTGTAAAATAACTTTGCTGATATGGTGCATAAGTGCTAATCATATAATTGAAACCTAGAAACGGATCTGGAATACGCCGGGTCTTTGCTAAAGTAAGTGCTTTTCGATTGACATACGCTTGTTGAATAGCCGCTTTTAAGTCATTGCGTTGCCGCCAGGCTGTGGGCAACAATTGTTCTAGCGATGGTAGACCATGATCCGGGTCGGGCACTATATTTGTTTTGGCAGACAATAGATTAACGAGGCTAATTTCCTCCGGAACGATTACTTCCTCAGACTTAGGGCTTTCACCAAGTAAACAGGCCAATAGAACTGAATCTATGACAAGCCTGCCTTGCGCCTGATTATGCTGCGTTTGCAATTGCATAAGGTTTAATTTTGCCTGTAACACCTCTGAACCGGGAGCTTTACCGGCATCAAATCGGTTTTGCGCTATCCTGAAAAGTTTTTGGAAGCTTTTTTCTTGATTTCGTGTCAGTTTTGCATACGCTGTCGCCATAACAAGCTCAGCATAAGCACGTCTGACTCGATTGTGCACATCAAAGCGAACCGCTTCCACTTCAAAGGCTGTTTGCAGATAATTGGCTCGAGCAACACCAATTTTTTTGGTGCGCTTGCCGGCTACTTGAATTTCTTCATTCCAACCGAACTGTTGGTTGTTACCGGCAATAACATACTTCCAGGCTGGACCAAAACCGTATGACATATTATAAGTAGGATTAGGGATGGCTTTGGCGATTTCGACAGCTGCTTGGGCAATGGGCAGATTGCTTGATGCTAGGGCTATTTCTTTATTATTACTGTCAGCCTTACTAAAACAATCGGACAAAGACACCCTGCGTAGGTTACTAAAATTAGCCTCTTCATCAGTCTTATAAGACTGATCAGAAAAAAAATTGCTACTGGCGGGTTGTTCGATGCATAGACCTGCATATGGTTTCAATAAAGAGATAGCCGCTATGCCAATTAAGAATGATAATTTTACTTGTCTGTAATAAGTGTTAATCATAATTGCAACGGTACTCCCATTGCTTGTTCTAGATCCGCCCAGGCATTTTGATAGGCGACCACAGCATCAAAATAAGAAGACAGTGTTTGTTGATATTGTTGTTTGGCCAGGATAGCAGTGGCTAGACCACTCTTGCCTACTTGATAGCTCCGGCGAGCCAACGCCGCCACTTTAGCAGCTGCCGGTATCACTTCCTTTTGAAATTTAGCAATATTAGCCCGCGTCACCACTACAGACTCATATGCGGTAACAATTTCTGCAGACATTTGCCAGGTGAACTGATCTATCTGGTCAAAATCCTGCAACCACGTTTCTTTAGCCTGGGCTGTTTCGCCCTGGTATTGATAAAAAATTGGTAGCTCAGCTGAGAGATTTAAATAACAACCAGGCGAATTTGGCACTAAACCCGGGAAAAGATGATACGGTTGAACAGGCTTGAAAGTAGTAAATTGATAACCGGTATCAACGAATAAGTTAGGAATTCTTTGTGCTCTGGCGACGCTTAATGCTCGGCGATCAGCAAACGCTTGCTGTACGTTTACATGTAAATCGTCCCTCTCTTTATAAGCAAGGGGAAAAAGATCTTTTAGTGGCGGTAATTTGCGATCAGGTTGAGGAACAAGATCGGTATGCTGCGCCGATAGCTTGAAAATGCCATTATCATCAACATCAATCACTTCTAGGCGGCTCGGTATTTCACCAATGAGCAAAGCAAGAGCTGTAGTAGCTTGCTGCAGTCGTAGCTGGGCCTGGTTGCGCTGTGTGTCAAATTGTATTACACCAAGCTGTGCTTGCAGAAGTTCAGATCTTGAGGCTTTTCCAGCCTGATAGCGTTTTTCTGCTGTGTAGGCAAGCTCAAGAGCTACCTTTCTTTGTGCCTCAATCAAGTCGTCATAGGCTTCAGCGGCTGCAAGTTCAGCATAGGCGCGTCTAACACGGTTGTGAATGTTACATAAAACAGCCGCTACTTGAAATTCAGTTAGTCGATAATTCGCGCGAGCTAGATTGAGCTGTTTACTCCGCTTGCCTGCAGTTAATATTTGTTCCTGCCAGCCAAATTGCTGCGGGTTGCCGGCCAGAATAATTGTAAAAGCAGGACCAAAGCCATATAGAAAACTAAATTGTGGGTTGGGTATGGCGCCGGCAATTTGAATGCCCGCCCTGGCAATTGGCAAATTATATCTGGCAGCAATTACTTCTTTGTTGTTTTCAATAGCTCTTAAAAAACAATCGGTCAAGCTTAGTGTTCTCTCTGGACTGACCACGGCTTGTGGCTTTTCTTCCTTTAGTGTGATATCAGGGAGTGTCAATGGCATTGACTGTTCTGTCGCTGCCAAAGAGGCCGTTGCCAGTATTCCCTGAACATAACCTAAAACAAAAACAGCTATTAAACTTTTGGCAGGCAAATGTTTATTATTGTGTTTCAAAATATTATCACTGGATTCGAGTTTAGTGCAGTGGTAATGTCTGATCATTTTTCGGCGAAACATCTGTGCCCTCAAGTTCACTTTCTGGGATTTTTTGTGGAATGGCAGGAGCTGTATTTTTAACTGATGTAGCTGGTGGTGGCATTACATAAGCTTGACTTAGGCTTGGATCTAGATCAGAGTCTTTACCGACAAACATTGGGACGCCGAAATTATCTAAAACGTGCCAGATTATTTTGCCTGGGCTTTTTAATATTGATTTTTTTTTCTTGGGTTGCTGTGTTTGGTTTGCTGGATTGCATTGAAAAAAGGATTCAACGGTGTTAGTTTGAGTTGTTGATGGTAAGGGCTGTTGACTGCTAGTGCTTCCAGTAGTAGTACCAGATGGCTTTTGCGTTCCGCTATTGTTCAAAGGTAAAGAAGGACCAGGAAAACTCTGCAAAGCTTCGGAACCCAGAGGGAGTGGGGGGGTAGGAAAAGTTACTGTAGGTACGTTACCCGGAGTAGGAGGTGTATAGTTTTGAGTACTGCTTTGCGGCAATCCGGATGGTGAAAAAATCTGACCCGTACCGGCAAAAGCAGCACTATTACCTAATAAAATTAGCAAGATAACACTTGTGAAAATGGAACTGAAGCTCATGGTCATTTTAGTCACCCCTGCCTTCCGCTGTTTGCATGGCTGTACCTAATAGGGCAGTACCACCTTGTGATACTACCTGTTCGCCAACGTTGAGCCCACTTTTTATTTCAATATCATTCGCATCATCGGCACCAGTTTTTACATCGCGTTCTTCATAGATTTCATCAGAAGTATGTACGAAGACTAGTGTGCGATCTCCTTTTTGAATAACCGCTGAGCGGGGTACCAAGGTTACTGGCATATCGCCTACACTAACCTTTATGCGTGCGAACATATTAGGTCGCAGGATGAAGTCGGGGTTGGGAACATTGGCTCTGACAGGTAGTGTGCGTGTAGTTGGATTTACAGTATCTCCAACCCAAACTATTTTGGCTGGAAAAGGATGGTCTGGAATACAGTCCGGAGTTACAATTGCCTCTTGTCCTTTTTTTACTAATTCCACATCCTTTTCAAATATATTAGCTACCAGCCAAACTTGTGACAAATCGGCCACGATAAAAAGTTCTTTACTGCCATCATTCATTTCACCAGGGTTAATTGTTCGTTCTATGACTAGACCAGAGCTAGGAACGCGGATTATTACATATGGGTCTATTTTATTTTGATCGATTACTTTGCGCGCTGAGTCCGGAGGAGCACCAAGCATATTAAGCCTCTGCTGTGCCACCTTTATATATGCGGCCATCTTTGCTTGCAGAGCAACCAGATTGGCCTCATCTTTTTCCAGGACGTTTTCTGCTGCTTGCAAATCTGCTTTTGCCGATACCTGTTCTTTAAAGAGGACAGACTCGCGGTCGAAGGTAATGTGATCCAGCTTCAGTCCAACCTCTTGTTGTTTTATATCAGCCTTAGCTTGCAGAACATTTTGCAATAGATCAGACTGTACCTGGCCGATCGGATCGGACTTGATTACAGCCATCACCTGGCCGGCTTCTACCATATCGCCTAATCTTGCTTTTACTTCTATTGCTCGACCCGCTGAAGGTGTTGATACCAGTCTGGAAAGTTCAGCGTTTGGCTGTACTTGCCCTGGCGACTCAACTATTTTGTGGATGAGTCCATGCCTGACTGCGGTTAATTGCAATCCTATCTCTCGCTTTTGGGCTTCATTAAGAGATACACTGACTGGTTTTTTGGCAAGTTCAGCTTGTGATTCTTCTTTTGTTGCCAAAGATATAAAAGAATTGTTTGAAGAAGAACAGCCCATTAAACAACAGGCAAGCAGAGTAGCAATTAAAGATAAGGACGAGCTATACACTAACATTGGTTTTGACATTCTGTGGTCCTTTACTGTTTTTGTTGATCATTGTATAAAGAGCGGGAAGAACAACGAGAGTAAGAGCAGTGGCGGAAAGCAAGCCGCCGATAATTACAATGGCAAATGGCCTCTGGCTTTGTGCACCTATACCATTTGATGTGGCTGCTGGCAATAATCCGAGCATGGCGACTGTGGCTGTCATAAGAACCGGGCGCATTCGGTCGAGAGCTCCCTGATAAGCAGCGTCAAATACAGATAGTTTTTCGTTATGACGCAGATTATTAATATGACTGACAAGGATAACGCCGTTCTGTACGGCAACCCCAGATAAAGCAATAAAGCCAACGGCTGAAGAAACACTGAAATAAGTCCGAGTAAGAAGCAATGCCGATATGCCGCCCAGTCCTGCTAGCGGTACACTACATATAATCAGAAAGGCGCTCTTATGGGAACCAAACGCACCATAGAGAATCAGATAAATCAAGAGCAATGTAGCAGGAACAATTATCATTAAGCGTTGGTTCGCTTCTTGTAAGAATTCATATTGTCCTGCCCAAACAATCTTATAACCTTCTGGAAATTTTATTTGTTTGTCTATTATTGCCTGCGCCTCACGGACGGCTGACCCTAGATCTCTCCCGCGCAAATTGATACGAACATACATAACCCGAGAATTACGTTCGCGAGTTATGAAAGCCGGTCCATATCCATATTTTATAGAAGCCATTTCTGAAAGAGGCACAGAAGTCATTGGCCCGGGCGGGTCGATAAGGATATTATCCAGTGCATGTTCTGTGTTGCGAAATTCTTTGGCAAACCGCACTAATACAGGAAAGCGCTTTTCTCCTTCTATGAGTCTGGTGGCAACTTTCCCGCCGATAGCAGTCTCAACCAAACTTTGTATGTCAGAAACATTGACACCATAACGAGCTGCCTCGTCTCGCTTAATTTGAATTTGGTATTCTGGTTGCCCCATTTGTTGGTTATTGGCTACATCGACTAGTCCGGGTACAGTGGCAACGATGTCAGCAATCTTATCGCCAAGCTTTTGCAAAATAGCCACATCTGGTCCATAAATCTTTATAGCCAATGTGCCTTTAGCACCAGCTATTGCTTCATCCACATTATCTTGGATGTATTGAGAAAAATAGAGAAGGACATTTGGTATAATGGATAGTTCTTTGTTGAGGGCAGAAATAAGTTGGTGTTTGTCGCCATGAAATTGCTGACGCCATTGCTCTGCCGGTTTTAGATCAAGAAACATTTCAATGTTGCTGAATAAATTAGGATCAGTACCATCATCGGGAGAGCCGGTTTGGCTTGTGACATTGCGTATCTCTGGGAAAGTAGAAATTATCTGGCGCAGCCGCCGTGCTGTCCTTACTGCTTCTTCTAAGGAAACAGTTGTTGGCAGAACAGTAGCTCTCAGCCAAATATTGCCCTCGTCAAGTGCTGGCAGAAACTCAGAGCCGACATTAGCAGCTAAAACGATAGCTAAAACTAGAGAAGCAAGGGCGCCAAGCATTACTAATTTGACGTTCTTGAGCGACCACTTCAGCATCGGGTTATAAATGGAATGGGCAAACGTAATTATAGGACTAACCCGATGAGATATTTTGCGGCGAATAAGGAAAAACGCAAGCAAGCTGGGGATGACAAATAGAGCTGAGACAATTGCGCCTACTAAATGAAAGTTCATTGTGAAGACCAGGGGACGAAAAAGTTTGCCAGCCACACCCTCTAAAGAAAAAATGGGCAAAAAGGTTGCCATAATAATTGTGATTGAAAATAAAATAGGTGAGCCTACCTGCTGAGCGCATTTAAGCACCAGTTCTTTCTTCTCTTCTAAACTTTCACCATTGGATAGCTGACTCAATTTGGCGAAAACATTTTCTACCATCACCACCGCTCCATCGACGATAATACCGAAATCGATGGCGCCCAGGCTAAGTAAGTTAGCAGCGATATGGAAAGTGCTCAGCAAAAGCAGTGCTAGGCAGAGTGAAAATGGTATGGCTACAGAGGCAATTAATCCGCTACTCAAGTCAAAAAGGAAAAGGATAAGAACAGCCACCACTAACAGAATGCCTTCAAGAACGTTGTGGAAAACGGTATCTAAAGTATGTTCGACTAATTCCTGACGATCGTAGAGCTTGACTAGCTTTATGCCATCAGGAAGAGATGCCTTTACCTCTGGCAATAATTTGTATACTCTTTCGACGACTTTAGAGGCATTAGAGCCACGACGCATAAGAATAATGCCTTGCAAAGCGTCATCATCATCATTCTTGCCAAATTGTCCTAAGCGAATACCTGGACCAATATTCACCTGGGCAACGTCTTTGATCCTAACGGGAATGCCATCTTGAGTGCTGGAAACAACCACGCGCTCAATATCTTGAGTATTAGTCAGTAGTCCTAATCCTCGCACAACGTATGCTCTGCCGTTATTCTCAATATAGTTACCACCTGTAGTGGCATTAGAATTCTGAATAGCCTGAAAGACCTGCGTTAGAGATATGCCGTAAGAGACCAATTTTTTGGCGTCTATTTGTACCTGAAATGTTTTTGTCGGACCACCGAAGCTAACTACATCAATAACCCCCGGTATTTGTTTGAAAGCCTTCTCTAGCTGCCAATCTTCAATTACTCGTCTGCTCATGGGTGAGTAATATTTTGACTCTAATGTATATCGATATATTTCGCCAATCCCGCCTGAATCAGGATCTAGACCAGGCTGTGTACCTTGGGGTAAGTCTGCTTGCGCAATTCTTTCCAGGACTTGTTGGCGGTTTTGCAGTTGTTGGGAATCGTCTTCAAAAACTATGCTAATTACAGAAAGACCAAGAATAGAAATAGAGCGCATCCAGCTTTCCTTAGGAATAGCATTTAACTCTTTTTCTAAAGGGATGGTAATTAGTCGCTCAACTTCTTCAGCGCCTTTCCCTGGGGCAAGCGTAATTATTCTTACAGTCGGTGCAGTAAATTCTGGATATGCTTCGGTGTCCAGAGTTGCGTGAGCCCAAAAGCCCCCAGCCAGCACCAATATTATGAGCAGAATGCTCAACCAGCGCCGGCGATAGAAGAATTCGATTGCGTCATTTAGGAATTTGATAAACATCGATTATTTGACGAATAAAAAGTTGCCACCGGGTAGCAGGTGGAAAGGTAGTAAGGAGGATTATCGCTCAGCTAAATAAGATTGCCAGAGAAAGGGCCGCGGCGCATTTAGCCCATTTCATCATGGATTTATCAAGAGCTTATTATCCCCGCAGATACTTTAAACTACAGTTTGTGGAGAATTCGTGAAAAACTCAATACCTTTGTTGACTTATTTCGCTCAGACCATCTCATATATAAAATATATTCTCCATGTATGCACAGTGCATGGCAGTCTCCAATGCCTATAAAATGTTCCTTCACAATATCTGAGGCAATGTAGGCAGCCAGGGCTGCTAAAGTTCTCAAGTCGAATGTGCAATTAACCAGTGAGTGCAATTCTGGCGAGATGGTGAAGAGTCCGGATTGAGAATTAGATATTATAACAAGGGAGAAGAACAAAATTCGCCAGAAAAATTGTCAAAAGAAGCTATTGGGTTTGGAGCAGGGGAAGATCATTCAATCTTCTCAAGACCAGGGTAAGCTTTTGCAAGCCACAAATATAATAAGTTCTAATTTTAAAAAGTGGCTGCAAAACAAACGCAATTAGCTTAGTATTAATACTCATGCGGAGTTTTGCCAGCCAATGTTACTGCTGCATCATTGGTGGGCTCCGTTCCAAATGAAATACTGTAAATTACTAGCCGTGGCAGCAGGAATGTATTTGTTTTGGAACACATACGTCATGATTGTATTTGCTGGGGTTGAGTTTGGACCTATAGAAGTTTTCAAAAATGTATCATGAGGATTTGTTGTAACGTTCTTTATAGTATTTCCATTAGCAATCCCTTTGGCTCCAGTGGATTCCACATCTATAACTGCTTTAGCAATTGTTCCCAACCTTGCTGGAATGCTTCCCGGACTTACCGTACCGCAATTTGATAAAGTATTTCTGAGCACAAAAACATCTGCGCCAGCGCTGCCACCACCGCTACCACCAACAGAAGATCCGATGATTATGCCTGCTCCTTTGCTATTACTAATTGTATTGCCCCATACTGTTATACCACCCTTAGCATTATCAATCACAATTCCAGCACGCATTGTATTTGCAATGGTGTTGTATTGAGCACATATATTTCGACAGCAACCCATTCTACCTTGTATATTTGAGCCAACAAAAATTCCAGTACTATTGCTGCTACCAAACACTGGATATACTGTTTGAACAATCTGATTGTATTCGATCATGATACCTTCAACTGTTGGTCCTGATGATCCAGGGGCCGCTATTACCGTGATAGTAGCAGGTAGTGATGTACCGGCTGCACCACCAGCATTGACAAACGAGTTATGATCAATCTCTATTTCATAAACTTTTCCATAAACTCCCGAACTGCTATCCCATCCCCAAAATGCTAGTCCCGGAATATTTCGACGCTTACCAGTAAAGTCAAAAATGTTATATGTGACTTGAGAGTAAGAAATTGCGCTCATGAACATAGGAGCTATTGCGACGGCTCCTATAAATCGATTATTTTTGACTGTAACCTTGCTTGATGAAATACGTGTATTCAGCGCCCAGTTAAGAATGCCGTATTTAGATCCATCAGTAAAATTGTTATTAGTAATAGCAATTTTGTTACAACCTTGCATCTCAATATCAGCATTTGACAATGTGCCTAAGGCAAAAGTGTTTTTGTCGATGGTGACATTTGCGGCTTGTAATAGGTAAAGACCATTTAATAGTGATCCTTGAAAAGTTACTCCTGATACATTGCAAGATCCTTGTGTGTTTTGAATGCTAATACCATTAGTTTGTAATTGGAGACCAATGTTGTTAGTTGTCACAGCTAAATTGTTAATCGAGGCATTACCTCCCAGATTGAACACTGAGGGACTTTTGCTATTGCCAGCAAATACTATGCTGCCGGCACCATCGCCAGTCGCGCTTACAGAATTAAGGTTAATTGAGTTTGAAACCAAATATGAATGCTGTCCTGGGAAATAAATGGTGCCATTTGTCCCGGCTTGCTGCATGGCTTTATTGACCGCAGGAAGATCATCAGCAATGCCGTCGCCTTTAGCACCACAATTGAGAACATTAACAGTGCCCCCAGCTAAGGCAGAGCCAGATAAATTTGAGATTGCTACTGATAGTAAGAAAAGAACTGAAAACAAAAGAATACTTGTAATTCTCTTTAGTAAATATTGGTGCCGAAATTGACAATTTCTCATTGCATTTGACCTCTCAGCTAGATTTGGTTTAATTTCACACTCAATCGATAGCAGAACTGTTCTATAAATATTAATTTTGATTTTTCGAAAAAGCGTAATTAGGGGTTAATTGAGTAATGCCCTATATTTGGAACAAAATAACCGTCTATCATTGATTTTGGACCAAATTGGGTTAAATACGATGATCCATTGCGAAAATTCTGTTGTCTTATGACATAATGCGATACTGTCTGCGGTGAAACTCGTTTCAACTATCATTTGAAAGCCTGCCTTTAATACTGCTACTCAGGTATTGTAATTAAGCTTCTGGTGACTAAAATCACGATATCGGTTATTTGTGAGCAGACCGTGAGATGTTTATGTAGAATATGTGAGGTGTAGCTAAAGTTCCCTAATTCAATCAACTTTGAATTCTAGCTTTGGATAACAATATTTTCCACTTACACTAATGTTATTCATATAGATTTTCTCTAGGGTGTCAGGGACTATATTATAAAGCGAGTGACAATCAGTTTTTTATTGTGCTATGAATCCGCCGTCGACTGGTAAACTATGCCCAGTGATAAAAGAAGCGCCATCAGAAGCGAGGAACAATACTGCCTCTGCTACTTCAACAGGCTGACCAATTCTACCTATTGGATGAAGCTTAGCCATATTAGCCTTTAGATCCGGCTGGTCATGGAAGAAGCGCTCAGCCATATCAGTTTCAATTACTGCCGGGCAGACAGCATTTACACGAATATTTTGTGTGGCATATTCCAGAGCAGCTCCTTTAGTAAGCCCTATTACCGCATGTTTACTTGCTGCATAAACACTTGCTCCTGGGAAACCAAGTAAACCAGCTACACTCGAATTATTTATGATTGAGCCGCCCCCTGTCTTACGCATTGCTGGTATTTCATACTTCATACTTAACAAGAGACCTTTGACATTGATACCGAATACGGTGTCATATTCTTGCGCTGTTTGATTTTCAACCATTATGCCTGAATGTCCTTCAATAGCTGCATTGTTGAAAGCAATATCTAGTCTGCCATATTTTTTAACAGTCTCGTTAACAAGCTTTTCTATTTCTTTTTCATTTGAAACATCAGCTTGTATAAAAATTGCTTCGCCCCCAGCTGCTTTTATTTCTTGGACAGTTTCTTCGCCTTCCTTTGTTCTGCGCGCAGTAACAACTACTTTAGCTCCATGTTTTGCAAATTGTATCGCTGTTTCTTTGCCGATACCTGAACTTGCGCCCGTAATAAGCGCCACTTTGCCATCGAACTTCATTTTGTTTTCTCCCTTTTTATAACGCCAACTTATATTATGTATCTTGATTATGCTACGCTTACCGCGACTTTCTGTGATGCAGTATGTTGCGCTACACTTTGTTGTGGTGGGGATATCTTAGACAATGTTTTTCTTGCTGTATGAGCTACATATGGATTTTCGTCTTTTTCCAGGCTCTTTAGCAGCACTTTTGGTGCTTTATGATTTTCGGCTAAAGATAATCTTACATCTGGATCATTATCTGTAGCCAGTAGCATTAGAAAATGACTTGGTAACATAGGATTAAATGATAATCCAAGTCTCACATCAGGACTGTTATCTTTTAATAATTTTAATTGCATGTTAACGGGGGTGCTTGGATTTTCTGCTACTCTTGCGCGCACAGCTATATTTGTTGATTCTGCAAGTTTTTCTAAAAGACTGGCAGGTGCATTTGGATTACCAGCTAATATGTATTCGATTGGGTTTGCATTTGATTTAAACATTGTCATTCTCCTTCCTAAAAATAGACTGGTCTACTACGAACGGGTGAAAAAAATCTCCAACTAAAGAGCACTTTACTCTTAATTACTAGGACTTCAGTATGTGGTTAAACATCAAATCAACGAACGTGTTGATGGGCTCAATACTTTTAAGTGATTTGGTTCGCATAATAGCGCCTTCCCAACCAGAAAGAAATAGTTCTGCCATTTTTTCTGCAGGCCATGCATCGTTAATCTCGCCTTTTTTTTGTCCTTCACTTATGCATTGTGTGAAAGTTTCTTTCCATCTAGTCATAACTGCGTCAAGTGCTTTTCGCAATAATTCACTTTGATCAGCCATTTCTTGGCTTAGGTTACCAACTAAGCAACCTTTGCGACAACCATGCTCAGTGAGCATTTTCTTCTTGTCCTTACAAAAATTTTTTAGTCTGTTGAGTGGAGACACAGCAGAATTATTCAATAATTGTAAGAACTTGGCACTATTAATTTGATCTGTATATTCAATTATCTTGAGAGCAAAATCTTCTTTGCTTTCAAAATAATGATAGAACGAACCCTTGGGCACTCCGACTGAATTAAGGACTTCTTGTATCCCTGTATTGGTATATCCTTTTTCAAGCATAATATCTCTGCCAGCTTCAAGTAATGCTGTTCTGGTATCTAATTTAACTGCGGTAGTGTTCATTTGTGGGTTTCCTTAAAATCAACTGTTACCATAATAGACCGGTCGTCTAGTACTGTCAAGGCCATTTCTTAATAATTAAGGATTACTTGCAAATTAAGCGGGCGCAAGCCCTATTGGCTTTTAGGACGATAGTCAATTAAATCAATACATAAGTTATATGTTGATTGATCTATCTTAATCCAATCGGTTCCATTGATTCCCCTACGGTTAGTAGAATTTGGACTGTCTGGGAAAGCACTGGCAATTTTTATCCAACGTACTTGTTCGCACGCTATTTGTTTAATTTCATCAACTGCTTCTGATAGATCTTGATCTTGGCTAAATAAAATAGCTATATCGTAAGCATTGTGATAAGCCAGTCTTACCATGTCCAAACAAATCCTGATATCGATGCCCTTCTCTTGCCCCACGCGAACTGTAGATGTGGCACCAGATGGCAACATAATTGTCTTGCTGCGATATTTTAGGGATCGCCTATATGTTTTGATATTTCTGGTTCCCATAACTGCTAATTTGGCATTCCAGAAATGGTTCCAAAATGCTGAATCGATAGCATCTGGCACCCCAGTATAAAATCTTGTTTCTATAAGAGTCCAGCCTCGAGTACTTGCTAGAGTGGAGGCGAGTAGTCCGGGATCGTAATTTGGGAACTGACAGCCAAAAGCTTGCTTGGAGGTGTGAAACAGGTTTTGCCCATCGAAGATCAGACGGGGAGTAGATGAACTTATAATAGCAAGAATTTGACTGTAGTCAATAGGCATTTTATAAAATCTTATAGACTTATGCAGGGCGTAGATATAGAATTGGCGGAGCTAAATAAACTTTGAAAAAGTAGCTAACTATGATCACACAATCAACAGCGGTGCTGGTAATCGATGCACAAAAGGAATATGGTCCTGGTGGTGCTCTAGCGATTGCTGATTTAGAAGCTCCTCTTGCTAAAATTACTCAAATTCTTGCTAAAGCTCGAAAAAACAATTT
>Ga0207134_1016_pt1 | contig 18403 bp, 12 predicted proteins | sample Alteio_BWMinHeat_12_FD_153527 | JGI IMG/M metagenome (GOLD analysis project Ga0207134, IMG submission 153527) | Enriched cells from forest soil in Barre Woods Harvard Forest LTER site, Petersham, Massachusetts, United States -... | ecosystem: Environmental > Terrestrial > Soil > Temperate forest >... | reverse complement strand
GGCAATAAATTTACGTTAGATTTTTATGGTGATGAATTAATTAATTTTGCAATTGATAAAGAATTTACCGAAGGCAAAGGCGTTGAAAATACCGGCGCGCTTTATGCTGATGGCGGTAGGATTTTAGTAACCGCAAAAGCTGCGCAAGATATAGTTGATAATGTAATTAATATGCAAGGCATAGCACAAGCAAACAGTATAGAAGAACATAACGGTGAAATTGTTATTTATGGCGGTGAACATGGAAAAACAGTAGTTGATGCAGAACTTAATGCATCATCAGGTAAAGTTCATATTGATGGTAATGTGATTAATGTTAACCGTTCAAAAATTAATGTAAGCGGTGATCCTGCCGGCGAAATTTTAATTGGCGGTGATGAAAAGGGTAAACACATCCAATTATTTGGCAAAGAATTACCGAATGCATCACAAACGATTATTTATCCTGGAAGTGAATTTATTGCGAATGGCGAAAATTATGGTAATGGTGGAAAAATCGTTTTATGGTCTGATAATATAACTCGGGTGTTTGGTACCAACAATGATAAGAGTAAATTTTCAGTCCATGGCGGTAAAATGGCTGGAAAGGGTGGATTAATAGAATTATCCGGGCCTCATCTTATGGTAGGAAAAGTTTCACTCGATCTTGGAAAAAATGGAACGCTGAGATTAGATCCTTATAATGTATTTTTGACAAATAGCGCCACCTCAGGTGAGGATGTATTTGTAGGAGACCCCTCTACTTATAATCCCAATAGCCCTAATGCAAATGTTTCTATACCTGACATCGAAGGTTTATTAGGTTTTCCATCCGAAGTCACTGTTGAGATATTTACAACAGGAGCTGGGGGAGGAAGTCAGCCCGGTGATATTACGATTAGCGCACCCATTTCATGGAACACTCCCGCAGGTACTGGTATTTTAAAATTATTTGCGACACGCAATATCATTATTAATGGACAAATATCCTCTCCCAATGGGTTCTTAGTATTAAGTGCGGGTAATGTTATTGCAGCTCCGGCTTTTAATAATAATTTTGCAGTAGCCTTACAAATTGCTTACAGTATTATTTCTGGAAGATTTGGAACGTTAGGAGTTCCTAATGGGCTTATAAGCGCTCTCTATAGTGGATTTCCAACACTTCCCTCGCCTGATCTAGTCTATGCAAAAAGATTTTATCCTTACGATGTCGCTTACGATATCTATGGTATTGCACAAACTGAAAATGCAATGGATCAAGCTTACAACGATGTTGGTGTTGCAACTGGTGGTGCGTGCGGTGGGGCAGCTTATTAATTAGCTAGCTGCTTCACTCACTGCAGTGATGGTATTTGCTGCTGTACTGGTTCGTCTGCTGTAGCCAAAATAAATGACTAATCCTAAAATAGTCCATGCTGTTACGCTCCAAAGCGCTATTTGCGAAAGACTTGTGATTAAATAAAGACAAGAAACAATTCCCAATATAGGAATAAGCGGACTTAATGGAGTTTTAAAAGGTCGTGGGACATTCGGTTTAGTATAGCGCAAAACAATAACACAGGCTGAAACCACACAAAAAGCAGCTAATACACCAAAGTTTACAATTTCAGCGACTTCACTAATAGGCAATAATCCTGCCGCTAAAGAAAAAATTCCGCCCATAGTCCAAATTAAACGATTAGGGGTTTGTGATTTTTCATGGACTTTAACAAAACCTTTAGGCAATAAACCATCTCTAGACATCGCTAAAAATATTCGGGTTACGCCATAATACATAGCTAAAATAGCCGTGGTTAAACCAGCAATGGCACCAAAAGCAATAATTTCACTCCCCACATGCGAACCTAAACGCAACATGGCAGCAGAAACGGGTGCATCGACATTTAATTTTGAATAATGAGAAATGCCTGTTAAAACGCCAGCCACTAAAACATAAGCTAAAGTACAAATACTTAATGAGGCAATAATTCCAATCGGTAAATTACGTTTTGGATTAATCGTTTCTTCAGCGGCGGTAGAAATAGTATCAAACCCAATAAACGCAAAGAAAATTAATCCTGCGCCACTGACAACCCCATGCATCCCAAAGGGTAAAAACGGATGCCAATTTGCCGAGTCAAAATAAAATGAACCCATCGCAATAAAAAAGGCAATAACAGCCAGTTTAATAAAAACAATAATCTTATTAAAACTAGCGCCTTCTTTTACACCCAAGGTTAAAACTTTTGCTAAGAACAAAATAACGACAATCGCAGGCAAATTAATAACGCCCCCATGAAATGGATCATGACACAATTGATCGGGTAAATTTATACCCATCGCATGCAACGCTTCTTTAACATAAGCAGACCAACCAATCGCAACCGTAACTGCGTCCATGCCGTAAGCTAATAACAAATCCCACCCTATCATCCAAGCAATCATTTCCCCCAACGTTGCATAAGCATATCCATAAGCACTGCCACAACCCCCGACGGTAGAGGCTAATTCCGCATAGGCGAGGGCATTAAAACCACAGATTACCCCTGCAAGCAAAAATGAAAAAATAATAGCAGGCCCAGCTTGAGCTGAGGCAATACCCGTTAAAACAAATACCCCCGCACCAATAATCGCCCCAATCCCCAATAACGTTAAATCCGTCGCAGAAAGACAGCGTTTTAATCCTAAACTAGCATTGGAATGATCTTCTAAGGGTTTGGTTTGAAATAAGCTCTTGAAAAAGGCCATGGGGGTAATCCGCATTATTGTTTATAAGGCTGTTATTTTACGCGGAAGCGGGGAATAAAATCTATTGTTTTTCTTAGTCCAGTACGTAACTGATGTGCAGCATATTTTCCAAATTTGCTAATAGAGTCAACAACGTCTTTGATAATCTTAAAATAATGAAATTTTTTGGAATCTACTTTAGGTGCACCGCCTCCCGTATCTGCTATACAAGCATGCATGCCCGCATTCGTCATGATGCTACCCGCCATATTTCCCGCGAATCGATTAATCGCCTCCTTGGGTTCATGATAATTATTTGGAATAGCCGGTAATTCTGGCAGGAAAGGGGTGAGACCCGGTTCTTGATTTAATGCCGTATAAAATAAACGCACCACAAAAGTTCTATCATTTGCGCTTTTACAACCGATCGTTGGCATCATTCCAATCGCGCGTTGATAGGAAGCCATATACCCATTAAAAAGCGCAGCATACTGCGGATCGCGATATTTGCCCGAATAATATAAATCATCCATATAACTTTTATAGACCAAAGCAGTTACGGTAAGGAGCTGCTTAAGTTCTAATTGAGTCAGTGGATTGACCTCATCAAGACGCGCCTCTTTTATAGCAGTAATCAATCTTTTAATTTCTTGACGCTGATTTTCCCACTGTTTGCGCTGATCTTTTTCAATCTGGGCGGTGACTTTGCGCAATTCTGCGTGTTTTCGTTTTGAAAGGGATAAACAAGCTTGTATTTGGGTTAATAAGCGTTCTCTCTCTCGTTTTGCATCATTACAAGCATGATAATCTTCCGCGGATTTAGTGGTTTTGAATCTTCCTTCTAATCTTTTAACTTTCCTATCAAGGTAAGCATGCATTTTATTATACTTTTCTCGTGCTTGATTAAAATTATTTGCATTATCTGCTAATTCGGTTTGCAGCTCATGATAACGATTAATTTTAATAGGATCTCCTAATACTGCATTTTTTAATGCTAAGATAGAAGAACCTTCTAACCTAGACATATCCGTTAGTTCTTTGGCTCGATCACGCAAAATTTCGGTAAAATGAATATAAGCATTTCTATTCTGCACGCGTTGCGTATCTTTTTTTTGAAATAAATTCCACGCTGCCCATCTATTGATCCCTGCATTAAATAAATGAATCTCAGCATGAACTCGCATTTCAGTTTCGGTAACCAAATCAACGCCACTCATGCATTGCACAGCTTTAACTGCATAACCATAATTAGTCGCTTGTTTATCTATATTAAAAAAATTAGTCGTTAAAAGCTGATATCCCCACTCAATATGCATAGGATCATTCGCATTCTCACGCTCACGGCCATGCTGTCTTAAACGTGCTTCTTTCATTACAATTTCTTCAATATCATTACAAGCTTTTATTAAACAGTGAATATTACTTTCCCAAGGATCAAAGATGCGCCAAGATACTAAATCCTTATCAGGCGCAAGGCTCGCGTGTTTAATCAAAGAACAAGTGACTAAAGGCATAGGGGCTTCTTCAGCAACACCTTTAACTTCTTCTATTACAGGAACCATTTCCCCATCTTCTTGTTGTTCCAGTCTCGCTATAAAATCAGGTTTTTGAATATAATTTCCTTCAAAAGAAGTGCTTAAATTCGCGCAATGTTGTCCAATTCTTTTATCATGGGCGGTAACAGAATTGCTTTCTTCATAAGAAAAAGTATTGTTTTCTTCGTTAAAAATAAGAATATCTTTGGTATCCGAACGTACGGTTTCAGAAATTTTTATTATTTTTTTAGCAAATTCATTTTTGGAGAGCAGATTATGTTGTCCTATTAATTTTGATTTATAAGCCTCATATAATTCAGTTATCGTTTTATCTACGACTATTTCCATCAGTTTTTTTGCTTTTTGATGAAAGATTTTTTGATCTCGATCAAAATTTTTAAATTCTTCCTCACGCAATTTGTTAATATGCTTTTGAATTCTTTTTTCTTGATCGGTAATTATCAGATTTTTTGCTGCTTTGCATAATGAAGCGACTTTTTGCTGGAGCATATAAGTAAGAGGAGGGTGACGCAAATAATTAGGTTGATAAAAATGAAGTCGGACGCCATTTTTTAATTGATTGGGAAACAAATCTTTTATATCGTCATCAATCTCATCCGCTTCCAATGTGACCGTTGCAATTCCCTGGACATCATATTCTTTACTTTCTCCTTCCTCTTTTGCTTTTTCATTAAGACGTTTAATTCCTTCAGCAACTTTTTTTTCTGCTAAAAGACGTTCGTCTACTGCTGCAGCAAGATGCTGTTCACGGGTAACTCTATTCGCTTCTTTGTATTGGTCTTCTGATCCCGCCATAACGACTCCCGAACTCTTTTATTAATTATAGGACATCATGAGAAAAATATATTTTCATAACCTATTGAATAATATCAACTAATTAAAACAGCCATAATTATATTACCGACTATACTTAAAGTATATCTATTCCGGGAGGATACCAAAATGGCAGATAAATTTGATTGGGGTACGCTTGGTATACGAGCAGCAGGAGCTATTATAGGTGCTTTCGCAGGGGCTGCGGTTGCTTTTGTGGCCTGCATTGTTCCTCCTACCAAAATAGGCTGGGATAAATACGGTGCTCTGGGGGGAATTGGTGGTTTTATATTAGGTTTAGCTGCAGGCTCCACGCTCTCTTTTTATGGGGGTCTTGTAGGTGGTGTTGCTGGTGCAATTTATGCGCCTGATGGTATTGATATGGTTTTAAAGAAAATTAAAAGCTGGCTCCCTGATATTCTTTTTAAATCCAATCCTGATTCTGATATCACACCATCAAACGAAAAAGCCTCAACAGCATCGACGACTTATGCAACCTTAAGCACACAACTTGGAGCGGGAACTAAAAAACCAAGACAAGAATCAGCGGTTCAAATGAATCTAAATGAAACCTCCAAACCCACTGGATTTATGCATGGTGGTAAACCACAAAATATGCTAGAAAAAATTAAAGATTTTGTGTTCCATAGAAAACCAAAAGTATAATTAATACTTGATTAAGATCTCACTAAGGCAATCCCCTCAGGAAGTGGCTCACAAAAATCCAGTTCCGCTTGAGATACTGCTAAAGTAGTTCTTAAATTTCTTTCATTAACTCGATCTCGAATATAACTAAGCGTTGGTACTTCTTTAGGAGACAAAGGAATATAGTCTGCACTAAGATCCACTTGGTGTAAAAAAGCAAAACCGCGAGTTACTCTCTGAACTCTTTGATAACTTTCTAAGGTAGCAATGACTTCATCTACCATACCAACACCGAAGGGGGGAAGTTGTTGTAGAATACTAATGGCTTTATCTATATTTCCCCAGCGTAAATTACCAAAAAACATTTCCATTCGTTCTTCTGTTTTAAAATTTATATAACCACAAACAAAATCGGGAGGAATAGCAGGATTAGCAAAACGCTCTAAATAAGTGACACAGCGAGTCGTTTTATCGAGCTTATTGATGGACTTTTTATCCAAATGACTTTCAAACCAGTCGGTATCGAATGCTAATCGATAAGCACTATTATTTTTTTGATCAAACGCTATGACGATTTGCTTACGAACATCTGACATTGCTCTATCCCCTTATTAATCAATAAATTAGCCAAACTCTAACCTAATTCTATCTAATTGTAAATTAATTGACGAAATAAGCAAAACTGTATAAAATACAAACACATAAATATTATTATAAATACTACAAAACGAGGGGTTCGTAAATGCACATTCGCAAGATGTTGCATGAGGCCTGCGCGTCACCAGATGGACATGATGATGTTATAGCCCTGTGTGATGAAATCAAACCACAAGATTTAAATTTACCTTTTTATGCTGCTGTTAAATCAGGTGGGGCAGATACGGTTGCGTTTTTATTACTGGATAAACAAGCTAGCGTTAAAAATCCGAATCCTTCTGCAGGAAGTATATTTGACCTTGCCTTAGATAATCCAGATCAGGACGTATTTGAATTCTTGATTGATCAAGATACTCTTATCACTAAATTAGAAGATGGTACGGAAGCGATACATCTTCAAGCCTTAAAAGGTCATCCCAACACCATCAACTTTGAATTGCCGCAATTTATAACAAAAACACAAAGAGGACGTACTGCAGCCTATTACATCGGTTATCTAAACCATGAAAATTTAATTAAAAGACTTAAAGCAAAATTAACAGAAGATGCAGTGAGCAAAGAAATTAACGATGAAATGACTAGAGGTCATATTCAAAGACATTATGAGCAATATATAGCTCTGGAACCCGAACAAAAATGGGATGAATCCGATGTTATTTGTGCGGATCTTATGAAGCTCTTTAAGTCGTTACAAGTTTTAACGGATGAAGATTTACGTCTTAAAGGCGAGATTTATGTTGCGGAAGCCAACCAATACGAAGAACAAGAAAAGGATTTTAAGAAAAATTTAAAAAAAGCGATTAATACTGTCGATAAGATTAAGATTAAAACTGACGATGACTATAGAACAATTGCTAATTGTTATTTAAGGATCAACAAATTTAAAGATGTGGAAAAAGCACTTCTTGCAATTGATCAAGTTACTAATAAAAATAATGACGACAAATATAATTTAGTGAATGAAAGCGTAAAATTGTTTGAATATTATATCGATCAAAAACAATTTGAATTGGCGAATGATCTTGCAATAAAAACGCTTGCTTTGTTTCAAGATTCACCCGATTTAGCAGAAAGCTTCTCTCGTGATTTTGAAGCAATTTTATATTTTAATTTATCCATGTCCTATCACTACTTAGAAGAATTCGCAAAAAAAGAAGAGGCGCTACATAAAACTATCCAACTATTACAAGCTATCCCTGATAAAACACACGGTGAATGGGAAAGCCTAGCGACACATTTGGAATCAACACATCAATTAGATGAAGCCGTAAAAGCTTTAGATGAAGCCATTAAATCCTATGAACCAGAAGAACCTAACGAAGAAGAAAGCGATGATGAGAGCGACCAAGAAGAAGATACAGATCTATTAAGTCAATATAAATCCTCAAGAAATAATATTATTAGAAAAATTATTGTAGCAAAAGATAATGAAGCAAGAATATTTTTACAACAAGGCGATAAAGTAAAAGCTGATCAATTATACATGGAAATCATCAGGCTTTGTAACTCATTAACTTCTGTCACATTATCAAATATGGTGATTAAAGCAGAAGCTTTAAATCAGTTAAATCAAAAAGAACCCGCTAATCTTTTAATGGCTACTATTGCAGACCAACACTTTAATCTTGGAACTAAAGCAGTTGGCTTTAGGGATTATAAAACAGCGGAAACTCATACTTTAAAAGCGATTGCAGCAAGACAAGATTTAGAAGGCGATGAGAGTTTAGCTGCCTTACAAAAATATAAAATACAACTTGCCTTCATAAAAGACCAAAGAAATGATCTTATTGGAGCATTACAATCTTTACAAGAAGCTTTAGCTCATTTTACTAAGATTAAAAATAAAAAATTATATGCTAGCGAAATTTGTGATCTGTATTTCCATATGGCTGTTATTTATTACAAGTTAAATCAACCTGAAGAAGCATTATTTGCTCACGATCAAACGATGCTTATGTTGATTGAGTATAATGATGTATTAAATATTAAACCAGCAGATATGCATAGATATAATGCAACCCGCGATGTCGTACTACACTTTTTATTTTTTACTAAGATTGAACAAAATAAAATTAATGAAGCTATAATTTTATATCGCAAAATCAACAAACCCTCTGAGCAATGCAATAAGGTGTATGCAAAATACCAACCTATTCCTGCACCAAAGCTGATAGAAGCAATAGTTTCTCCTGCAAAACCTGCCAAAAAGAAAAAAAAGAAGAAAAAGAGAATAGCACCTGAAGTAGAGGAAAAAAACAGTGAAAATGTACAAAAATGCAAATCTAGAGTTAGCGATTTAATTGTAATCATGGATAAAGCGATTAATGCCTTAGATCAATGGACAGAGATTGTTGATGATACTTTAAGTTTTTCACGTGAAAGATTAAGTGAAAAGCGCAAAGAGTTATTTAAAGTAATAGAATCAAATCAAATTGAAGAATGTGTTAATGATGAATTTGAAAATACTCAAAATCAATTTATGGCGGATGAGCGTCGAGCTATCGAAGAAGAAATTAAAGAAATATTGAAAAGAAAAATTAACAAATATCAACACAAAACGGAGGGTGCTTTACTAAAATATGAAGCTAACCTTGCCACGTTGTCACTTTTAAACCCTAGAGTGTTTAAGAAATTTAAATCAGACTGTCTAATAGAAACTTCACCTCCGCCATCAGAAAGTCCACCTGTCGCGTCAGCATCACCCCTATCACCCATGAGCACTTCTTCATCGGGTTCTCCTGCTCCGAGTCCAAGCCCCATGACGCTATCAAGAGCAGTATCGCCTTCAGCACCACGTAGTGCTCAACTAAAAAGACCCGTACCCATACGTCTGGTGACAGAGTTATTTGCAATTTCTGAAGTCACTTCAGGATCCAAAAATGCTTTAATTTCAGCTTGCAATGAAATGATTCGTTTGCACTCGCATGATGAAGAAAAAGAGGGTACGGATCCCTTTCAAAGTTACTATAAAAAAATGTTAATAACGCTAAATTTATTGAATGCTATTAAATATTATAAAGAAGATTTAAATTTAAAAGTGAGCAAAGAGCTGCTGCAGTCGATTAGAAATCATATCGCTCATGATAGGTTGCGAACACATAAAGAATCCGGAATAATTTTACATTCTCTCATTGAGCATTTTCGTGACATTAGTCAGGATATATTATCCAAAGTTAGCAACGAACCACGTACTTTTAATTTGGCTTTTGCAGCCCCAATACTATTAGATAAATTCCGTCCCTTTTATCCTGATTTTGAAACTTGTGACAAAGCGCTTAATGAATCATCCGAGAAAGAAGTTAAAACCTATGAATCTTATTGGTTTCCTCTGATATTAAAAACCGAAGATAAACAAGTGGTAAGAATGTTAATTGCCATTTGCGGGGAATTATATGCTCAAGATAGGAATCTGAATTTTAGTCATGAAATTCATACGATACTTCAAAATTGCAACAAAATACGCAACAAATTGAATCACCCGCCTTATAGAGTGACAGATGCTACTCTTGAAAATACTATCGGCTTGATTAGTCAATTTTGTTCAAAAGCATTTGATGCTGAAAAATATTTAAACACACATCAATCGTTAATTCCAAGTTAGTAAGATTTAAGATCTGTTGTTTTTTATCCGGCGTGCAACGCCAATAATAGGGCGTCATTGAGAACAAATTTACAATATCTTCATTAGTGTTCAAAGCAATCGTATATTTCAAAGGGATTTGTTTGAACAGATTCAAATAAGGTTGGCCATCTTGCAAAATTCTATCATTCTTAATGACTTTAACGTCCGTAAATAATTTTTGACGTAATTCGTAAAGATGATTTTCCGATGGCGTTATCACATATAAATAGCCGTCTTTGTGTAGTAGTCTTTTTAATTCGATAAAATTTAGCGGCGAAAATATTGAGAACAACACTTGCATGGAATGATCAGCAAAAGGTAACTCTGCTATATTGCTAATAACCCAATGGATATCGTTTGTTTTTTTGCGGCTAAATTAATAGCTTCTTTAGAAATATCGACACCCCAACAATCACTGGGTTTATTAAGATTTTGTTTTAAGCGCCGTAAATAATAACCATTACCACATCCCACATCTAGGATATTCATATCCCTAGAAGAAGCGCGCGCGATCTCTTGGTTTAGTAAATCAGAAATTTTAGTATAGTAGCCTTTAGTCAAAAATGCTTCGCGGTTCTTTACCATTTCTTTATTATCACCAGGTTCTTTAGAATGTTTTCGATTGGGTAATAATAAATTCACATAACCACTGCGAGCTTTATCAAACACGTGATTTTGTTCGCAGCGATAGCTCGAAATAGCTTCGATTAAAGCGTTTTTACAGACAGGGCAAATCAATGGATTCATAGTAACCACAAGCTATTAAACTGTGCTATAATAGCTTCTTTTTGACCTATATACCATTATTCGGAACCCCCCCAGTGAACTTTAATTCTTTTCATTTAGACCCTATTATTTTAGCTAATATCCATGAGTTAGGTTATATCACCCCAACGCCTATACAGAAGGAAACCATCCCTCATATCCAAGAAGGGAAGGATGTCATGGGGCTTGCGCAGACTGGTACTGGTAAAACAGCTGCTTTTGCATTACCCATCATACAGCGACTCATTAACGGCCAAAGAGGACGAGTTCGCGCGTTAGTCATTGCTCCAACCCGCGAATTAGCCCAGCAAATTCATGATGCGTTTGTTCATTTAACCAAAACCACCAAGCTAAGATCCGTCACGCTTTATGGTGGTGTTAATATAAACACACAAATTAAGCATTTAAAACAGGGCGTTGAGATTGTAGTAGCCTGTCCTGGACGCTTGCTAGATCATTTACAACAACGAACAGTGGATTTGTCTCATGTTGAAGTTTTAGTTTTAGATGAAGCGGATCAAATGTTTGATATGGGTTTTTTACCGGATGTGCGAAAAATTTTGCGATTTTTACCAAAAAAACGTCAGACGCTACTTTTTTCAGCCACCATGCCTGATGCTATCCATCAATTAGCGACAGAAGTATTACATCATCCTGTGAAAATTAAAATTGGTCAGGTCGCTCCAGCCACTTCTGTAAAACAGGCTTTATTTCCCGTTCCACAACATCTCAAAACAGAATTACTTATTCATATTTTACATCAAACACCCAAAGAATCTGTTTTAGTCTTCACTCGCACTAAACATAATGCTAAAAAAGTCGCTTTAAAACTAGAAGCGGCAGGATTTAGTTCAGCTTCTTTACAAGGTAATTTATCCCAAAATAGACGTTTAGCAGCGATGAATGGCTTTCGTGATGGCAGTATACAAATCTTAGTAGCAACAGACATCGCAGCACGTGGTATTGATGTAAGCAGCATTTCGCATGTCATAAATTATGATATCCCAAGCACCGTTGAAGCTTATATTCACCGTATAGGTCGCACAGGACGCGCTGCTAAAGAAGGGGAGGCGTTTACGCTTATTACAGAGGATAATCAATCTGAAGTGCGCGCTATTGAGCGCGTATTAGGCAGCAAGCTGGAACAACGCAAATTAGAAGATTTTAATTATAGCAAAACAGCACCCGCGCGTACTTTGGGGAGTGCTGCGACATTTAAACCGAGAAGAAGAAAGCGGTAATCACTTTTTAGCTGTTTTTTCTGGAGCAAAATCAGCACTCTTGGTTTTATTATTTTTTAATACTATAAACAAATTATCGTATACATTATTCGCGCTCCACACATACCAACCGGAAACGCTTTTTGCATCTTCAACGGCGCGAATTTCTTGCAGTAAATATTTTTGTTTTTGTGCGTTAGAAGTTTTTTTCAAGTAATGATAATTAGCTGCTTCAATAAATGCATGAACTTTAAAAGGGGGATTACCCTTAAATTGGCCTACTAATGTATTTAAGGATTTATTAATAGTCGTGTAGGGATCAGCAGAAAATCGTTCATAGGGCCAAAAATGTGAGGGATAAACCATAGGGTTTACACCATCAACGCTATCTGCAAACATTTTAATATCTTGGCCAATATGCATAGAAGGGTAGTAACTGACTTCACCAAAGATATCAATTTCCATAGGCACATGCTGTGCATTAATTTTTTCTTTGTACCATTTAATAATTTGATAAACATCTTTAGCATGCTGCGGATTTGCAGGTTGTTTTGAACTATATCGGATATAATCCAGTTGTATCGCATCAGAACCCGCTTTAATCGCATCTTCGGCTAATTTAAATTTTTCTTCCCAATGGGCTTTAGAATGAATTTGTTCCGAGTTACCGCCATCAGAAAAAACCACAATTCGCGTCACATTTTTAATACCGGCGGCTTTCACTTTCGCAATAGCAGGAGCATAACGAGAACTATAATACTCATGATCAATAACAAAAGTATTTATCCCTGCCGCTTTCGCTTCACGAATAAAATAATTTAGTTTTTCAGGATTTTCTAACATGTATTGGGTTAAGTAAATACCCTTATCCCAGGCAAGCGCTGATTGAACAGCAGCAAAAATAACAAATCCGGTGAAAACGCTTATGAAAGATTTATTCCACATAAAATCTCCCTTTCGGTTATTCATCCATCATTCTAGATTAGCATATTTGGCGAAGTAAAATTTACAAAAAAAGCCCATAAAAAGCATATTTATATCTATTTATCAATCATATAAAAATATTATCAATAATCACGGTAAGCACCAACTTACAATAAGATAGCGAGGTTTATGCTTACTGAAATTTTACCTATTATATTAAACAATGCGTTATAACTCTTAAGAAAACCTTAAGGTTTGGGGCGTATAGTAATCTAAACTTAATAACGCATCCCGAGACATAAAATGACCACCAGCGCCATAGCAAGAAAACTAGTATCAGAGGAGAAAAACCAGGCACCTGGTCCTATTACTTTAGATTCTAATTATAAACCTGCGCATAATTTCACTGTCCTATTCTTAAGGTCTGGTAAAATTTTATGTATTTCTGAATCTTATCGTTATCATTTTAATCATGAGGGTTCTATAACGATTTTTAATCCGGCTGTGAAAGATATAAATGGAAAGGTCGCATCAACTACCCATCCATTACAAAGAGAAATCCGCTATCTTGATTTTTACGATTTTTTATACCCGGGAAAAATTTTACCGGAAGACGATACAGTATTGAATCTCGCACCATCTGCAAAAGCTATTTGCGAAAAAATGCGTCAAAAACCACTCGATATATACTCAATTTTTGTGCTAGAAAACCAGATGAAACATTTAGAGGTGTGGAATGATTTTAAGAGCCCTGAGGTATTTCACGATGCCTTTCATCACGTAGAGGCGCTACAAAGAAACGGCCGTAGCTATATAGCAGGCATGGAGCCGGGCGATTGGAATACTACTTTTTATGTTAGATATTGTCCTCGTACCAGAATATTAGCCACCGTAGATAGCATCAGAGGTGAAGAGGGACCTAATTTTGGTCATATTATTACACTGTGGAAAAAAAATCGGACTCGTAATTCAAACTATAAATTTTTATTGATAGGAAGCATTGGACCCAAACTAGTTCAAGAAAATCATGACTATTTTGAAGGATGTAGGTATTTAACATTTTTGCCAGATAATAATCTATTTTGCATTTTTTACAAAAGTGAAGTGCTGAGAGTTATTCTTGCCCATCCTAACGGTACTGAAATCATTCATGATCAGCAATTCTCAATGCATGCAGGTTACCTAGAGAAGGTTATTCCTTTTCCTGATAAAAGAAGACTCTTATTAGAGTTTTCGTCTATAGAAAAAGGGATCAAACTTATTATGTTTGATATAGCCAACTTCACTTTTCATGAAATAGATTTGCCGCCCGATATGAAAGAAATCTATGCGCTGCATTCAGATGGGCGAATGGTTATTAGAAATCAAAAAAATGAACTGCAACTCATTCATCACTCGCAACTATATGCTGCACAAATGAGCGAGGTTGCCAGTGCAATTACTCAGGCAGAGGATAGTTTAATACCTGATATATCAACTATAGTTGCAAGCTACGTGGGCAGTGATTTTCAAGCATCAAAAGCTTGGGCAACCTTATTTCAAAAACCACTCCCCATTCAGCCCGACGGGTTTTTATCAACCGCACTAAGATCGTTACCACCTTACATAAAATGGGGACTTGGCTTGAAGAGCTGATCCAAAAGCGCATGATTTATTTTCTAGCTAACATACAATATTCTTCATATTCTGTACGCATCGCGACCGCCTCGCGATAAAAGAATCTACTCGCTTTTGATTTTTGACCTTCAAAGGTATAGGCTTCTCGTTCTGCTAATTTTATGGCATTTGGAGTCTGAGATAATTCATTTTTCAGAATGCCTAAAATTTTTTGAGGTATCGTTAAAATAATGTCTTCAGAGTTAGTCGGCTGAAAGGTTAATTCATATCGATTTGCTCTTACGGCTAGATCAAGTACCTGAATCGTTGTTCCTTGATACACATAGGTGAAAGATTTAATTGTTGGTTTCCATCCGGATGAAATTATATCTTGATATAATTCTTTTTTGATAAAATCAAGCTTGGGTCTTGCTAAACAACCTTTACTAGCAGCCATAAATTTCTGCAATTTTTTATTTTGTTCTTCAGTTAATTGACTTCGCTTTTGCAACTCTAATAATTTTTCAAATTCAGCAATACGCGCATCGCCTTGATCTAATTTAGAATTGTAAAGGGCTATTTGTGTTTCAGTGATAGGAAATACAGGCGCAGCGGAAAATGCAGTATTGCTTGGATTATAGCAATTGGGCATCATGTGTAAATTGGAATGAAATGCATGAATGAGCTCATGATTAAAGGTTAAAACTCTGTTAGCATCAAAATGTGACGCTAAGTTTACCGGCATAATGATTTCATTTCCGACAGCAGAGAAAACTGCCCCAACCATGGCGATACCAAAAGCGCCTGTATCACTCGGCAATATTCTTTTTAGACCCGCGGTATTGGTAAGAGAAAAGGTAAGAGGGTTATCTTTTGTTAAAACAAAAGATAATCTATCTAATGTATCAGGAAATTGTTCTGCCGCTTTAACAATCGAATCTAGGGTATCTTGGGCACCCTTGTTCACTTCAGGCGTTAATTGCATTTCAGCATCGAAGAAATGATTTTCATTGATTAATTTTTTTAATTCATTTTTTGAAATTTTTTTGAGAATGCGACCAGAAGAACAAGTCGAGGAATCTGTGCTATCACAATCTGATACGGGTTTAGATTTCTTTTTGCGTGTTGCTTCTGCTAAAACAAATTGTGATTGGAATGTCATTAAAAATAGTACTGCCCCCATGGCTCCTATGGCCCACTTTGGAAATATATTTTTCCTTGATCTTAAGGGTTTGAGTTCTACTTCGGGAGTAGGGGAGTTGGAAGAGGATTCCGCGCCCATGTTTCTTATTTTTTCATTTAATTCTTTTTCTTTTAAAACTCGTTGCGCTTCTTGGTCTCGCGCTCTTAGCGGTTCTTTTGATCGTTCCGATAAAGCATACTTCTGGTGTTCTTTTCGTAAAAAACGTTCTTGTCTTTGGGCAAATACTTTATTGGGATGAGGCATAAATAGGTACGATTTATTTATAAATTTTGGCCATAATACATTTAACTAGAACCAAAATAAAGCGGGACTGCTGAAACTATACTGCCGATAATGCATAAAACATCAATTTATCAATAACTTAACTAATATTTCATCTCTTAAGATTTCCTTAAGGTTTAAAATGTAAGATAAGCTATAAAATTAAATATGATGGGGTAAACATGCCAAAAGTTATTATCAATGATAAGTGGACGTATCAGGATATCTTTCAATATATGTACGATTTTGACGAGATAGAGTTACAAGGTAACTTTTTACAAAAATTTATTTATATGCATTATCTTAAGATGATTGGTTCTTTTCCTCAACAGCATAGACCCGATATTCTTTCTTATTTGAAAAAAGTACGGGAACATTTAGAGAAAAAATACCCCGACCTACGGTTGGGACCTACCGATATTTTCCGCATTTTGCTTGAAAAAGCACGATCCCACTTTTTTTCCGAGCGCGATACTCAGTTGATTCCTTATTGGTTACAATTTATTACACCCGAGAAATATCAAATTATTCTAGCTGAAGCTAAGAAACCAAAGAGTTACGATGACGGCTATCATGGTGGACCTGTAAAGCACTACACTGTTACTAATCAGCGTTTAATTGATACACTACAGGGCGCACAACGAGAAGTTGGTAAACAGGTTACACCTGAATTACAGGCGATTAAATGTGTTATAGAAATTCAAAGTGACTTGGATTTAGAAAATTTTTTCCGCACAAAAATTATCGATTTTGATGATTTTATTTTATCTGCGAATCTAATCCGAAAAAATATTTATTTTAACCGTTTTTCTTATGGTGTGGATGAAAATGCTGAAAAAATACGCCGTCTTATTGAGAAAAAATATCCTGAGTTGCGTTTAACGAGTGATGATATTTATGGGTTTTTAGTCCACACAATAAAAAGTCGGGGTAGATATGCTTTTCAACTTCATGATTATACGTATTGGTCACAATTTTTAAGTTTAACGCAAATACAACGGTTACAGTTAATCGTAACAACAGGAAATGAAGAAGTAGATCATTACGATGGCCCTCCGGGCGGAGCGCATCCGGTTAAGATTGTGGTAAGCGAACAACTGGTTACTATATTTAAAGCAATTTTAGAAGATAGAAAAAAAGGAAAAATTGATGGGATTATATTTGATATTGAAGAGAAGGGTGATGCTGAGATACCTCCAGTTCTACCGCTCAAGCCTGTCGCTGCTAGACATGAAGAAAAGGAAGAAGTAGTAGATCGTGACAATGGACCCAAACCTCCTGGTGGACCACGTCCGGAAGCTGTGGCTCCGCAACCAGTCGCTGGAAACCGTCAACCGGCACCTATAAAAGCTCGTGAGCACAAGCTAAATATTGACGTTCCTGAAGATTACGTGTGCGGAATTTCCAAAATGATCATGCGAGTACCCGTCTCTGCAACCGATACACACACTTATGAGCAAGAATATCTGATTGACTTGGTAAAAAGAGGCCAAGTTAGTCCTTACACAACAAAACCCTTTGCCCCTAACGAAGTTGGTGTACTCAACCGTCCTTTGCTCTCTATCATCGAGAAATTTTTAAAAGCACATCCCGAAGCATTAGAAGATGTACATATGCCTAATTCATTGGTACAGGATTGCTTCAACGCAATTAAAAGGGATGATGTGAAAACATTTCAGAATTTATGCGAGCAAGATGAACGCCTCTTCACTATTATTCCTTCTGAAGTAAAAGATACTATCGGTCGTTATTGCCAATCTGATATCAATGAAACTGCGATGCAATATGCAATACGCCTCGGTTCAGCAAGAATTATGGGTTACATCAAAGAGTGGCGACGACGTAGCCCAGGAAAAAGGTTAGAAACGCCCTATGCTCAAGAAATTAAACATAACGAAGATCTTTTATTGGCAATTACAGAGAATGATGAAGCAGGATTCGCTAAACTCATTGATCAAGCGAATCCAAATAGCGTTAATAAGGAAAGAGATACCGCATTGCATCTTGCAGCACGGTATGGTCGTGTAGGGATGATGAGAGCGTTACTCAGCAGAAACGCTGCCATGGTACCCGCCTATAATGGTGATACACCCTTACACACAGCCGCTCACTATAACCAAATAGAAATATTACAGTTATTATCTAACGAATTTAGCGAACAGGTAGATTGGCAGGCAAAAGGAACGCGCGGTAGAACTGCATTGCATACAGCTGCTGATCGTCGTTCATCGGAGGCTCTGGCATTTTTACTCACTAAAATAGACGCCAATGCTCGAGATAGAGAGGGAAGAACGCCATTATTTGATTTATGCCAAGAGGGGTTCCCTTACTTAGCAGATGAAGCAAAACAACTTCATCTCGTTCACCTGTTGTTGGGAAAACAGGCTGATATTTATGCGAGAGATAATCAAAATAATACTTTATTACACGTTACGAAAAACGCAAAAATACTAGA
>Ga0207134_1150_pt1 | contig 18411 bp, 17 predicted proteins | sample Alteio_BWMinHeat_12_FD_153527 | JGI IMG/M metagenome (GOLD analysis project Ga0207134, IMG submission 153527) | Enriched cells from forest soil in Barre Woods Harvard Forest LTER site, Petersham, Massachusetts, United States -... | ecosystem: Environmental > Terrestrial > Soil > Temperate forest >... | reverse complement strand
AAAGCCAAAATTTCATTACCTGTTTGAACGTGAATGCTCTATACAACGCAGACACCAGAAACTTATAGAAGAAGCACCATCAAGCTGCCTTACACCTGATATTCGTAAAGAGATGGGGGAATGTGCGGTAGCTGTAGCACGCTCATGTAATTATTATGGTGCGGGTACAGTTGAGTTTCTTGTTGATGAAAATCTGAATTTTTATTTCCTTGAAATGAATACCCGTTTGCAAGTAGAGCATTGTGTAACAGAAATGATAACAGGTATAGACCTGGTGAAAGAACAGATCAATGTAGCGAGAGGTAATAAACTTTCTTTTACACAAGAAGACCTGAAAATAAACGGGCATGCAATAGAACTACGAGTTTGTGCAGAAGACCCAATGAATAATTTTCTTCCTGACACCGGAACGTTACTCATGTACCAACCTCCTAAGGGGCCGGGAGTACGTGTAGATGACGGTTTTGAACAAGGCATGGATATACCGGTGTTCTATGATTCGATGATCGCCAAACTAGTAACACATGCACCTACGCGCGATGAAGCAATTGACCGTTTGTGCCGTGCCATTGATGAGTATTATATACAGGGTATTGAGACCACACTGGCTTTTGGTAAATGGGCTGTACAAACAGAACCTTTCCGTAGCGGGAAATTTGATACTAAATTCATTGATAAATATTTCAAGCCTGAGTATTTGCAAACAGAAGATGCAGGGGCTGAAGAAGTTGCAGCATTATTAGGTGCTTTTGTCTGGAACAAGGATAAAAAACAACAAGTGCTTGCGGGGGCTACGAATGGTAAGGTTGGGAATTGGAAGTTGAGGAGAGGGTAATACCAACGGTATATTCTTAAGAAAAAGAGCGCACAATTGTGCGCTCTTTTTTTAACATCATTTAACAATTGTTGGTGAGATTTTTTTACTCATAGTGATGACAAATGAAATTGTTAACTACAAAACGATTTGTTATGAAAAAGGGCATGATAAGAATAGCATTGGTAACCATATTGGTTACACTGCTTCAAAATAATTTATACGCACAACGGGTACATGTTGAAGTTGGGGTACCAGCACCTGCTGTAGGCGTATATTGGGGATACCATCCTCATTACTGGTATCCATATTATTATGGCGACGATTACTACTATTATCCCCGTCATGAGTATTATGAATATGATGGACCTCGCTGGCATCATCATCCACATCATTACGGGCATGATTATCATTACTACAGAGGTGGATACGAACACCATGGTTACGAACATCATGGAGAACATCATGGGGAACACAGAGGAGAACATCATGAACATCACAGATAATGAAATTTTGGCTTTAGTAAATCTTTAGCATTTAAAACAGGCGCTTTCAAGAGCGCCTGTTCTTTTTGGCACGCATATTGGATTATGCATACTAAAGTGATTAATAACACTAAAAAGAAAGATTATGAAACCGAAGATCATTGTTGCCGCTCTCATTGCATTATTTGCAACATTAGGTATGACAACTAAAGCAGAAGCTCAAGGTTGGCATCGTGGTGGATGGCATGGCGGTTGGGGTCGCCCGTATGTAAGGGTTGTAGTTCCGGCTCCAAGAGTAGTAGTTGGTGGCTATTATAATGATGGATATTGTGCTCCTGCTCCTTATTATGGTGGTGGCTATGCATATGGTGGATACCCTCAATATAGAGGTGGCTATTATGCCCACAGAGATTATGACAGGGGATATTACCGTGGCGGATATGATAGAGGATACAATCGTAGCGGTGGTTATGATAGAGGATACAACCACGGTGGTGGACATTATGGGCCACGCGGCGGTTATGAACACCGCAGGTAAATTGAACCATATATAAAAGCATAAAAAAGTCCGGACTAAACATCCGGACTTTATATTTTCATATAAATCAGCTTCTGTTATTTTTCGATAGCGGCAATGATCTCAGCATTATCCGGTTGCATACCTGGAGAGAATACACCTACCAGATTACCTTTTTCATCTATCAGGTATTTTTGGAAATTCCATTTTACGGTAGAACTCTTATACCCGTTATACTCTTTGTTGGTGAGCCACTGATAGATTGGAGCTATGCCTTCACCTTTCACCATAACTTTAGCGGCCATTGGGAAAGTGACACCATAATTTTTTTGACAAAATTCTGAAATCTCATTATTACTTCCTGGTTCTTGTTTTCCAAAATCATTGGCAGGGAAACCAACGATCACTAAAGTCTTCTCATATTTTTTCGACAGCTTTTCCAAAGTTTCATATTGGGGGGTGTTACCACATTGGGATGCGGTATTTACAATCATTATTTTTTTGCCTTTGAATTTGGCAAAATCTATTGTACCACCTGTGAGGCCATCTACCTTAAAATCATAAATGCTTTTAGGCAGATTAGGATCTGGTGCAGGATCAGGATGGAAGAAAAATAAAGCCCTAAAAAAAAGAAATATATTGAACAGCATATACTATGTTTTTATTTGATACAATATTAAAGGCTAAACCCTATTCAAAATTCACATGAACGAAAAAGATATTATAAAGTTTGTGTGACAGTTTAATGTTATTTTTGGTGCTCAAATGAACAGCATTCTTTCCAGGCTATTTTTATTGATTATAATTGTTTGTATTTCTGCGGGTTGTGCAAACGTATCTTCATTGCCAGGTGGCAAAAAAGATAAAATACCTCCCAGGTTGTTAAAAACCACCCCTAAAGACTCTCTTACAAATACAACCATGAAAAAACTGGTACTGGAATTTGATGAGTATATCACAGTTAGTGATGCATCAAGAGAAGTACAGATATCCCCTATTTTATCTATTCCGCTAACTGTTCTAGGTATCAATAAACATGTGAATGTGACCATACCTGATACTTTATTGCAACCCAATACAACTTACAGAATCTCTTTTAATAACGCAATTAAAGATCTGCATGAGGGAAATACATTCCCGGCTTATACCTACACTTTTAGTACCGGTGCTTATTTTGATTCACTTTCGTTGAACGGGAAAGTAATAGATGCGTTTACAGGGCTTTCTGATACGGGTAGTGTGTTTATTAGTCTGTACGCTGCAACTGAATCAGATAGTGCCGTTGTTCGTCATAAACCATTGTATGTAACAAAAGCTCAGGGCGGTGGGCTGTTTTCTTTTAAAGGTCTACCAGCCAGAACATTCAGGATATACGCATTGAAAGATGCAAATGAGAACCTGATCTATGATGGTAAAGGCGAGAAGATAGCATTCAACGACAATACAGTAACACCGGGAGATACTTTACAACCAAGGATACTGTTAAGGCTGTTCAAAGAAGCAGTTGACACTAGTATGCATTCATCTGACACCGCTTCTAAAAACGCGAATAATCTTTTCGCAAGCCGCAAATCAAATTCAAAAGAAAAACAAGGACTTACATATACGGTAGGTGTTGACACCAGCAATATCAAAAACCGCACTGTTGAGATCATTAAACCATTGGAAATAACGTTTAATAAGCTTGCCGTTATTAAGAAGGAGCGTATCAGCTTAGCATTTGATACTAATAGCACAACCATCCCTGTAGATTTCACAATCAGAACAGATACAGCTAACGGCTTCAGACTATACGTTAATACAGCGTGGAAAGAAGATGCTGTTTATACATTAAAAATTCTAAAGGGTTTTGCAAAAGATACTGCAGGTAGTGATGCATTCCCATCCCGCTACACATTTCGTACCAAGCGAGATGAGGATTATGGTAAACTACAGATCAATATTCCTACAAAATATTACGACCGCAAGTACATTTTGTTTATAAACACGGATAAAGACACCATCTATCAAAAGTCTATCACAGATACGGTAGTTTCGCTAACCCGATTACAACCTGCCAAATATACTTTGCGCATATTTGTAGATGCTAATGGGAATGGTGCATGGGATCCAGGAGATCTTTTTAAAAAGATACAACCAGAGGTGGTGATACCTTATGAGAACACCATCAACCTGAAGTCTGGCTGGGAAAATGTGATAGATTTCGAAAAACCTCAAAAGCCGAAAAAATAGCAAGAACCATTTCGATTTCTTAGATTTATACAATACAGATACTTTGCCTACCCGATGAAAAACAAATACTCATTTATTGCTTGTTTGTTGGTGGTATTAGTGCTACTTGCATTCAGGATATCTGAGTCGGACATGAATGGCAAGCCTCCATTAAAAGTAACACAATGGGACGCTTTTGGCTACTACATATATCTCCCTTCCTTCTTGATCTATCATGATGCAACCAAACTAAATTGGCTTCCTGAAATTGATAAGAAATATAGTGTTACCGGTGGTACTGGATGGCCTGCAGAAAAACTGGATAAAGGCAACTATGTTTTCAAATACCTGGGTGGCGTGGCTTTAATGGAATTACCTTTCTTTTACATCGGTGATATTATTGCTAAACAGTTTCACTATCCACCTGATGGATTTTCACCACCCTATCAATATGCACTTGGTTTTGGAGTGATATTTTATTGTTTGCTGGGCATATTCCTGCTGCGTAAAATATTGCTTATTTACTTTAAAGACACAACAGTAGCGCTGACCATACTCATGGTTTGCCTTGCCACCAATTTTATACAATATGCTGCCATTGATAATGGACAAAGTCATGGATATATTTTCCCATTGTATGTTCTGGTCATTTTTACAACGCTGAAATGGTATCAGAAGCCTAAAATAGCCTGGGCTTTATTGACCGGATATATTATCGGGCTTGCAACAAGTTGTCGCCCCACAGAAGCCATTATGCTATTCATACCACTTATGTGGTTCACTCATACGAAAGAAGCGACCAAGGCTAAATGGCAGTTGGTGAAACAAAACAAGTCTCATATAGCTTTTGCATGTTTAGGAGGGTTGATCGGTATATTACCTCAGCTTATTTACTGGAAATATTGTACTGGCTCATTCTTATTTGATGTAGGTAGTAAATGGGAGTTTTTAGACCCGCATTTCCGTGTATTATTTGGTTGGGAGAAAGGATGGTTTATTTATACACCAATTACGGTTTTCTTTATTGTCGGTATGTTCTTCATGAAGGGCTTCCCTTTCAAGAAGTCTGTATTATGGTTTTGCCTGTTGAATATATATATCATCATAGCATGGGATGACTGGCGTTATGGTGGTAGCTACTCAACACGTGCACTTATGCAGAGTTATCCCGTCTTAGCATTACCATTTGCTGGATTTGTAGAAAAAATTAGCTTAAAAAAATGGCGCTTCCTGTTTTATATTGCTTGTGCCTATTTGTTGTTCGTAAACTTGTTTCAGACCAATCAATACTGTCGAACCATTTTGCACTACAATGATATGAACCGGCTATACTATAGCAACATCTACCTCAACCCTCACCCGACTCCATTAGATATGAGTCTGCTTGATAATGGAGAGATATTGAATAATGAATCCGGCTATACTATAACTACTATATCTCATACAGATATTGCAAAACATATCCAGTTTACAGCAAATACAGCAGATACTTTTATATCAACTACTATTAAAAACACCACGAATTATTATACAAATTCATGGATAAAAATAAGCTGTACAATAAAAGCCCCCAGTCATCTTTGGAATAGCTATCTGAATGCTGAAATAAAGCCGGGAGACGCTACAAAACATTCCAAAATAAGATTATCCAATCCTTTAAGCATTGATAGCGCTTCTAATCATTATGAATGGGAAATGCAGATCTCATCCAATACTCCAAACCAAAATTTGAGACTATATATTACATCTCCATATGATTTTGAAGGAACTGTAGAAAACATAAACGTTATTAAATTAGACAAATAGCCATATAGTCTTCTAATTCTCAATTCTTGTCATATTCACCTTTTCTATCCCCTTCTCTGGTCAGGCTTTTCTTTCTATATTTACCGCAACAATTTAATTTTTATACTTATCTGATGAAACGTACACTTCTTTTCTCTTTTCTTTCTGCAATAGCTGTTTCGGCCTTTGCACAAGACCATATGACACCCGAAATGCTTTGGCGTTTAAAACGTGTGGGTGGTGGTACCCTAACTCCTGATAAAAGCAGGATATTATTTTCTTCTTCTGTTACTGATGTACAAACAGAAAAACGTTCAACAAAATATTATTCTGTCACCACTGCCGGTGCCGATAAAAAAGAATGGAACATGCCCGAAGGCAAAACCATTATACAACGTGATAAAAAAGCCTGGTATGCAACTGATGACAAATCATTATACAGCAGCATAGATGGAGGCAAAACTTGGACAAAAATATGCGATGGCTTAGAAGAGGCAGATAATGTACGTGTATCTCCTAACGGCAAATATGTTGCTTTCTCAAAAGAGATATTGATAACACCAATTCTCGGTTCTGATATTTATGCAGACCTTCCTAAAACTACCGCAAGAGTATATACAGACCTGAATGACCGTCATTGGGATACATGGGAAGATGGTAAGTTCTCTCATGTTTTCATTATGCCCATAAAAGGTGGTAATGCAACAGATATTATGAAAGATGAACCATATGATGCGCCACAAAAACCTTTTGGCGGCGAAGAAGATATGGTTTGGGCACCTGATAGTAAAGGCATTGTGTATGTATGCAAGAAGAAATTTGGCAAAGCATATGCTACAAGTACAAATACTGACATCTATTATTACAACATTGCCAAACAAACAACCACTGATCTGACAGAAGGCATGATGGGCTATGATACACAACCAGTATTTAGTCCGGACGGTACAAGACTGGCATGGACCAGCATGGCGCGTGATGGCTTTGAAGCTGACAAAGTTGATGTATGCATTATGGACATCAATAAGCCAGACATTAAAATGAATGTTACAGATTCATGGGATGGAACAGTTGAAGGTATTACCTGGAGTAACTCCGGCAATAAAATATATTTCAATGCGCCATGGCATGGTACGGCACCTTTGTTTGCTGTAAATGTTGGCGAGGATATCAACCCAAGACTGAAACCGGAAGTAAAACAAATTACTAATGGTGATTTTGACATAAATGGTATAGTTGGACAAGTAGGTGATAATATGATCGTATCCCGTTGTGATATGAACCATGCATCAGAATTATTTAGCGTTAACCTGTCTAATGGTAAAATGAAAGCTGTTACTCATGAAAATGATGAAGCCTATAAAAGCATTAAGCTGAGCAAGACCACTATGCGTATGGTGCTTACTACTGACAAAAAAGACATGGGTGTATGGGTTATCTATCCCCCTGATTTTGATTCAACTAAAAAATATCCTACCCTATTATATTGCCAGGGTGGACCACAATCTGCACTCTCTCAATTCTATAGCTTCCGTTGGAATTTTCAATTGATGGCAGCTCAAGGCTATATAGTTGTAGCACCGAACCGCCGTGGTATGCCGGGCTGGGGACTGAAATGGAATGAAGACATTAGTAAAGATTGGGGTGGCCAGCCAATGCGCGACTACCTTTCTGCAATTGATGCTGTTTCTAAAGAACCATATGTTGACGAGAACCGTCTTGGTTGTGTGGGTGCAAGCTATGGTGGCTATAGCGTGTATATGCTTGCCGGCATGCACAATAATCGATTTAAGACCTTCATAGCTCATGATGGCCTTTTTGACCTAAAAAGCTGGTATGGCACTACAGAAGAGTTATGGTTTGCCAACTATGATATTGGCGGTCCTTATTGGGCTAACCCACAACCTAAAAGCTACCAAGACTTTAACCCAAGCAATTTTGTTGATAAATGGAATACCCCCATCTTTATTATTCAAGGCGGCATAGACTATCGTGTACCAATAGAACAAGGACACGAAGCTTTCCAGGCAGCAAGACTGAAGGGCATTAAAAGTAAATTCCTTTACCTACCTAATGAGAACCATTGGGTATTGCATCCTCAAAATGCTATTGTATGGCAAAGAGAATTCTTCAAATGGCTGGATGAAACATTAAAATAATAAAGACAACACTTCCAATAAACTAAAAGGCCCCTTCTTGTATAGAAGGGGCCTTTTAGTTTTAAATATATTCTATTAATTGAGTGGATTAGCAGACATGTGGAAGGAACAATTGACCGCAATGACTGCATTGGGTGGTGGAAACCCGATAAAAGATCCCGTTATGTACACGTTAATGGTATCCTGCAAAAAGTAATTCTTAAGATCTCCGGTAGTATCAATTAATGTAACTGTTCTCGTGTTTCTTGGTACAGCATTGTTATAAGCAACCCTTACCAAAGGCAAACCAGTTGCAGATATAGAAACATATACGGATGAAAGAAAGTTAAAGCTTCCTGTATCCGGGTGCAATAAGCTCATTGACATCTCGGTAAGTTTAACAGAGTTCAATTTATTGGCACTGGTGTTATATTGAACTATTAATGCCTTTGAATTTGTAGGTATTGGGAATACCGGCATTGTATAGGTAATTGGTCCTAAAGCAAAAATGGATGGGGGTATTGTAGTGCTATCAAAAAGGGTTACAGGAGGTGTCTCCATGTGATAAGGAATGTCTTTTTCGATGTTTGCAACATCTTTGGTCTTGCTACATCCATAAGCCAGAAAAAGTGCACCAATGCAAAATAACAGGTAAGATCTTTTCATTGTTTAAAGGTATTTATTTCAAATGTATAAAATATAGGTTTAAAGTCAATTATTAGTCAAATTAATTCAATGGATTTGCAGAAAGATGCATCGTTGCATTTACATTTATCTGGGTATGTGGTGCAGGAGGCTCAGTAAAATAAGCACTCATTTGCAAATACATGGTATCTGAAAGGAAATAACTCTTTAGGTCTGCACTTGTATCTGTAAGCGTTACAGAATTAATATTTGTCCCTATATCCTCATTTGCAGCAACCTTAATTTTGGGTAGGCCAGTGGCATATATGTACACTTCCACTTTCTTAATAAAATTAAAATTCCCATTAGTTGGCTGTATGATATTCATTGACAGGTTGGTCAGCTTTACAGAATTGATCTTAGCAGTAGATGTATTGTATTGAGTTAAAAACTGTTTTGAATTTGTAGTTATAGGAAATGATGGTAAAACAAAATACTGGCCACCACCAGGTATGTGTATTGTACTATCAACTATATTATAAGGGTCTGTTTGCATATTATAGGGTATATCTACCTCTATATTAGTAAGGCTTTGTAGCTTACTACAGCCGGTAATTATACCAAACAGGGTCAAAAAGATGAGTATATAGACTTTTCTCATTATTAATTTTCTTTTATCAAAGTTAAGTATAATATGGCTTTAAACCCAGCTTTTAGGCTTTACTTAACTATTAATATGTAATTTCGCAAACTTTATGCCATTTTCCAAAACCATAGCATTTCATACACTTGGGTGCAAACTCAATTATGCCGAAACCTCCACCCTTAGCAGGATGCTGGAAGCTGATGGTTTTGAAAAAACAGATTTTGAGGATACGGCAGATGTGTATGTAATAAATACATGCTCAGTAACCGACAATGCAGATAAAGAATGCCGCCAGATAGTAAGGCGTATTCAACGCAGGGCTCCTGAAGCCACAGTTGTAATAACAGGCTGTTATGCCCAGTTAAAACCAGAGGAAATCGCCAAGATTGAGGGCGTTGATCTAGTTTTAGGAGCTGCAGAGAAATTCAATCTATCAAAGCATTTACTAGAATATACCAAAGGTGATAGCGCTAAAATATGCTCTTGCGACATAGATGAAGTGCATGGTTTTAATAGCTCTTATTCTCTTACAGACCGTACCCGCACATTTTTAAAAGTGCAGGACGGCTGCGACTATAATTGCTCTTTTTGCACCATACCATTAGCCAGAGGCCATAGCCGCAGCGATAGTATTGAAGGTGTATTGAAGAATGTAAAAGAACTGGCGGCAAGTGGCACCAAAGAGATCGTGCTGACAGGCATCAACCTGGGCGATTTCGGGAAAGGCAATGAAGGTGGTAAAAAAAGAGAAGAGAATTTTTACGACCTGGTACAAGCACTTGATGAAACAGCAGGCATTGAGCGCTACAGGATATCATCAATCGAGCCTAACCTTTTAAGCAATGAGATCATTGAATTTGTAGCAAAGTCTAAAAAGTTCATGCCTCATTTTCATATTCCGTTGCAAAGTGGCAGTGATAAAATACTTGGGGCTATGCGTCGTCGCTATCGTACAGACCTGTATACAGAACGTATTGCGACCATTAAACAATTGATACCACATTGTTGTATAGGGGTTGATGTGATAGTTGGTTTCCCATCAGAAACTGATGATGATTTTAAAGACACATTCAATTTCCTTCACACGCTGGATATATCTTACCTACATGTATTTACTTATTCAGAAAGGGCTAATACTCTTGCATTGGATATTAAACCCGTTGTTCCGGGAAATATCCGCCACGAAAGGAACAAAGCCTTGCGCAACCTGTCTTACCAGAAAATGCAATATTTCACTTCTCTTCATAACGGGCAAACCCGTAAAGTGCTTTTTGAAAGTGCACAGAAAAATGGCATGATGGAGGGTTTCACTGATAATTATATCAAAGTCGAGACGCCGTTTAGGGCTGAGTGGGTGAACCAGATCATTGACTGGAGTTTATAATCTACTAATTATTTATAGTACATTACAGGAATCAGCTATACGTCTATATTTATGAAAACAAACATCTCTCTCTTTGCAATTCTTATTTTGTCAATTTCATTGTTGAGCTTCACGAGCAAAAATGAAATATCTAAATGCTATATACTTTTTAATCCTGATAATTTAATTGCTGCTGAGCCGGAACGTTTACCTGAAACTGCCGAGAAATTCAGGACCATAAAGACAGACAATGGAGAAGTAACAATTACACGTATAGACGGATACCGGATACTTTTCAACAATGATAAAGGCGTTCCATTTGTAAATTTGAAAGTTGAACTTTCAAATGAGAAATCTTATGACGCCGACCAAAAGAATCTTCTGGAAAATATAAAATATTTAAATGAACATTCTAAGAATATGGAAACAAAAGACCTCATTGAACTTGATTTTAATGGGTATAAAATCTATGGATTAAACAGAAATACAATAGAAGAAGGTAGTAATCTAGGCACATATATTATGTTTCCAGGAAATGGAGTGAGCATTTATTTTTATTTCAATAACCTCAAACCAGAATTTAGAACCTTTAGTAGTATTGAGGATTATAAAAAACAACGGGATAAATTTCTAGAGGCGTATACCGCACATTTAAAAAAATGCCCCAATTAGTTATAATTCTATAAATCTCCATTTTTAAAAGTATAACCTGCATTCATAGTCTTGGTTATAATCCCGTTTTGTTCTTTTGAAATGAAGACAACTCTGTATGTATTATACTCATTTGAATTTTTAGCTGCCAGTTTTAGTTCGGTAGCTATTTTTTTGCCAAGTAGTTTTAATGAATCATCTGTCTCCGGGATATTTTTTGCATTAATAATGTTAACAACCATCGCGCTGGTTTTCACTCCATTTGTATTTTTCTTCTCCGTTTGGTAAGATATATCCTGGTAATCGACCATCGTTTTGATCTTCTGAGAAAGTGCTGAAGTTTCTGTTGCAACCTTATTGGTATTTGTGGATGTGCTCGTGTACGTGCAGCTGTAAAGCAATATTGAAGTCACAAATACATACATGCAGTTTCTTAAAATAGTACTTGTATTTATCATAATAGCTATTTAGTGTTGATAAACAAATCTACAGATTTCGATTATATATATCTACATTCATGTCCATTAAATTACTGTTCATTCGTCATTAGGATACAAATAACAATTACAACTAAAAACAACTACAATGAAAATAGTAAAAGTAACCTATACAGCTACAGAAGCGTATGCTGACCAGAACAAGACTAACATTCAGAAAGTGATGTCAGACCTCCAAAGTTTGAATATTTCAGGCATCAACTATAATTGTTGCTTGTGTGCCGATGGCAAAACATTTATTCATACTGCTTTTTTCGAATCAGTTGAAAACGAGAAGGTACTGTTAGAGCTACCCTCTTTCGTTAGTTTTCAACAACAACTGAAAGCCAGTGGCCCTGAAGTACCACCCAAACAGGAATTGCTTAGTCTTGTAGGTTCATCAAAAGATGTTTTTAAAGCTTAAAAAACTGATTGCTAACAAAAGGTTATGTATAGATTAAGTCTCTGCATTACAGGTCATATTAACAATTGAACAGATTAACTTGGGGTATAACTTCTAAAATCAAAACCAATGAAAAAGTTTCTCGTAATTTATCACGCACCAGCAGACTCTCTGCAACAAATGGCTGAAGTACCACAAGAAGAACAGGCTAAAGGAATGGAAGCCTGGATGCATTGGGCTCAAAGAACAGGAGACCACCTTGTAGAAATGGGTGCACCTCTTGCAAATGGACAAGAACTTAGTCATGATGGCTCTGTTGAGAACAGCACAAGAGAAGTTTCAGGTTATTCTATATTACAAGCAGAAAGCCTGGAAGCAGCTAAAGCATTATTAGAAGGACATCCTCACATAAGCGGATGGAACTCTGATGCAACTATCGAGATACACGAAACAATGGAATTGCCAGGAATGAATTAATTGGATAAAAAATACAAAATAAAAAGCCGCTATGATAGCGGCTTTTTATTTTATATGATCCTATAGGGACAAATATCGAACCGTTTTCTCAAAAATCTACAATTGTTGGTCATATAAATTTCAGATTATCATTATCTGATAATAGCATTGGTAGATTTATTTTAACTCCATATTAAGAATTACATGGCAAATCCGGGTCAGATAAAAGATTGTTAGTTCTTAACTTTAACTGAATATTATTTGTACCAGGTTGGAGAATCAGTGAATTCCCTGCATTTGCAAATACTTGTTCGTCATAGCTCATTTTATAAATGACAGGACGCAAATGAAAGAAACGACAATATCAATATGGCTACTTCTTTTTTTGTTTGCGACAAACCCAACCATTGGGCAGCAAACAAAAATTGATGTTGCAATTCATTGGAGAGTAGACACCTCGAAAAAAGAGATAAAAGAAGTTGCAGCGCTTTGGGCAAATTATTTGAATTCCACACCCGACAGTTTATATGACAACCCCTATTGGAATAATGCCGAAAAAGTTAAATACAAGGGCTTTGACTTTTCTACACCCTACTTGTATCAATTTCCATCAAAACAGCTTCTTAACTACTTTAAGCCTACTATTTTATCAATTGAGAAAGAGGGTGAATATTACGGGATCAGAACTCTGTTTTCAACCGAAGGCCTTGAAGCAGCCTACCGGAAACCAAACCCCTGGTGCATTACAAAACTATACGCTGTAAAAGAAAACGGTGATTGGAGACTTAAAAACGCGCTGCCGGTAATTACAGAAGAATGGAATAAGAAAACAATAGAAAAAATAACCTTCATTTATCCACAGCATCACAAATTCAATAATGACCTTGCGACAAAAGCAAATCCATTCTGCAACGAATTATCCAAAGAATTTAAATTCCCGGAATGGATACCATTTGAATATTATATCACGGAAAGTGCAGATGAGATGGGCAAGCTCTTAAATTTTGACTTCTATGCTGCGGGTTATACAACGGGAATCGGAGCGAATGATAAGCGGATACTCTTTTGCGGGACGGGGTCAGAATATTATCCTCATGAATTGGTTCATTTAATTCTTCCGAGATTTGACCGGCATGGCCTAATTGAAGAAGGCTTTGCGACCTGGAAAGGTGGACAGGACGGAGGAAAAACGTTTGAAGAGAGTGCTGAACTACTGGCAAATGAATTGGCTAAAAACGATACCGTAACTTTCTCTGATATTTTAAATAAAAACTGGGGCTGGCAATATTATTCGTTTTATACAACTGGCGCAGTTCTTTGTAAAGCAGCTTATGATAAAGGGGGAATAAACCTGGTTAAAAAACTATTGGAAACACCTAGAGACGATGAAAAATTAGTTGAAACCATTTGTAGCTTGTTTGAAATTAAAAGAAAGGATATAGATGCTTTTTGGAGAAGTGAAGTGCTAAAATATAAGCGCAAATAGTGTATTGGCAGGAAGAGAAACGAGCCATAACCGGACTCTTTGAAGTGATTGACGATTGCTCATTTCAAAAAAAAGCGGAGCGCTCTTCGCACTCCGCTCTAGCACTGAAAAAGTGATCCTGTAGGGACTCGAACCCTAGACCCGCTGATTAAGAGTCAGCTGCTCTACCAACTGAGCTACAGAATCTGGTAAATTTTGGGTTGCAAATATACAAGGATAAATCGGGAATTGAAATCCATTTCATAAACTACAATACCTAATACGTGTAGTTCTTATAACATATGATTTTACAATCTTTCAATAATGCCTGCTATGCCCTGTCCACCACCAATGCAGGCTGTAACTATACCGTATTTTTTATTCAGGCGTTTCATATCGTGTAGTAACTGAACAGTAAGTTTGGCTCCACTACAACCAAGCGGGTGACCAAGCGATATGGCACCACCACCTATATTTACAATATCGGGATTGAGACCGAGTTCTCGAATAACCGCGAGTGATTGTGCGGCAAATGCTTCATTCAATTCTATAAGGTCTATTTGGTTCAGGTTCATACCTGCCTGCTTCAATACTTTAGGTACTGCTTTTATAGGGCCTATACCCATAATGCGTGGGTCAACACCTGCGCTGGCACAATTTACCAGTCTACCCCATGGGTTTAATCCTAGTTCTTTCATCAAACGTTCACTCATCACGATCACAAATGCGGCCCCGTCTGATGTTTGTGATGAATTACCTGCGGTAACACTCCCACCCTGCGCAAATACAGACGGCAGTTTGGCCAATGCTTCCATCGAAGTATCTGCACGTGGACCTTCATCCGTATCAAATATCACATCACGTTCTGCTCTTTTATTTTTCGCATCTAGGAACACTTCTTTCACCTTAATTGGCAAGATACCCGGCTTAAAATGTCCTTCTTTAATTGCGTGCAAAGCCTTCATGTGCGAATTGTAGGCAAACACATCCTGATCTTCACGACTCACTTTATAATCCATAGCAACCTGCTCTGCTGTAAGACCCATACTCAGGTAATAATCGGGCGTATCTTTTGCCATTTCATAATTAGGCATGGTACGCCAACCAGCAGTTGGCACCAAGCTCATACTTTCTGTACCACCGGCAATAAAACATTCGCCCATGCCGCTTTGTATCTTGGCAGTGGCAATAGCTATGGCTTCCAATCCGGAACCACAATATCTATTTACAGTAACACCCGCAGCCCATTCACCTACGGCTTTATTGGCAATAATGCGACCAACCTGCAGTCCTTGTTCTGCCTCAGGAACTGCATTACCAACTATTACATCATCAACCAGTTTGGGATCTAATTGTGGGACACTGGCAAGTAAGCCTTTTATTACATCTACTGCCAGATCATCAGGGCGGTAAAATCTTAAAGCACCACGTTTCGATTTCCCTACTGCTGTGCGGAATCCCGCTATAATATATGCCGTCATTTAAATAAGATATGATTAAGTCTGTTTACCTTTATAAAGTTACTAAAGCTTTTACAGAATAATGGCTTGTTTTAAACTAGTTTTTATCCCTGTAAATTAAAGCATTTGTTAAAACTAGCCCATTACTATCGCTTCTACTCATGATGGTACGCTTTTAACAGTTTTATAATACCAAGAGATAATAAATTTGTTCTTACAAAACATAAAAAAAGGAACAGAATATGAAAACGAGAATTTTCCCGGTTATCATCACTGCCGCTCTTACTTCTATACTGACATTTTTTGTAGCGGCTCACTTTCAAAACAAGGTGCCATTTTTATCAGATAACACCTACCATGTACCGGTAAACTATACAGGGTACAACGAGAACACCATGATCAAAAGCGCTGGACCTGTAGATTTCCAGGCAGCAGCTGAAGGGTCTGTGAAAGCAGTAGTCCATATCCAAACAGCTACAAAAGCACGTGCGGTGAGTATGCAGAATGACCCACTTGCTGATGATTTTTTTGGTGACATATTCGGTGGCAAACGTCAGTTTATGATGCCACCTCAAAAAGGTTCAGGCTCAGGTGTTGTTATTTCTCCTGATGGCTATATTGTTACCAACAATCATGTGGTTGAAAATGCAGATGAGATCACTGTCACTTTCAATGACCGTTATACAACTAAAGGTAAAGTGGTAGCAACTGATGCATCGACTGACCTGGCACTGGTAAAAGTGGAAGAGAAGAACCTACCCTATATGGAGTTTGGCAACTCTGATGATACTCATTTAGGTCAATGGGTACTGGCAGTTGGTTTCCCGTACTCGCTTGACGCTACTGTTACAGCAGGTATCGTTAGCGCTAAAGGTCGTGCGTTGGGCATTAACCACTCCGGCACATCCGCAATTGAATCTTATATTCAAACCGATGCTGCTGTAAACCCAGGCAACAGTGGTGGTGCGTTGGTAAATACTAACGGTCAGCTGGTAGGTATTAACTCAGCCATAGCATCTCCAACCGGAGCATATGCCGGTTATTCTTATGCTATACCATCCAACCTGGTAAAAAAGGTAATTACCGATCTGAAACAATATGGCAATGTACAACGTGGAATGATGGGCGTACAAATTATAGACCGTAGTGCGCTGACCCCAGAAAAAATGCATGACCTTGGCATAGACAAAACAGAAGGTGTATATGTAGATGGTGTGACCAGCGATGGCGGTGCAGCCAAAGCAGGCCTTAAAAAAGGTGACTTTATTACTGCGATCAACGGCACAGCAGTTAGTTCAAGCCCAGAATTATTAGAGCATGTTGCACGCTACAAACCAGGCGACAATATTAATGTTACCTATTCCCGTTCCGGCAAATCATACAATACAGCGGTACTACTGAAAGCCATTAGTATAGGTGGCAATGAAAAAATATTAGGTGCTACCATGCGTCCGCTTACCTCATCAGAGAGGGCTAAATATGGTATTGAAGGTGGCGTATTGGTTACTGATATTGGTACCGGCACATTGGCTAAACAGACTAAAATGCGCAAGGGTTTTGTGATCATTTCAATCAATGAAGGTGCCGTAGGCACACCAAATGATGTAAAACAAGCTTTAGGCATGAGTGAGAACACCGCACAAATAGCAGGGTTCTATCCCGGATCTAACAATATGTACTACTATGGCCTGAATGGCATAGCAGATGCGCTGAAAAGCGAACAATGATCTTTTCATGTGTGTATAATAAGCAAGCCCTTCCTTTCGGAGGGGCTTTGCGTTTTTTGTATATTGCAAAAAAGTGTTGCTATGACCAAATACGAAAAACTGTATCATGATATTGCAGCTACCCTGCCCGATTGCAAAGAGAGCAAAATGTTTGGTGCATTATGTATCAAAGCACCTAATGGCAAAGCAGGTGTGATGTTCAAAGATGACGAAATGATCTTCAAGTTGAATGGCGATCCAGAGCAGGAAGCACTTAGCTTAAAAGGCGCACAATACTTCGACCCTATGGGTGGCCGCCCAATGACCGGCTGGGTACAAATACCTAATACCCACACTGCCAAATGGAAAAACTACGCAGTCATATCTATGGACATCGTAAAAAAACTAAAGAAATAACTCATAGCGTAATCAACCAATTATTGCTTTAGTACTTTTATTAAACCCGTATTATCGGGATGTGCTTTCTCTGTAATTTTTACGAAATACATACCTGCCACTAATCCCGGATTAATATCAAAAACGGCTTTACTACCACTTGTGGTAAAACCTGCGGAATACATTTTTTGTCCGGCAATACTTAGTAAGCTCAATTCATATTGTTTACCTATCTCCCATGTACCATTTACGAAAAGGTCATTATCATTGAAACAAGCAGTCAGTTGAATAGAATTAGCAGGTGTATTTTGTAGCCCTGTAGGTGTAGTGATCAAAAATCTCCCAGTTTGTTTATTTGAACTACTTCCTGAACCGGAAGATCTAGAAGAGAAAGAATCTAACCTTAACAGCGCGGATGCATGCATATCATCATACCAGGAATAACTGATTATTGTATCATAGATATTTACACCTGTTGTAAATATTGTATCAATTGATGTTGCTACTTCGCGTATTCTCAGGACATGATCAAAAGTTCCGACTGGAGTTTTAAGCGTTCCATATCCATCAGTTAAAAAATTCTGAAGACCTATTCCCGAACCAGAATGTGTACTGTAATTAGAGGTACCAACCTTATGTGCACCACTATAAGTAATAGGTGTTATCCCTATAATTTCACCTCCTGCAGCATAATCCGTAATTGCCCCGCCTCCTGAAGAAGTAGAATCAATCTTACCAACAATAAAGGAAAAATTAGGAAAATTTGCTATAAACTCTAAATCCCCATCTGAATAGCTTCGAAGATAACTTGCAGT
>Ga0207134_1152_pt1 | contig 18442 bp, 19 predicted proteins | sample Alteio_BWMinHeat_12_FD_153527 | JGI IMG/M metagenome (GOLD analysis project Ga0207134, IMG submission 153527) | Enriched cells from forest soil in Barre Woods Harvard Forest LTER site, Petersham, Massachusetts, United States -... | ecosystem: Environmental > Terrestrial > Soil > Temperate forest >... | reverse complement strand
TCACAACGTTTTCAACTACCAAGTGACCCACAACATTTAGAATTTGAGCAATTGAATGATGGTTTATTCAAAATGAGCCTTTCCAATGTGCAGAAATACTTCCATTCACTTGCTAGATCTTTTATTTGACATTCACCCTGTAAACAAATATTCATCTCGATCCCCTTGGCATTTTATACTCACAAATTTTACACATTTGCCTATTAGCATTCAATTTTGTCTTGGCTCGCTTCGCCACAATCAGCATAGCAACTACAACGGACGTTTGAAGGATAGAAGGCACTCATGAATAAGCTTATGATAAATTTGGAAAATCCATATAGAGGAAGATTGTCCATGGTGCTCCTTGCTGTCTTTTTATTAGCGCTTCTCAATCTGAATCCTGCCATCCATAGTGTGATAATCAACCTTGATATACAGATAGCTCTTAAAATGAATTCGCTAATAGGAATTAATCCCTTCTTTGATCATGCACTCGCTTGGCTGAGCACTAGTACTGGGGATGTGTTTATATTGGTTTGCATATGCTTGTTATTTGTTACAAGCTCCCTTCATAGCGCTAATTTAAATGAAACGACAAGGCGCTTGTCCTTTTGGGCATGGGTCGGTACCTTATGTCTAATTACTTATGGCATATCCTGCGCATCTGAACAGTTTATTAAGCGAGATACGCCTCTTCTCGCACTTCATCAGCTCAAGAATCTTCAGACCATATGCGGCACTATGTTTCACAGTTGCCCCACTAGTTCTTTTCCTTCTGGGCATGGCTTCGCCTACTTCTTTTTTGCCATGATGGCTTGGAAGAGATATTTTCGCATTAGTTTGGTACTTTGGTGTCTAGCAATTATAATGCTCAGTCTACGACTAATCATCGGCCTCCATTGGTTTAGTGACATTGCTTTTGGTTCACTTTTTCTATCAGCCCTGCTTGTTACTTTAATTGAAGACACGCCACTCAAGAATACTTATAAATATACTGAGCAAGCCGTTTCGTACCTAATCAAAACACTGCTTGTCGGGCGCGAAGAACTTTTCGAAGTGTGCATACCACAGAATAAACATAGAAGAATTAACTGACAGACTCATCGCATTACGCACAACGATCAATCCATTGGCTCCAACAAGAGCTTTATGCCATCGACAATTTGCAGTACTCGCTTGCGCGATAATGAACCAATTTTCTCTTGTAGATCATGCTTATTGACCGTAACTAGTTGTGAAATATTCACGACACTATTTTTAGATAAATTGGCTTCACCATGACCAAGCAAAACATTTCCCGGTATTTTTGCTAGCTTAATATTGGAAGTCAGTGCGCATACAACCACCGTATTTATTTTGCTCTCATTAAAAATATTGCTTTGGACGACTACATGTGGACGTCGGTAACCTGGACGAGAGCCCAAGGGCTCATCTAACTCTATCCAGAAAACGTCACCCTGATTAATTACCACTGATCATCCAATATTTGCCTGTGTTTCCGTTTAGCAGCCATAAGCCACTGTTTGTCTTCGCGGCTGGATTGATTGTTCAGAGCTTCATTGATTCTGCGCACCATATCTTTATTTTTGTGCCGTTGCAAAAATTCCTCTGCTGCCAAGGCAAATAACTGGCTTCTGGGCACATGCAAACGACGCGCCAAGCTGTTCATCTCTTCATAGATGAAATCACTTAAGGATATTGCTGTTTTAATCGTTGCCATTGGTTATACCTAAAGTTATACCATTAGTATACCAGACAATTGGTTGTATTCCTGTAGTTTTATGCTATCCCGGTCCGATTTATTTACCGACTGTCTTATTAAAGGAAAGAACCGTAACCTTTAATTAACCGAACCCCTATTAAAGCTACCTTTATTTGGCATATATCCTGTCTTGTTGACCTTTTACTGTCCTGTATTATTAAAAAGGCCGCGAAATGATCGCGCTTGACTCCCGAGTTCAATCCTTCAACGACTACTCTGCTTTCATTCCTGCACCATTGCCCCCTAAACCGCAAATTCATTTTGATAAAGAATTACTTTTGTCCCGCTAATCAATTGGTCAGTAGCCTGCAGACCAATTGCCCTAGTTTCATATGGGCGTTGCAGGCATTCATTTTGGATCAAACCTTAAGTTCACTAAAAAACTCTGCAACTTATCTTTTGCTGAGGGCAAAAGACATAGATAATTGTCCGTATTTTTTCTGGTCTTTATTAGCAAGTTGTGTATTGCCTAAATGTCGGTAAGCAGTTGAACGAGTGTTGTATACATAAGCATATTGAGGATCAAGTTTTAGGGCTACACTACAATGGGCAGCAGCTTTTTCATATTGCTCCAACATAATATAGCAGTCAGCCCGCACCGCATAATAGTCTGCATAATTAGTGCACTCCGGTTGAAGTTTCTGGGCTTCATTTAAATAATCAATTGCCTTTTGGTACTTTTGAGATGATAATACACCCGAATTATAAATGTGTCCAATTATCAATGGTTTCGACCGAGCCGATTGCTCGCGTTTTTTTGGCATATTGCTTATCTGCTGTGACAAACGTTCCCTTTTCTACTATGGCTAAGCTGTGGTAAGCAGCATCGTAAAAGGTAACCTTGTAACGCTGAACTAAGTACACACACTGATGCAGCCATTCTTTAGTCCAGTGAACTTCATTCAGATTAAACATTGTCAGCAGTTCTATTAATTCTTTGGCCTGTTTTGGAAAATCTCTGCTAAGTGTGTTCCCCACTTCATAAAGCCATAGTGGTGGCACCTTAAAAATAATCGTTTCTTGTATAGCTAGCTGTCGTAATCTTAATGCTCTTTCGTAATCGGGCTCATTGTGTTTAGGTAACACCCATTTTAATATGACTGATGCGTCAGGCACGACAATTTCCGTCATGCGCGACTCCTATCTTCACGGAGCCGCTGTACTATTTGCTTTGTTGAAGTTTCAGGCAACGTTTTTGCTATGGCATCCATTCGTTTTGCTGCTTTTATTCTAAGCGATCGCGTAGCCATTTTTTCGATGGCGCTCCCAATTACCTTGCTGCGTTGACCTTTTGGGATCTCCTGCAGAGCCGTCCAAGCTTTATCGTCCAGTATGAAATTTACTCTGTGCATTTGTTTTACATCCTCTTGTTATACATTATAAATACACACTCAAATTGTGTCAAGACCAAGGACGACTCCTCTGCTGAGCAGATGACCAGTATTATCTTGCCAATTTATTATTCAGACAGTTACTACCGCTCGTTCCCGGCGCTTGGTGTAATATGCTTTAGATCCGGTTTGTAGCCTAGCTCTTTAGCTTTCTTTCGGTCTTTGTCTGCCAGATTAGTCTTTCCCAGCTCGTGGTATGCCAGTCCGCGGTTGTAATAAGCCTCAGCAAACTTTGGATTGAGCTCTATTACTTTGCTGCAATCATCAACTGCCTTCCCGTATTGCTCTAGTTTAAGATAAACCTTCGCGCGCTCATAATAAGCCACAGCATCCTTTGGCCTGAGCTTTATCGCCTTGCTCCAATTATGAATAGTCTTCCATTGGCGCTCCCAATTTTGATGGAATGGAATTGCCCTGTTGCATTCATCAATGACATTCTGTTGATCCGCTATGCTGGTATATTCTTCGCTACCGGTAAAGCAGCCCAGCGCAGTCTTTGACTCAAGCTGAATTGCCTTGTTCAAATCATCGCGCGCCTTCTGCCATTGTCCGAACGTGCGGTATTCAAACCCGCGGTTGCCGTAAGCCTCTGCTGAATTTGGATCAAGCTGAATTGCTTTGCTGTAGTCACCAACCATCTTCTGACACTGCCTCTGCCACTGCTTCAACCTGCTGTATGCAAAGCCGCGGTTATTATAAGCCTGTGCTAATGTTGGACTAAGCTGAATTGCCTTGTCGTAATCATCAATTGCCTTCTGATATTGCTCCAATTTGCGGTAGGCAAAACCGCGGTTATTATAAGCCTGTGCTAACGTTGGAGTAAGCTGAATTGCCTTGTCGTAATCATCAATTGCCTTCTGATATTGCCCCAAGTTGCGATATATAATCCCACGGTTGTTATAAAGTAGCGCATTTTTTGGATCAAGCTGAATTGCCTTGTTGTAATCATCAACTGCCTTTCTCCATTGCTCCAGATTGCTAAATCCAAACCACCCGTTGTGGCTGTAAACATCTGCTGAATTCGACTCAAGCTGAATTGCCTTGTTGTAATCATCAACCGCCTTTCGCCATTGCTCCAGGCTGCTATATGCAAATCCACGGTTGTTATAAGCCTCTATTAAATTTGGATCAAGTTGAATTGCCTTGCTGTAATCATCAACCGCTTTCTGGTATTGCCCCAGGCTGATGTATGCGTCTGCGCGAATATAATGAGCCAGTACATTTTTTGGATCTAGCTGAACTGCTTTGTTGTAATCATCAATTGCTTTCTGCAACTGCGGTCTAATTTTAGACTCTGCACTCTTCGGGTCAAGGTGCAACGCCCTTATGAGATTAGGTACAAATTCCGCCAAATGCCATCTGTAGTGGTATACAAGGCCGCGATTGATATAAGCCTCTGCATTATGTGGGTCAAGCTGAATTGCCTTATCGTAATCGTCAGTTGCCTTATCGTAAACGTCAATCGCCTTCTGACCCTGGAACACCTTGCTGTAGATCAGCTTGTTGTAGACAATCCCGCGGTTGATATAAGCCTCCGTACACCTTGGATCAAGCTGAATTGCCTTGTTGCAATCATCAGTTGCCTTCTGCCACTGCTCAAGCATTCTATATGCACTTGCACGGTTGGTGTAGGATGGCACATACTTTGGATCTAATTGAATAGCTTCATTCAGAGCTTTAATTGCACCATTAAAGTCCTTCTTTTCCAGAAGATATTTGCCGCGCGTGTATGCATCTTTGGCGGGTGTGAGTGCCAACGCACTGGTAGAAAAAATAAAAAACACGAACAAAGCCACTGAAGCGCATCGCCACATAACCAGAAATGGATGTGGCCCATTATTTATACAGCCGAGCGAATTTATTGACACCATTACAGTTCACTTCACAACCACTCGTCTAAGTGATATACCCTGATTAACCTGTGCAAATATCGACATTATTTTCCTTGCTGCGGAATATCACAACTTGCACTTGGTATGCACTTGGGCGCCGATTTCCCATTTTTAGTAAATTCTCGAAACCCTGATGAATAGTGGTGGAGCGTACGAGATTCGAACTCGTGACCTCCATCATTTTTTTGCCAGCCTGTTTGGCTTTCGGAGTTTAATAATGCCAAGTGCGTTCTTTTTGTGGACCTTTTAATAATTCATAAGACTCTATCTAATTAAAGGATAAGGATGTAAACTTTAATAAGGTCAATTCTTATTAAGGTTACCTTTAATTATAATGCAACATGCGCTGAAATCCAGAATTGGGCACAAAGTAAAGTCCTCAGGGGCTGGTCCAGAGCCCTATTTTGCTTATATTCCTCGTCCTCTACCACCAAAACCCTCTCTTGATTTGACTAATCTCCAAGTATTGTTGGAAAGAGCCAGCCAAGCTGTGGGTCGCCTAGATGGATTAACTGCTATTCTGCCCGATTCAGAGCTTTTTCTATATATGTATATTCGCAAAGAAGCTCTACTTTCTTCACAGATCGAGGGAACACAATCATCACTATCGGATCTTCTTTTGTATGAGAATGCAGAAGCACCAGGCGTACCAATAAATGACGTACAGGAAGTATCTAATTATGTAGCAGCGATGGAATATGGTCTCAAGCGCTTACAATCCGGGTTTCCATTTTCTATGCGTCTCATTAAAGAGATTCACGGAATTCTTATGTCAGGCACTCGCGGTGGTAAGAAAGCACCAGGTGAATTTCGTAGGACTCAAAATTGGATAGGTGGAAGCCGTCCTGGCAATGCAAAATTTGTGCCACCGCCGCCAGACAAAGTTATGGACTGCATGAGCGATCTTGAAAAGTTTTTGCACAGTTCCGAGCATCATTTGCCCATCCTGATTAAAGCCGCCTTGGTTCACCATCAATTTGAAACTATTCACCCATTTCTTGATGGAAACGGCAGGTTGGGCAGGTTACTCATTACGCTCATGCTCTGTACAGAAAAGGTTATTACTGAACCTATTCTCTATTTAAGTCTCTATTTCAAGATGCACAGAGACATGTATTATGATTTGCTAAGTAGTGTTCGTGAATCGGGTGACTGGGAAAGATGGATCGAGTTTTTCCTCAAAGGTGTGCATGATATCGCTGAACAATCTACTGCAACTGCACGTGAAATTGTGACACTGATTGAGAATGATAGAATAAAAATTAGTGGTATCGGACGCGGTGCTAGTTCTGCGATGCAAATTTATCGCTATCTCGAACGCAAACCACTAGCTGTGATCCCTAAGATCGTCAAAGAACTTAAACTGTCTACGCCTACCGTGACATCGTCCCTACAAAAGCTCGAGGAATTAGGACTAGTACGAGAAATAACCGGCAAACAACGAGGGCGCGTGTTTGTTTATGATACATATCTCCGCATTCTGAATCGCGGAACAGAACCTATAGTCTCTTAAACCACCATTCTTAGTGTGATTTCTTCAATGCCATTGAAGAGGTCTAATTATGGTTTATATCGTTCAATGAGCCAAATGAGTATCGGGGGAACCAAAAAACCTAACAAAAAACCTATGATAACCAGACAGCAACCAGCAACCAATTGGGTCCGCTTGGTCAGTTTCAAATTAGTATTAGGAATAATCCAATCCTGCTTTGCAAGAGAAAGACCAATAATAACTGCACCCAGAATAATACTTCCGTATTGCAGAACAGTTATGATGCTACAAAGCCATGCTTCTAAATCAGCATAGTTATTAATATAAATAGTTTCCTGGGCTTGTCCAGCAATCAAAAAACTAGTCGAGCAAATTAAAAGAAAAAATAAGGTGCGCAGAATCATCTTAGGCGAGTCGCTTATTTCCTTCATATATTCTTTAACCAGGAGATTAACTAATTGGTGGAGCGTACGAGATTCGAACTCGTGACCTCTTCAATGCCATTGAAGCGCGCTACCAACTGCGCTAACGCCCCCCTAAACTATCTTTAACTATAGCTGGAATTGCTCCATTTTCAATAATTCTATATCTAATGTTTATATCACATTTGCCAAACTGAGCATTTACTTAACCAAGACTGGTTCTTGTGCCGGCTCCGCATTGGGGGTCACTGTATCAGTATCGGAATGATTGCTGTGCCTGCAGCAGAAAGAGGGCTGGCGGTATCTGCCGTATCTTGGGAGCGAGTAATTTGCACCGGTATGCCTTGAGAAGACTGAGAAGAGGCAGCCGAGTCACATCCGGACTGTATCGAAACTGGAATGCCTTGCGACGGGGCCGTCGAGCCACAGCCTGATTGTACCGAAACCGGAATGCTCTGAGATGGGGCTGGTGCGGCAGATGAACAGGACGATCCAGATGCTGGCATTGGAACAGTATCTTTTTCTTTTATGGGATTAGCCGCAACTTCTTTTAAAGTTTTATTTGCTGAACCAGGCAAAGCACGTGCTAAAGCCAGGCTACCTGCTTTCGGATAGCCAATATGGAAATGCTGCTTAATTTTTTCCTTACCCCAACGTAATTTGCTTTTGACATTGAGGAAGAAATATTTGTCCGGTGGCCATAAAAAGGAAGTCTCAAAATAACACCAAATAGTGCAACCCTGGCAGAATTTCCAGGCACCCTCTTCTTTGCGTCTTGTTTGCACATGACCACTATGCCAGAGCTCATCTAAATTAGAGCGTCCATTTTCATGCTTGATGGGGATTCGTTCATCGTGCATGTGATAGCAAGGTAAAAGCATGTGGTCATCAGGAGAAACAACAATTGTGGATGATATAGCGCGGCATCTCGGTTTGCTAATTTGATTACCGCCATCTAAATAGAATTCTACAAAAGCCCAGTTAACACAAACATTATCCATGTCTGCTAAACGCTTTAGTTTTTCTACGCCTTCTTTGTGCAGTAATTCATTACCGCAAAAATCAAACACTGGTCCTAAAAGTACTACTACTCCTAATTCCTGCGCAAATCTAATTACTTCTTCTATTTGATCAATGGACTCTGGTGTAGCAGTAGTAACAATTGATGGGCGCTCGCCCAGGCTAAGAGCTAATTTAATACCTTCAATTGCGCGGTGAAAACCATCAATGCCTCTTTCTTTGCTATAGAATTCAGGGTCTGTGGTAGAAAGAGAAAATTTAAGATCATCAACCAAGCCCCGCAATTCATTGGCCATGCGCGGATACAAAATACCTGTATTGGCAAGACTAGTAAAAAATCCCATTTCTTTAGCGGCTCGCATAACTTTTGGTAAATGTGGATAAATAAGCGGCTCGCCGCCGGTAAAATCGATTACTTTCACGCCGAGGCGCTTTAAAGCAGCGAGATTCTCGATAATCAATTCAGGCTTTGTTTCTCTAATGGGAATATTTTCGGGCTTTGTCGGTATGTCGCAATAAGTGCAACGTGAATTGCATTTATAAGTCAAATAATAATTAGCTAAAACTGGTGGCAATTTAGTTCTCCCTTTTCGTTTCTTTTTAACGGGCTTAAGCGTGATAGCATTCTTAGGTAATAATAGCTTCTCTTTGTTATTGATTGATTTTTAAAATGCCTAAGGCTAATATTCGTCATCCAAATCTTTTACAGCGCGAAAACGCTTGTTTGCTTATTATCGATGTGCAAGAACGATTTAGGGCACATATAGAAAATTTTGAGCTAATAACAAAAAATATTGTAGCTCTTATACAAGCCGCCAATAAACTGCAGGTACCCATAATTTTAAGCGAACAATACCCAGAAGGATTGGGCTCGACGATAAAAGAAATTTTGCTTGCTATCGATAAGCCGGAAGTATTCGCCAAGAAGGCTTTCAGCTGCTGCCAAGTGGAAAGTTTTGTAAAGCATTTAAAAGGATTGAAGAGGACTCAAGTATTGGCAACTGGCATTGAAAGTCATGTCTGCGTCAATCAAACAGTGCATGATTTGCTCAAGCGAGGTTATCAAACTCATATTGTGGTGGACGCTATTTCAAGCAGAAAAAATATTAATAAGGAAATTAGCATAAAAAAAATGCATGATTCTGGCGCAATTGTTAGCTCCACTGAGATGGCGATTTTAGAGTTATTGAAAACTTCAGATAATGAAGCATTCAAATATATCCAGAACCTCATTAAATAAAAGCATTTGCAGTCGGTGTTAGACTAGAGTTCAATATTTAATTGCAAGGTTAACACCGGGATCTCCGCCGGTCTATCGAGGCATCTCATATGAAAAAGCAGAGCTGGAAGGAGAGCCATCTAGCCATCTCTAAAAAAATATTGCTTATTTTGGTCATGTTTTTTGGCCAAATGGCTGATGCTGCTTTTTGTTTGTCGTCAAATGATCACATCACTATGCCAACCACAGGCATAGTTGGAGGTTCTTCAGACTTATCGACCAATCTGCAACAAAATTATAGAAGTCCTGAGTCGGATGCCAAGCATGACATCAACAAAACTTTGAATATGGAGAAATTACGTCTACATTCAGCAGTTCATCTTTATTCATTCCAACCAATTAGATTAGAAGTTCAATATGATCAGCCGATCACTTTAGAAGAAGCTCTCAATTATGCAGTAGAAAACAATCTGCCGATCAAAATCTCAAGAGAGAACATGAATTACCAACGATTTGTGCTATTCAGTCAGGTTGCTAACGCGCTGCCAAATTTTTCCATGTCATACAACATTACGCACACCCGCATTTTAAACGAAAAAGTATCTTCTCTTGCGCATGTCTTTATACCAAGAGTTACTTATCCAGTTTTTCAAGGAGGCAGTGTTCTTTATTCAATACTTGGACAGTATTGCAGAGAACGAGGCTGGTCTGCGGCATACCAAGCAAGCATAAATGATGCCCTGCTTGATGTTTATTCAAAATATAATAACTTGCTGCTAAATCGAGTCCTGTTACAAATTAGAGCTAAGGCAGTGGAAGTATCACAAGAACAGCTCAAGGTAAATCAACAGTTAGAAAAAAATGGCACCGGCACACGCTTTGCCGTCATGCAATCTCAGACGCAACTTGCTAACGATAGCCAGGCATTACTGCAACAGCAAGTTATGGTACGTCAATCTGCTCTTGCATTGAATTTTTCTTTAAATTATCCCATGGCCGTAAATCTGGTCCCCGTTGAAGAAACAATAAGCGAAGAATCTATATTTCGATCTAACGCGGGGATTAGCGAGCTTGTCGCTTTATCTTTAAAACAAAGGCCTGACTTGCGCGAATACGAATTATTCCGGTTTGCTGCCGGACGCAATGTGCAAGTAGCTGCAGCACCACTTTATCCGACACTAGCGTTTTTCACTCAATATTCTTTCGCCGACACAGTTGATAGTCCTCCTGCTGTAGCTGCAGGAGGAACCGCGGGCGCCGGCGTATTTGGTGGATTGTTCAAAACCAATCAAGCCGGCATGGCTCTTGTGTGGAGCTTGAATGGCATGGGATTAGTGAGCGCTGCGAATATTGTTGCCGCCCAGGCTCTTGCTCGTCAAGCTGGCGTACAGGCCAACCAAGAATTACAAACAATCTTTCAACAAGTGCGATCAAGCTATTTAGGTTGGCGCGTTGCCAGAGAGCAAATTGATAACGCTGCCACTGGAGTAGATTCATCTGCCGAAGAACTGCGTTTAGCAGAGTTGCGTTTGCGCCAGGGTGTAGGCACCAACCTTGAACTTATTCAAGCACAGCGTGACTATATAAACGGGCTTACTGCGCAAGCCCAAGCAATAGTCGGTTCTAATATGGCTCAAGCACAGTTGTTACACGATACTGGAATTATCTCAATGAACACTCTACTCCATGGTTACCAAGGCGGCGCCAACTGAGATGCTATTCACAAGTTTTAAGCGCTTTAGAGACTATTTTTATTATTGTTTGGAGGTAGTTTGCTGGGATCGCCCAAGCTTTTTTGTTTATCTAATCATAGGTTGCACAGTAAGCTCAGGTTGGATATTTGCTCAGGTTGCTCAGGCAGAAAATGAGTTGCCCCATCTGCCTGAGATAACAGCTAATGATCACGAAATCAATAAAGTCCTGGATTTGAAACCATTATATTTAAGTGCTGTCATTGAAACCAGATCTGCTAAAGATTTAGCGCGTGAGGCAAGTTATGATCAATCAATAACTATGCAAGAAGCGCTTAGCTATGTGCTCAAGCATGGGCTGCCACTGAAAATCTCGCAAGAAAGTCTAAATTATCAACACTGGTTAACTTTATCCAGTATTGCATCCGCTTTGCCTTCTTTTGGAATGTCTTATAATTTGACCAGAGCAAATATATTCAACAAAGACACCACCTCTATTGGACGCACATTTATCGCTGGCGTGACCTATCCGGTTTTTCAAGGTGGGGGTATTGTTTATCCGATCCTTGCTCAACATTACCGTGAAAAAGGTTGGCTCTACGCTTATAAAGCAACTCTAAGCGATGTTTTTCTTGATGTTTATCAGAAATATACCAATCTTTTAGTCAATCGCGTCTTGATGCAAATTGCAGCCAAAACTGTGGAAGTAGATCAAGAGCAACTCAAAGTCATGCAAGCACAATTAAATTCTGGAACGGGTACACAATTTTCTGTACTGCAGTCAAAAACACAGTTGGCCGCCGACACGCAGCTATTGCTGCAGCAGCAGGTGGTTGTGCGGCGGGCAGCATTGGCACTCAATTTTTCTATGAATTTTCCGATGTCTGTAAATTTAGTCCCAGTTGAAGAAACAATTAGCGAAGTACCGCTTTTTGATGATCACGTAAACATAGGGACATTAGTTAGAGATGCATTAAAGTACAGTCCTTCCTTGCGCCAGTACGAAATGTTTTGGTTAACGGCCAGACGTAACATACAAATAGCAGCAGCACCGCTTTACCCAACAGTATCGTTCTTCACGCTCTATCAACAAAATGACACACAAGTGGAACCACCGGCCAATACTGCTGACCTCGGCGGTGTAGCTACTTCTGCTATCACTTCATTTTTAAATTCAACATTCGCTGGTCGGGTAAGCAATAACGCCCTTGGCCAATTACCAAGTTTCAGTCCCACTGGAGGGTCGACTTCAACTCAAGGTGCTAATACAGGACCATCCGCCATGCCGGCGGCTTCCGGTGGTACACCGATTGCCACTGTTCAATCAGGCTCGCTTGTTAGTTCCGGAGCAGTAGCTCCTTCAATTTTTGGTGGTGGCGCAGGACCAAGTTCGCAGGCCAATGTAAATGGAAGCTTCCAAGCCCCAGCTGGTATTTTCCCTGGCACATTCCGGAGCTTTCAGGCCGGTTTTTCTTTGAACTGGACGCTGTCTAATTCAGGATTGACTAGTGTGGCAAATATTTTTACAGCAAAAGTATTAGCCCGCCAAGCTCTTATGCAAGCAAATCAAGCGATTGAACAAATCTTGCAACAAATTCGCAGTGATTATTTAGCCATGCTTGATGCTAGAGCCGTAATTGACAAGGCAGCTTACGCAACCGCCTCTTCTCGCGAAGCCTGGCGATTATCGAGGGTGCGCTTAAAACAAGGTGTGGGGACAAATTTAGAAGAAATACAGGCCCAGCGCGATTATGTAAGCGCTCTTACAAGTCAGGCGCAAGCAATTGGAAATTCCAATATTGCGCAAGCTCAACTTCTTCATGATATGGGCATGATATCAGTGGTTACTTTGACCAAGGGATATAAACCTGGCGTATTTGCCGATCCAACAAAAAAGTGACGCTAGCCTAACCCGATGAAAGCAAAGCACTATCAGGAGTATCAAATAGAGTATGCACAGGTATTTGCACTTTGGCTCCGCTCAGTGTATCGCTGGTTTTGAAATAAAGAATGCCTTGAGTTTTTTGATGGGGCCATAGAATACGTTTACCAAAACGTGAAGCTTCTGCCAATCTGCGTCTCTCATCAGGGCCGTATCTCTTACGTATAGGCTTTTTAATTGTGATAAAGTCTTCTACTGTAGGAGTAATACCTATAGTTAATGCCGCTGGCACAATTTGGGTAAGTGTTCGGTTAGTTTGCGCTGCAATGCCTTTCCCTGGCAATACACTTTTTTGCAGCACAGTTACAGGAATTGCCGCATAAGCTTTTATGCTTAGGTTAGCCTTAGCACTGTCGCCATCAATAACTAATGGGCGACTAGTATCATTGGTAACAGTTATCATTATGCCACGCAATCCAGCAAAGGTAATATTGCTGCGATCAATAGCTATTCTCAAACTATCGCCAACAAAAGTCTGCAATGGTTTAGGCGCTTGGCCACCTTTATTAGGATTTACCAATAACAAATCCCTAGTCATCATGGCGTCTGCCCCTGGAGCTGACGATACGCCAGTAACATTATTATCACTTTGACTATCGGATGCGGGCTTTATCGTTTTATCGCTGTCGTTACTAAGTCCGCGCAGAGCAGTCTCAGCCCCAACACTACTACTATCACCTTGACTGCCCAATGAAGTTGCCGCCGGCGCAGGTAATCGATCGTTACTCTGGGCACACACACTGGGATAACTCTGTCCTAAAATATTAAGAGCAGAAAATAAACATGCAATAGATAACAGGTGACGTCTCATTTGATTAGCTTTAAACCAGCTTTAAATCATAGCCTACTGGGTGGTGCTGTGCAAAGACTTTAGTGTTAATGTTATATCGTCAAAATACAATAACTGCCTGACAAATGGAGTTGATTTCTGTGAAAAGTTTGACTAATTTACATTCTCTGCACATCGTTGCCCTTTTATGTTCTGCTATGTATTTGGTCTGTTTTTGCCAATGCGCAAATAGTGCTCGGGGATCTGTTTATCCACAATTTCGCAGCAATAATGGACAAAGCATTCACTGGCTTCCCGAACAAATGCCGCTTAAAGTATATGTCGCTCACGGACAGACAGTAGAAAATATTATTGATCCCGCTATACAGGCAGCCGCGTTCAATGTCGATAATCGTGATCATTGGACTGATCGCGGTGCTGAACTTTTAGAGCATCCGGAACAAGTTGCGCAATTGCCCATTGCTGAGGGGTATTTTCCTGCCTATTATCAAGCAGCTTTGGCTGGAATAAGTGAGTGGAAAATATTTGAGAAAGAAGGATTGTTTTCTTTTGTTTTCACTGATGATCCAGGGGACGCTGATATCTATGTTTTTTGGGTTAACCATCTTGTCGATAGACTTGGTCTAGCACTCTTTGCTCAAGATTTTCGTGGATTAACAGCCAAACGTAGTTTCCCATATAGTGCAATCATGGCAGGCGGGCAAGCTGAGTTTAAGCCTGTGATTACACTTTTACGCACTACCGACCAAAGAGGACAGCCTGTGCCTCTAGCACAAATGCAAGCTGCAGCAGCCCACGAGTTTGGGCATGCATTAGGAATTGAGGGTCATAGTACAAATCCCCAAGATATTATGAGTTTGTATTATGGCAGAGGTGTCATTTCACCAAATGATGCTGCCACCATCCGTTACTTATATCATCTGACACCGGATTTAGTACCGTAAGAAAATTGCCAAAAATCAGAATCCGATTTTCGAGTACAGGACACATTAATATGAAACATGCCACAGATAAGGCTCTAGATAAACTAGAAGATCTTATAAAGGAAATACGAAAGTTCGGCAAGCTAAAAGAAAAGCAACGAGGGATTTTTTATATGAAATCCATAGCCTTTTTACATTTTCACGAAGATCTAGCTGGTTTGTTTGGCGATCTAAGAATCGATAATGACTTTGAACGCTTTTCTGTAAATAGCCCGGACGAAAAGAAAGCCTTTCTATCCAAAATCAAAAGTGCTATCGAAAACTGCAAATTCGACTAGTACTACTTATCGCTTAGCGAGTTGAAAATCAATCAGCTTTTCCTCATCGCTAAGGCCGGAAACTAGCATATCGGGCGCGGTAAGAATAGCAACAAGCCAGCGAAATGGAAAGCCTATACCAATCAAAGCAAAAGAAAAAATCAAATCATATGGCAAAGCATACCAACTAAGATTACGGGCTTCTTCAAATACCCAAGCAGACCAGGTCAATTGTTCACCAGTTACCTCATGCATAGCACCAAATAAACAAATACCAATTAAATAAGCTAAACCAACTCCGTGTATACATAATAGTCCGAGGAAAAGAGAAAGTAATTGATTGACACTTTTGCGTTCACCACGACTAAACCAGCCAACGCAAGCAGAAGCAACAATTATGCCAATCAAATAACCAAAACTTGGCTGTAAGTAATAGTTTAAACCGCTACCAGCAGCAAACAAATAAACTTTAAAGAATGGACCCACAAGCCCGGCAATAAGATAAATTGCTGCTGCAATAGCAGCTAATGGCCAGCCCAAAACATAGCCAAGGAAAATGGCTGCGGGCGCGTGAGGAACATATAGCGAATAACGTATGGGCGATGGCGCAATTCCCTTAGTGGGCGTGCTGGCGGGCGAGGCAGAAGAAGGGTTCATTGGTATTGTTAGAGTCGCTGGTGCTACTGGACTTGTAGTTGATTCTATTGTCGATGTCGCGGGTACCGCTGGATTTACACTTGATATTGTATTCGATGTCGTTGGTGCTGTCACAGACGCTATCGGCGCAGTGAGGACTGCCACCAAGTTTGGTACCACAGCTTCACATTCTCTTTTCCACCTACGAGGAAATTTCATATACAGCTGGCAAACTTTTATAAACAAATATTTCTGCATATTACGGGCAGTAGCTGTAGGTAAATTAAAAGCAGTAAAGCCAGACAAAAATAAAAGCTCAACGCCCAGCAATGTCAGGATTATCTGAGCAACCAATGACTTACGCCGGGATTTGCGTATGCTGCTATTTTTTTTATTGGCGAGAAAAACCGGCAAGCTCTTCCTCCCTTTGTTCTAGTGCTGCGATATTCGCCTTGAGAAGAGTATTAAATTCTGGCGTCGTTATGTTTTCGCTCCAGAGAATAAGTGCGCTTTCGAAATTGTCTTGATAATAATGAGGGCGAGTATTTACGGTACTGAAACCATACTTAGAGTAAAGCTTTTGTGCGGCTTCGTTAGACGCTCTTACTTCCAGAGTAAGCCGAAGCACACCTAAGCAGCGTGCTTCCAAAATACTATTGATTAAAAGTTGCTCGCCGATATACTGGCGGCGATATTCTGTGCGAACAGCCAAAGTAGTAATATGGGCTTCCTGACCTAGAATCCACAAACCAGAATAACCCAGCAAGCGCCTACTAGCCTGTTCATAGGCAATGAAATACAAACCCTCTGCCTTGTCTAATTCTTGCACAAAGGCTTGTCTGGACCAATGATGCTGACCAAAAGCAGTCGGTTCTATGGCCATCACTTCTTCAAGGTCTTCTAGTGCAAATGGACGAATTTTAATTTTTGTCTTGTTTTCTTTTGTCAGCATAATTAGAAATAACTCAAGATTTATTTTACCTATCAGTTGAACTCATTGTAATTGATGCATTACGTATATAAAGCGGTTTCACCAGCTGATAAGGAAAGATTTCAATTAAGCATTGTTTTGACTCTACGGCTTGAGCTAATCTGTAATTAGTAAGCGTAGCCTGAATAACTGCCTGGTCTGTCGTGGGTGGCGTCAAGACTTTCTTGAACTGCGCTAGGTGAGACTGTAAATCTTGCTCGGCTAAGTGATGTGTGGTCATATCCCAATTTATCTGATGATTGTTTAACGTCGCTTCAATGTCGCTAAGTAAGCTATTGTCTATATGGGCACAATAATATTGACTTTTACCAGCACTGAGGAGAATAGCAGCAGGAAATTGCATTATCTGCTCCCTAAAAGCGTAGCATTCAAATTCATTAATGCCAAGTAGGGGTAAGCTTAAAGCTTGGGCAAGTGTCCTTGCCGTGACTACTGCTACCCGGATTCCAGTGAAGCTACCAGGGCCAATACCGACAGCGATTGCTTCTATATTTGATTTCTGCCAACCAGTCTTTTTTAGTAAGTCCGCTACTGTCGGAATAATTAAAGAAGCCGCAAACTCCCTGCTTTTCGAAGCTTTGCCTGGTGAAGGTTTGTCTAGAGAAGATTTGTCTAAAGAGGGCTTATTCGACAGGTTTGTGACTGCATCACAGATGATTATTTGTTCAGCTATGACCTTATCGCTATCCCATAAACAGGCATGCAGATTGGGGTTACTGGCATTGAAGGACAAAATGCGCATGATATTAACAAACGGCAATCATGCCGCGCCTTCTTCCAGATCAGGCGGCGGCATCGCTATAGGTTGCGCCCTAAAAATTATCCCAATTGACTCTTGCTGCACACTACGCAAAAGTTGATTAAACATTTCAAAGGCTTCGCGTTTATATTCTTGCAAGGGGTCTCGTTGCCCATAACCACGTAAGTGTATCCCTTCTCGCAAAAGGTCAATATTATGCAAATAATCCACCCATTTGCTGTCTATTGTCTGCAAGAGTACTTGTCGCTCTAATTCGCGCATAACTGGTGTACTCAGATGCTCTTCTCGTACTTTATAGGCTAATAGAATATCTTCTTGCAATTTGTGTCGTAAATCATCAAACGATAATCCTGCTAATTCATCTATTTTTATTTCAGCAAGCATAGGAATATCATTAGCCAGGGCTTGGATAGTTTCAGATAAACCGCTTTCTTGCCAGGCTTCTGGCGGTATAGTTGGATCAATATACGTATTTAAAATAATATCCAAATGTTCTTCCAACATACTTTCGATATTCTCTTTCAGGTCGGCATGTTCTAAAATGCGGCGGCGTTCTCGATAAATCACTTCTCTTTGTGTATTTAAAACATCGTCGTATTGCAAAACGTGTTTACGCATATCAAAGTGATGGGCTTCTACTTTCTTTTGCGCACCTTCAATTGATTTGCTTACCATATTGTGTTCAATCGGTATTTCTTCATCAGCGCGCAAGAATTCCATAAGCCAAGCTATTTTGTCACCACCGAATATGCGCATAAGACTATCTTCTAAGGAAAGGAAAAATCGAGTAGTACCAGGATCACCCTGGCGGCCCGTACGACCACGCAATTGATTATCAATGCGGCGGGCTTCATGACGCTCGGTACCAATAATATGCAAGCCACCGAGTTTTACTACTTCATCGTGCTCCCAATCGGTTTCTTTTTTCATTGTTTGGATAAGCCCTTTAAGCTTGGCTTCGTAATATTGATCATCAGCTGCCTTCTCTTTGAGCAGCTTTTCTTTGGCCAGATATTCAGGGTTACCACCCAACAGAATATCCGTACCGCGACCAGCCATATTGGTAGCTATGGTGACCGCTGCTTTGCGTCCTGCCTGGGCAACAATCATGGCTTCTTTTTCGTGGTGTTTAGCATTCAACACATGCAGCGAGATTCCTTTGCGAATAGCACTGACTACTTTCACTGTCCTTAAAATCGAATAACAGCGTTC
>Ga0207134_1149_pt1 | contig 19144 bp, 12 predicted proteins | sample Alteio_BWMinHeat_12_FD_153527 | JGI IMG/M metagenome (GOLD analysis project Ga0207134, IMG submission 153527) | Enriched cells from forest soil in Barre Woods Harvard Forest LTER site, Petersham, Massachusetts, United States -... | ecosystem: Environmental > Terrestrial > Soil > Temperate forest >... | reverse complement strand
CAAAGATTAAGCCTGCGACAAACGGCGCTGAAAGGTAAGAAGAATAAGGTCGGCACGGCGGCGCACGCCGAACTTACTGAGCAGGTTCGAAACGTGAAACTTCACCGTGCGTTCCGCTATGTTGAGCTTGCTGGCAATTTCTTTGTTCGAAAGATTTTCGAGCAGCGAATCGAGAACTTCCTGCTCGCGGCGGCTCAGATTCGTGACGGAATCGGTCTTCAAACGACGGCCCTGGCCGGTGAGGATGGAATCAACGAACCCGGAGAGAAGCTGCCGGGGAACCCAGAATCCTCCGCTGGCAACGAGCGGGAGCGCGCGGATCAATTGGTCCCGGGCTTCGACGTAGGTGAGAAGGCCTTTCACTCCGAGACGCAGGAGGGAAAAACTGTTGGCGTCGTTGTGCTGCTCGCCGACAACGATGAGGCGGGCCTCCGGATGGCGTTCGAGAATATTGGCCAAAAGCGCTCCCGTGGCAGGCTTTGCGGCATGCGCGTCGATAACGTAAACCTGGGCGCGAGGCGGCTCAAGCGCACGGAGGTCGGGGGCAAGGGTGGACTCCAGTTGCTTGAGAATAACCTTGAATTGGGACTTGGCTAGAATGCGTTCGAACTCGCTCAGCACCAGGGGATGCGGCGAGAGGATGCAGACGGTCAGTTTTGTGGAAGTACGTTTCGTAGTCACTGTTCGACAGATTATTGAAAACTGGCCAAAGGGGCAAGTCCTTTGGTGTGTCTGTTCACGAATTGTTACTGACATCTACGGTGCATGGCTCCGGGGTACTTCCTTAAATAGGATATCGATTATGCGCTTTGCAGCATGGCCGTCCCAGAGGGGAGGAATGCGGCATAGCATCCGGAGAATTGACCGTTCGGTGCGGCCAATTCGCCATTCGGGCGAAAAAAGCGCTAGTTCAATGCGTGGGGATAGGTATCCAGCGGGAAACCTGGGTAAAATAGAGTGGTCCGGAAACGTCGGATTTCTTTGGCATTTCGACCATTTTTGTCCGGCGAACGGGCAAGGAGTGGCACCTTCGAGCGGATGCGTAACCTGAACGAATCGGCGAAAGCCCTACGTGAGTTGCTTGCGGAAAGGATCCTCGTGCTTGACGGCGCGATGGGGACCATGCTGCAACAACGGAACCTGAGTGCGGCCGATTTTGGCGGAGCTGCGCTCGAAGGATGCAATGAAAACCTGGTTCGAACGCGACCGGATGTGGTTCTGGACATTCACAGGAAATACTTTGAGGCGGGATCGGACATCGTCGAAACGGATAGCTTCGGCGGTGCGCCGATTGTGCTGGCCGAGTATGGGCTGGCGGGAGACGCACATCTTCTAAACAAGCGCGCGGCCGAGCTAGCGCGGCAAGCGGCAGATGAACTCAGTACCCCTGAGAAGCCGCGGTTCGTAGCCGGTTCCATGGGGCCAACAACCAAGGCGATTACGGTTACAGGCGGCGTGACGTTCAACGAACTGCGAGAGACCTACTACACGCAGGCAAAAGGCCTCGTTGAAGGCGGTGTGGATCTGCTGCTGGTTGAGACCTGCCAGGACACCCGGAATATCAAGGCGGCGATCCTCGCGATTCACAGACTCTCGAAGGAGATGGGGAGCGAAGTGCCGTTCATCGTATCGGTCACGATCGAGCCGATGGGAACGATGTTGGCTGGGCAAACTGTGGAAGCCATGTGGGCATCGCTGCGGCATGCCAAGCCGTTGGCGTTTGGGATGAACTGCGCAACGGGACCGGAGTTCATGACCGACCACATTCGAACGCTGAGCCAGCTTACAGGCGAATTTGTTTCTTGCTACCCGAATGCGGGCCTGCCGGATGAAGAGGGAAAGTACCTCGAAACACCGACGACGCTGGCGGCGCAGCTTGAGAAATTTGCGGATCACGGCTGGTTGAATTTCGTTGGGGGATGCTGCGGCACAACAGAAAAGCATATTCGCGCGATCGCGCAGATGGCGGACGGTAAGAAACCACGGCAGCGGCCAGCGGAGACGCACCGGGCGGTGTATTCGGGGATTGAAACGATTGAGGCTGAGGAAAGCACGCGGCCGCTGCTCGTGGGGGAGCGAACCAACGTGATCGGTTCGCGATTGTTCAAGAACCTGGTGGCGGAAGAAAAGTGGGAAGAAGCGAGCGAGATTGCGCGGCGGCAAGTACGGGGCGGCGCGCACATTGTGGACGTGTGCCTGCAGAGCACGGAGCGCGATGAGAAGAAAGATATTCCGCCGTTCTACGAAAAGTTGATTCGAAAAGTGAAGGCGCCGGTGATGATCGATACCACCGATCCGACGGCGATCGAGCTGGCACTGACGTATTGCCAGGGGAAGGCGATTCTCAATTCGATCAATCTCGAGGATGGCGAGGAAAAATTCGAACGCGTGGTGCCGATTGCACATGAGTTTGGCGCGGCGGTGGTGGTGGGCTGCATCGATGAAGACAAGCTGCAGGCACAAGCGTTTACGCGCGAGCGGAAGCTGGCGATCGCGCAGCGTTCGTACAAATTGCTGACCGAAAAATACGGGTTGGGGCCGGAGGACATTATTTTCGACCCCCTGGTTTTTCCCTGCGCGACGGGCGATGAGAATTATATCGGCGGCGCGGTCGAGACGATGGAAGGCATCCGCCTGATCAAGCAGGCGCTGCCGGATGTCAGAACGATCCTGGGTATTTCGAATGTTTCCTTCGGGCTGCCCGCGGGTGCGCGGGAGGTCGTGAATTCCGTTTTCCTGTATTACTGCACGAAGGCGGGGCTGGACCTCGCCATCGTCAATACGGAGAAGCTGGAGCGGTTTGCGTCGATCCCTGCGCAAGAGCGAGAACTCGCGGAAAACCTTCTGTTTTCACATCCGCCAAAGGATGTGCCTGCCGACCATTCGAATGCCGGGTTGTTGCGGGATGTTCCTGCCGACTGGCGTAAGCAGAGCAAGGAACAACGGGCGGCGGTCAATCAGCATTACATCGCAGCCATTGCCGAACATTTCCGGACGACCAAGAAAAAGGAAAAAGCTCGCGCGGCAGACGTGCCGCTGGATGAGCGGCTGGCGAACTACATCATCGAAGGCACGAGGGACGGTCTGATCGCGGATCTGGAGAAAAAGCGCGGAGAGGGTGCGGCGCCGCTGGACATCGTGAATGGGCCGCTGATGGCGGGGATGGCGGAAGTCGGGCGGCTCTTCAATGCGAATGAATTAATCGTCGCGGAGGTGTTGCAGTCCGCGGAAGCCATGAAAGCAGCGGTGAGCCACCTCGAGCAGTTCATGGAGAAGGCGGACACGGCCAAGCGCGGAAAAGTAGTACTGGCAACGGTGAAGGGCGACGTCCACGACATTGGGAAGAACCTGGTTGAAATCATTTTGAAGAACAACGGCTATGACGTTGTGAACCTCGGGATCAAAGTGCCGCCGGAGGAATTGATCAAGGCTTATCAAGAGCACAAGCCGGATGCGATTGGATTGTCCGGGCTGCTAGTAAAGAGCGCGCAGCAGATGGTGATTACGGCGAATGACTTAAAGGATGCGGGGATCGAGATTCCCATGCTGGTGGGCGGCGCGGCGCTTTCGGCAAAGTTTACGCAGACGAAGATCGCGCCAAGCTACGGGAAGGCCGTGTGCTACGCGAAAGACGCGATGACCGGGTTGCGGCTGATGAACGAATTGATGGATCCCGCTACGCGCGAAACCGTGCTGCGAAATCACACGTCAAGCGGAAATGGCGCGAGCGTGTCCACGATCGTGACGGTGAAGGAGATCCCGGCGGTGACGCGCTCGCCGCGGGTTCGCGCGGACCTGCCGATTCCGGCGGTGAAATATCTGGATCGCAAAGTCCGGCTGGTGCCGGATTTGCGCGAAGTCTGGGGCTACATCAATCCGTTTATGCTCTTCGGGCGGCACATGGGCTTCCGGGGCGACTTTGAGAAGCGTTTGGCGGAACGCGATCCAAAGGCCGTCGAGCTATTCGAGAACATGGAAGAGGTGAAGAAAGAAGCCGCCGAGTTCATGAAAATCCGAGCCGTATGGCAGTTCTTCGAAGCGGAAGCGGAAGAGGATTCCCTGCACCTGTTTGCGCCGGGGGCGAAGAAGCCGCTGCATTCGTTTCGATTTGGGAGGCAACGGCAGGGCGATTTTCTGTGCCTAGCCGATTATGTCTTGCCGGCGCAAAACGGACAGCGCGACCACCTGGCATTGTTCGTGGTGACGGCCGGAGATGGAATTCGTGGACGTTCGGAAAAAGAGAAAAATGAAGGCTACTACTTCAAGTCCCACGGCCTGCAGGCGCTGGCCATCGAGACGGCGGAGGCGTGCGCGGAATGGCTGCATCGGCGTATCCGAGAGGATTGGGGCTTTCCCGATCCACCAGAGATGACCATGGCGCAGCGATTTACCTCCCGCTACCGCGGGAAGCGCTACAGCTTTGGTTATCCGGCGTGCCCGAACCTCGAAGATCAGGCGGGACTCTGGGCGTTATTGAAGCCGGACGAGATCGGCGTGCAGCTTACTGAGGGCTTCATGATGGATCCGGAGGCGAGCGTGAGTGCATTGGTGTTTCACCATCCGGATTGCACTTACTTTTCCGTGGGGGATGCCGCAGAATCTTAGCCTAGCATGGCAGTTGCCGAGCCTTCAGAAGTCTAGTTCCCGTTCACCGCGTTAAGGAAAAAGGAGGCTCCCGGCCCGCTACACCTGGATATCACGGGACGCTTCCAAAAACGCGTCCTTTAATTCTTCGAAGCAGACCCCGTACAGGGTCAATACCTGTACTTAGATTGGCCTCCCAGACAGTGTTTTCAAGTCCCAGGCACGCGTATTCTACCCCACGGGTAGACTCTGGAGCTGCCTGGAGCATGAGACTTGGATCGCCTGACCAGGGATTGGGCCAAGCTACTTTTCTGCGGAAATCAAGTTTCCGCATGCGGCCAGCGCTCTTGATGACGGGGTTAATCACCACCATTGCTTTGTCTTGGGGTTGTTCCGGTATTACCAGCGGAAATTCATCCACCCAGCCTCCGCCCCCGCAAGCGTACAACCTCTCAGGGACAATCAGTCCGGCCGCGGGCGGAAACGCTGCGACGGTCGCACTAAGTGGAGCAGCTAGCGCTACGGCAACGGCGAACAGCTCCGGCTCTTACACCTTCACTGGATTGGCAAACGGGACTTACGCGGTTACTCCTAGCCACACTGGCTACACGTTCAGTCCGACCAGCCAAGCTGCAACGGTCAGCGGCGCCAACGTCACCGGAATAAATTTCACGGACGCTCCGCAGAGTGCCACGTATGCCATCTCCGGGACAATCAGTCCGGCTGCGGGTGGCAGCGGCGCCACCGTGACCCTGAGCGGGGCCGCCGGGGCGACGACGGTTACGAACGCGTCGGGCGGCTACAGCTTCTCTGGTTTGGCAAACGGGACATATACCGTAACTCCCAGCGATACCGGATATGCGTATTCTCCTGCGAGCATGAATGTGACGATAAACGCCGCCAACTTTCCCGCTGTGAATTTCACTGCAACGGTGCAGCAAGCGCATTCTGTAGCGCTGTCTTGGATCGCCAGCACTTCGACAGTGGCTGGATACAACGTGTATCGCAGCACCGTAAGTGGCACTCAATATGCCAAGTTGAATTCTTCGTTGGTGGGCGTCCTGGGTTATACCGACGTGACTGTGCTCGGCGGGACTCTCTATTACTACGTGACGACGGCGGTGGACGCCAGCGGTAACGAAAGCGCTCATTCCAACGAAGTGGCTGCCAACGTCCCATAACCGCGCGCGGAATAACTTAGCGACTCATTTCCTCCAGCTTCTTTGCTGAACCGGCATTCCGTGGAAGAAAGGCCATGAAAGGCCCTCTTCGAGTGGCATACCCCCAAACAAAACATTGAGCCAGCAATGCACCGAAGGCATCAATCGCTACGTCGCGCGGTGTCGCATGCCTTAGCAAAACGAATGACTGATGCCACTCGTCGAGTGCAGCATACAAGACCGCGATCACCAGGGTCGCAAAAGCCCAGTTGAATTTCCAACCGGACCTTCCAGCGCGGATCCCGCGAAATACCGTAATACTGAAGATCCCAAACTCGGTGACGTGTGCCGCCTTGCGAATTCCGGAGTGGAAGAGATGGAGCATTCGGTGTGTGGCCCACGTGAAGAGCCAGTGTAAGACTGGGAGGATGACGCCGCCCGTCCGCTCAGCGGCAAAGTATTGTGTTGAGAAGACCGAAATCAGGATGGCGACGAAAATCGCTGGAAACCAATAGCCCAATGGCGCTGTTCCGTGGCGTCGATCAGACATAGCTCACCCGAGATTGCCCAACTGCCGCAATTCTCTAATGTAGGCGCTCAAGGCGTCACGCCATGGCCTCATTCTGAGGCCGAGGGCGTTCAGGCTCGCAGGTGAGAGAACGGAGTAGGATGGGCGTCTAGCAGGACGGCGTGCCTCTGCAGTGGTGATCGGCGATATGCGAACAGAATCGCGGCCTGCCTGACGCAGGGTTTCTTGCGCAAATTCAAACCAGGAGCAGGAGCCTGCATTCGTTACATTCAAAATTCCTCGCGCGTCCATGCGGACAAGATCGCGAATCATTCGCGCCAGGTCGCGTGTGAAGGTCGGTGATCCTACCTGATCGGCGACAACTGTGAGTTCCGGCCGTGTCTCCGAGGCACGAAGAATTTTCTCGGGAAAACAAGCACGAGCGGCGCCAAAAAGCCAGGAGGTGCGGGCGATGCACCAGTCTCGATGGTGTTCGCGGATGGCTTTTTCGCCTGCCGCCTTAGATTGCCCGTACAGGTTGAGCGGTGCGATTGGATCGTCGGGCTCGTAGGGCCGCCTGGAAGTTCCGTCGAAAAGATAGTCCGTACTCACGAAAAATAAGCGGGAGCCAACTTCTTTCGCTGCACGAGCCACATTCTCGGCACCATTGGCATTTACCGCAAAAGCGTTTTCTGGATTGGTTTCGCTCCCATCGACGTCGGTATATGCCGCCGTCAGCACGGTCCAGTCAGGACGCGTGCGAGCAAGTAAACTATGCACTTGCCGTGCGATCCGAATGTCGGCATCTCGCGAACTGGCGGGGATGAGCTCGTCAGTCTCCCATTCCTTCAGCAGGTCGGTACCGAGCATGCCCCGCGCACCGATAATCAAAACACGCATTGGGCTTATTTGTGCTGCGTTTCCCAGTCGTAGGAAATGTTAGGGTCGTTATAAGGCAGTCGGAGTTCATCCGCCGGGTTATAGTGGCGGTCTGTCATATAAAGAAGCTGAATTGGTTCAACTCCTAAGGCTTTGTATCCATGGCCGATGCCGGGCGGAATGAGAATCTCCCAGGGGCGGAATCGTCCGACATAGATCGTGTTGATCAAGCCAAACGTCTTCGAATGTCGCCGCAAGTCGTACAGAAAAACCTGCACCATCCCGGTCACGGGGGCCCACAGATCCGTTTGCTCCGCATGGTAGTGGATTGCTTTAATCGTATTGGGATAAGTGAGCGTGAGGGAAATCTGAATCTTCCGTGCGCCGTCCGGCATCATATCCGCAGCAAGCCCTCGGCCAAGCCGTGCAATTTCGGTGAAAAAGCCGCGGTCATCCGGATAGATCTGGAGCGGCTCGATTCGGATGCCGTCAATAAGATCAGTCGAGTCCGGCTTGGCAATTATTTTGCCCAGCGATTTCTCGGTTCGTTTGAGAATTGCCAACTCAATGCCGTTCCGTGCGCCGAGGGGGACAATTCCTTCTTCGCTTCTCTGCGTTGCGGACAGTTCTGCAATCATTTTCATGCCTCTCATCAATTAAATCAGAGATTGTTCTGGCACGCACTGAGAAATACGCCTACGTGCCCGTGGATTGGCTCAGCGCCCGGCGCGCTTCGTTGGCAAGCAGCGATTTCGGGTCGAGGCTGATAGTTTTCTCAAACTCTGTGCGAGCCCTGGCCAAATCGTCGAGTTTTTGATAAGTCAAACCGAGGTGGTAGTGATAAGTCAAGTTCCCTGGGGCTTTCTTGACGGCATCTTCGAAGAAGGGCGCGGCAACCGAGTATGCTCCGTTGTGGTAATACGCCCAGCCAAGCGTATCTGCGGAATTCGGGAGGTTCGGCAGTCCGCGTCGAGCAGTCTGAGCAAGCGTAAGCGCTACATTCACACTTTCCTTGTGCTCGATCATGATGTAGGCCAGATTGTTCGCCGCGAGCGCGTCTTCGGGTTGCATCGCCAACGCCTTCTGGTAGAGGGTCTGGGCTTGTTGCCAATTGCCCTGGCGCTCATAGACGCTGCCCAAAGCAACATACAGCCGGACATTGTTGGGCGCAATTCCGATGGCTCGTTGATAGTTCCGAACCGACTGATCAAACTTTCCAAGCGATGACTCTATTTCTGCGAGCAGGACGAGTGCACTGACGTTTTGTCCGTCCAGTTCCACGGCCCGTTCCACGGAGCGCGCGGCTTCCTCCGGCTGCTTGTTTTGAAGCAGAGCATTTCCCTGCAATAAATAAAGAGCCGCATTTTGTGGATTGGAATCGAGTTGCTCTTGAATGAGCCGCAACGCCTGGGCAAGCTTGTCGTTGAGGAGATCCAGGTCGACCAGTCCCCCGACAGCCTGTAGAGAATCGGGATCTCGAGCAAGTCCTTGGCGGTACATTTTTTCTGCCTCGTCCAGGCGCTTCTGTGCCACACGCAGTTGGCCTAGCTTGACGTATCCAAGCGCGCTGTTTGGCGCGATCAGGAGCAGTTGATTCAAGTCCGCTTCCGCGGCCAAGGCATCGCCTTGATTCATTCTAGCTGTTGCATGGTACAGATAGCCCTCCGCGGAGCGCGGCGCGATTGTCTTGAGTTGATCAGCGATGGCTTCGAGCTCTTTCCAGTCTCCGTGTTGCAAAGCATTGGCGCCGAGCGCGCGCCACGCTTCAGAAAAGTTGGGACGCAATCGTGCCGCCTCGCGCCACTCGCTCTTAGCCTGCTGAGTGCTGCCCTTCTGCTGGAATGCGACACCCAGCTGGAAATGTCCCATGGCATTTTCGGGGGCGTACTTGAGAGCCTGCTCAAACAATTGAACGCTTTCATCCACTTTCTTCTGCCGGAGCTGAATCTGCCCCTTCAGGATCAGGGCCTCCGCATCCTGCGGTGTTTTCTTTAGAATCGCGTCATTGAGTTGGTTGGCTTCGTCGATCCTCTTATTCGAGATCAGGAGTTGAATGTAAATCTTTCTTACGGTCAAATCATTCTGATGTGCTTCTGAGAGAGCGCCGAATTCCGCGACCGCCTTGGCGTTTTCTCCGTGGCTCAGATAGTAATCACCGGGCATGCGGTATGCCGCTGGATTGTCACTCAACTGTTGTTTGGCGTCCGTCAGAACCTTTTCCGCAAGCGACTCTTGCCCTTGAGCAAGATAGAGACCGGCCAGAGCACTACGTGGCATGGTTGAATTGGGCGTGAGGCTGATCGCCGCCTGAAGTTCTTTCTCTGCGTCGGCCCACCGTCTCTGGCGCTCGTAGAGATTCGCTAAGGTTAACAGCGGAGTGGCCGATAGAGGATCGAGGGATTGTGCTTTCTTGAGACTTGCTTCTGCGTCGTCAAAGGCGCTGGCTTTCGCCTGGATCAGACCCAAATTAATAAGACTTGCTGAACGATCCGGGGCCATTTCTGAGGCCACTCTTGCTTCCTCCAGAGCGTCCTCCAGATTCCCCAAGGCGGCATCCGCGTCGGACAAAAGTAATTGTGCGTCCGCGTGTTTTGGGTTGCTTTGAAGGATGAGAAGGGCGCGATCTTTGGCTTCCTGAGGTTTACCACCGGCGAGCAAGAGTTGACCCAGCTCCAGCTGGGCGGGCCAGTTTTGTGGCTGCAGATCAACCGTGCGCGAGAGCTCCTGGAAGGCCGCCGGCCAACTGCTCTGCTTTAGGAGGCACTGGGCGCGCTTGTAGTGAGCTTCGACAAAGCGGGGGTCGATCTGCAAGGCACGGCCGTAGGAGATGTTGGCCTCGGGATACTTACCCTTTTCAAAATAGAGGTCACCTTGCTGCAGGTACTTCAGTTTGCGCGCATTGGGATCGCGCGAGCAGCCACCCACGAGGGCGACCAGGAGCAGGAAAAGCCCGCAAGACAGTACCAAACCCGCCTTGCGCGTGATAGGCGCTGATTTACAAGAATACACAGACAACACCTCTTTCAGGAAGTACGGGTGCAATTTTAAGCCCTGAGAAAGAGCATTCGGAGTGAGGTCTCGGGTTTTCTGTAACTTTATCATTACAAAGGTTTTCTATTCGTTCGCAGTGGGGATCTGAAGATCTTTGAGCTGGGCTTAGAGCCGATTTATCGGCAGGTGGAACTCAGGTCAGGGGAATTAAGGGGGTTTTATGGGTAGAATACTTCCACTTCCTGTGCTCGAACGAAGACCCGGACTAGCCACAGCCAGAAATGACGAAAAATGTCTTTCATAAGAGTATGATAAAAAACAACTTAAATGGGACATGGGTACGACGAGAGGTTGTACTAGCTGGCATAGCCCGTGCTTCCCAAGTCTTGCTACCGTGGCCTGCCTGGATCGCAGTGGGGATTAGCAATCTCCAGGGAATATGGCATCCGGAGAGAAAGCCGCTGCGGGGATACAGGTAGAGTAAGGACGAGGTTCTCATGGTCCGGAATGGCGAAATTGGCTTGACAGAAGCGAAACGCACCTTGCGGCGATATTGGTGGATTCTCCCGCTATCTGCGGTCTTCCTAGGAGGATTGGGCCTGGGTGCCGCCCTAGTCCTCCCCAAGCGATATACATCGCAGACTATGGTGCTGGTTGAGCAGCCAACGGTTGGCCCGGACTACGTAAAGCCGGTGGTCACCGAAGACTTGAATCACCGTCTTGCGTCCATGAAAGAGCAGATCCTCAGCAGGACACGCCTGCAGCCCATCATTGAAAAATTTGGCCTGTACGCTGAGGTCCGAGGCCGGGTGCACATAGAAGATCTTGTCGAACGGCTGCGAACCGCGGTGGAAATCAAGCCATTGGAGCCGACGCCTGGCACGCAGAGCCGGCAACTGCCGGGTTTCTACGTAGACGTAACCTTTGATAATCCACAAATTGCTCAACAAATATGTACTGAAATCACCTCCATGTTTCTGGAACAGAACGCGCGTGAGCGCAAGCAACAGGCCAATGAAACCACGAATTTTCTAAGCAAACAGCTTGAGGAGGCTAAGAAGAGCTTAGATGACCAAGACGCGAAAGTTGCCCAGTTCAAGCGACAGTATCTAGGGTCTTTGCCGGAAGAACAGCAGAGCAACCTAAGTATTTTGACAGGGATGAACGCACAGCTAGAGGCCAATACGCAGGCCTTGAGTCGCGCGAACCAAGATAAAGCTTTTAATGAATCCCTTATCGCCCAGCAAGAAGCGACTTGGAAGGCATCACAAACAGGCCAAAACCCGGAGACCGCGGAACAACAGTTGGGCGCTTTGGAAGAGCAGCTTAGGAGTTTGCAGGCGCGCTACACTTTCGAGCATCCCGATGTCGTCAAGCTTAAGAAACAGATGGAAGAACTGAAAAAACGAATGGCAGGAACACCGAAGAATAATCCAGCTGCGAATGGTTCGGCGCAAGCTTCAGCGGCGGAGCCTCCACAGATTCAGCAACTCCGAGCAAAACTACGGCAAGACGATATGAACATCGCAGATTTGACCAAGCGACAAGGTCAGATTCAAAATGAAATTCGCCTGCTACAAAGCCGGGTTCAGGCTAGTCCCATGGTCGAACAGCAGTTGAAGGAATTGATGCGCAACTATCAGACCGCGCAAGACTTTTATAACGATCTCCTGAAGAAGAGGCAGAACGCAGGCGTGGCTGGCGATCTAGAGAGCCAGCAGGAGAGCGAGCAGTTCCGGGTGTACGATCCACCGAGCCTTCCGGATCGACCTTCGTTTCCGAAGAAAGTCCAACTTGCCGGCGGAGGTTTTGGTGGCGGACTCGCTCTCGGGCTAGCGATTCTCTACTTGATCGCCATCGGTGACAAATCGATGCACACTGAACGCGACGTCGAACTTGCACTGAAACTTCCGGTGCTTGCGTTAGTGCCGGTTCTTGAAGCGCTGTGTCAAGGAAAGAGTGAGGCGCCTAGGAATCAACCAAGCCTTGGCGCAATCGGGCCGCATGTTTGATAGTTAACGGTTGAGCAGATATTCGAAAGGAAAAAATGAGTCGGATACATGACGCGTTGAAGAAGGCTGCGGAAGAAAGGGCGTCGCAGCCGTCGGCAAGCTCATTGCAGACTTTCGTCGATGTGGCGGAAGGAATTGGCCGCTCTGCCCAAGCTGGAAATGAACTGGACACAACTACGACAAACCGCATTGGAAAGGTGAATAAGCAGCCTCTCGTCCGATTCGAACAGCTCCTGAAGCGGTGCGCCCATCCGAAATGGACACCGGATCCCCGCATGAGCGTGTTCGGAGGCACCGACAGCAAGAAGATCGGGGCCGAGCCTTTTCGAACTCTCCGATCGCGGCTGTCTCAGATTGCCGATACGCGCGTGTTAAAGCGCATCCTCATTACTAGCAGTCTTCCCGCAGAGGGCAAGACGTTTGTCGCTGCAAATCTTGCACAGTCTATAATCCGCCAGCCTGACCGTCGCGTTCTTCTGATTGACGCTGACCTCCGGGCGTCGCGACTTCACGTAGCCCTCGGGGCGCCTTCCACGCCCGGCTTGAGTGACTATCTCCGCGGGGAAGCTGAAGAGTATTCGATTATTCAAAGCGGCCCGGACGAGAATCTGTGCTTCATTCCGGGAGGCAACCAGGTATCGAATCCAAGTGAACTTCTACCCAGCGACAGGATGAGACACCTGCTGGACGTCGTCACACCACTGTTTGACTTTGTGATCCTGGATTCCCCTCCGGCTACTCCAGTGCATGATCCGAGCGTGTTGGCGGATTTGTGTGACGGCGTGCTGTTTGTCGTGAGGGCAGGAGTTACGGATTTCGAAGTAGCAGAGAAGGGCGTGGCCGAGTTCCGAGAGAAAAATCTATTGGGAGTAGTACTGAACGGAGCCGCACGGGAAGCAGCTTACGGGCAGTATTATAGTCACTACACGAGCGGCTAATGCCCTGCTGTTGGGCTCAGGACGTATTTCATTGATGCTGTTACAAACCCCCGCGTAGACAGTCGGTAGAACTCCACAGCGTCAGTTCCTTTGTTCGGAGGATGAGGCCAATTTCTTCATTCCCGCAAGGGACGGTGATTCTCCGCGCTGCAGCAGTAAGAGAACAGGCAGCAACAAGAGTAACCCCAGCAGGAAGAAAACAATTCCACCATCACGGTGAAGTGTCCCAAACAAAAAGCTCGGGTCCACGTACATCGCTAACAGCGTCAGGGTAACGATACGAATCCCGTTTTTCAGAATCATCATCAAGAATACGCACGCCCAAAAGGAGAGCTTCCTCCAGAGAGAATGCAGGCGGTAATGGGCAACAGGAAGAGTCAGAATGAAAAGCGCTATGGTAGAGCGGATTCCGCTGCATTCTCTTGCAACTTCGATGTTCACTCGCGGGAGGTGGAAGACCAGCCCCTCTCTCAGAACCGGAACTCCGGTCAAGTTGAAGAGCACTTCGGTGATTTCTGCGGATCCCGATTGCAACCAAGAGATGAGGCGTTCCAATAGGAAATTCGGCAGAGGAACAGTCAGAAAAAGAAAAAGAAGAGAAAAGTAGGCTGATTTTACGGCATCCTTCCCGAAGGAAAAAGCAAATCCCGCTATCCAAAGTAAAATAACGGCCAGGACATTGCCTGTGAGCCGGAGATCGGGAGTCATTGCGTCACCAGCCAAGCGCACACTGATAGCGATGATGACAGCCAAGAAAAGGAAAATGCCGCCGCCCACACTGAAGGAAGGATTGTTGAAGATAGTGCGGCGTTCGACGAATAGCAGGCCAGCTGTGAGGAAAGGAATCAGTATGAGGTGGGAGGCATTGTCATTCGTGAGCGATAAGCGAACGAGGGCAATCAGAGGTTTTGCAAAGAGGAGCGAACTGACAACAATCCAGAGACCAAACAACAGCCAGCGTTTTGAAACATTGTTCCGCGTGTCATGCAATGCGCTTTGACTCCGTTACTTTTGCAAAAGCTCCAAACTTCTTTCATGCGAAGTCAGGAGACGTCGCGTCGAGTTCTAGTGTCTCGCGATCGCAGACTGGCTGCCATTGGTTCGCTCCACTGCTCACTTGCTGAACGTCTCTGCCCGCCTTGTGTAGTGCCGCTCGTAGTAATTCCGATATTCTCCCGATCGCGCATGTTCGAGCCACTCGCCGTTGTCCTGGTACCACTCGATGGTTCGGCGAATTCCGTCCTCGAAGCTCACCTCTGGCCGCCAACCTAGTTCCCGTTGGATTTTGGAGCAATCCAGGGCATAGCGTCGATCGTGACCGGGTCGGTCTTGGACGGTACGCATCAAAGAATCCGGCTTTCCGAGGTGCTGCAGTATGGTTCTTACGATCTTCAGGTTAGGTTGGGGCATTCCAGCGGAAACGTTGTAGATGGAACCTGGCTTGGCTTTTTCGAGAGCCAGCGCGATGGCGCGACAATAGTCTTCCACGAAGAGCCAGTCGCGTTCCTGCAGCCCATCGCCATAGATAGGTAACGGTTTGTCTTCCCGCGCATTCGCAATCATTAACGGAACAAGTTTTTCGGGAAACTGAAAGGGACCATAGTTGTTGGTGCAACGCAAAACGATTGCGGAGACGCCGAAGGTGTTGGCATAGGCAGAGACAAAATGATCCGCCGAGGCCTTGCTAGCGGCGTAGGGGCTGCGGGGATCAAGCGTGGTTTCTTCATTGAAACTGGCGCCGGGAGGCGCGCTTCCGTAAACTTCGTCCGTGCTTATGTGCACAAATCGTGGAAGACGGAATTTCCGCGCGGCCTCCAGCAGGCAATGAGTCCCCAAGACGTTTGTTCTCAGAAAGGGAGATGCATCTTCAATGCTGCGATCCACGTGGGTTTCCGCTGCGAAATTGACCAAGGCATCTATGCCCTTCCTAAAGACGCCATTCACAACTTGTGAGTCAGCAATGTCTCCACAAACAAGCGAATACCTATGATCGCTGGCAATGTCCGCAAGGCTCTCCGGATTGCCCGCGTACGTCAGCTTGTCGAAATTCACAATCTCCACATCACGCTGAGACTTGAGCAGGTGCCGAATAAAATTCGACCCGATAAAGCCCGCGCCACCGGTCACGAGAATCTTCACGCTGTCTCTCCCTTTTGTTCTAACCTGCCGGTCATGTCTATAATCGATGCCCGGTTCTATTCGCCGTCTCGCTCATGTCGCGGCGGTACCCCACGACCTGGGATTTTGTTTGCTCCGGATTCCGCGACCATGTTCGTGGCACGAAGCAACGAATCAAACGTGCCGGCATCCGTCCACCAGCCATCCAGGTTGCTGTGCGTAAGGGTACCCTCCCGAAGATACATATTGTTCACGTCGGTGATCTCCAGTTCATTCCGCCAGCTTGGCTTGGTTTTTCCTATCTTTGCGAACACGCTTTGATCGTAAAAGTAGATGCCGGTGACGGCATACTTTGATTTCGGCTGCTTGGGTTTTTCCTCAATGCCAAGAATTTGTCCGCTAGCGATCTCAGGGCAACCGAATCTCTCGGGGTCGGGAACTTCTTTCAAGATAATGTGGGCACCGCGCTCTTGTTTCTCAAAAGTCTGTTTCGAAGCAATGATGTTGTTTTCGATGATGTTGTCGCCGAGGACGACGCAGATCTTCTCCCCTTCGACAAAGGGTTCCGCGAGACGTAAAGCATCGGCGATGCCGCCCTCGCCTTCCTGATACGTGTAGTGAACGCGATGCAGGTCAAAATCCTTGCCGTTGGACAGCAATCGCAGGAAATCGCCGGAATTCTGTCCCCCGGTGACAATGATAATGTCTTTAATGCCCGCGTCCACGAGGGTTTGGATGGGATAGAAAACCATCGGCCTGTCGTACACAGGCAAGAGATGCTTGTTAGTTACTCGTGTGAGAGGATAAAGTCTGGACCCCTTGCCTCCGGCTAGAACGACACCCTTCATTTGAGTATCTTCTCCCTTCGGGTGAATAGACCTTCCATTTGAAAACAACCGGTGTTCCAGAATCTGATGGGACAGTGAGAAGTAATCAAAAACCGTTATAACTCGTTGGAGATGAGTTCCTCAGACCCCTTGTTCTTCCAACCAGTCCTCTCTGTTCAAACGGAGACGATCCACAAGCCCCTGCTCCATTTCTTGAGTATATATTTCTTGGAGGGGAAGGCTCGAAGGCCAGCGGGCTCTGTGTCTATTAAGGAAGAGCTAGCTGGGATAACTCCAGCCGCTCTAGAGGTTGGGATGGTTTCAGGCGAGAGTATTTCGGGTCAACCGATCGACCAGTTCAAGATATTCGTGCTGCCTTACGCTCCAGTCGAAGGCTTCAACGAATCGATTTGCAGTCTCGATTTGCAGTTTTCGCGCCTCAGACTTTTCGATCATTTCCAACATGCAGCGGGCCAAATCATTGTCATCGCCACTACGGAAAAATTTAACGACCGAATCGTTAAAATAATACTGATCGATCATGGTATCCGATACAATCACTGGCACGCTCATGGCCATGAACTCAAGGATTTTCGTGCTGAACGCCTCGTTTCCAAAGTTATCTTTTCGCTTCGGTACGATTCCGAGATCAGTAGACTCCATAATGCGGGGAATTTCCTGCAGAGGACAACCGGCGTGCATGCTGATTTGACTCTCAACCCCCAGCTCTTTAATGAGCTCCATCAATTGTATCGTTGCGGGTCCATCGCCATAGATATGAAATTCCGCCTGAGGAGCCTTCTTACTTATTTTGGCAAAAGCACGAATCGCGACGTCGAGACCCTGGTGCCAGTTGAGCGACCCAGGGTAGAGCATCAGGAATTTTCCATGTGTTGGTTGAGAATGGGCCCTTCGGGTAAAGATAGAGCGGTCCGGATAATTCATGACAACTGTGCACTTATCAGAAGATAGGCCACGCGAAATCAATCGGTCTCGCCAAATATGATTTGCAATGATTACGTGGTCGGCAAAGCGAGTTGAGGCTTGTTCAACCCCAACGAGGAACCGAAACATACCCGACTTATCACCAGAGACAAACTTGCTAGCGTAGAGTTCGGGGAGGATGTCATGAATGTCAAGAATTACTGGCGTGCCGCGAAGTTTGGGAAACAATCCACTAAAAACAAGGAAATCTGGAACGGAATGTACATGAAGCAGGTCATAATGAGCTCGCGATTCGTGCTTCGCGACTTGAATCAGAGCGCGCAGAAGAAACTGACAAATCCTCCAAAGAAAGGAGAGTTGGTTTTTTTCGTTCAGGGTGCGGGCTTGGAGGCGATTAACATGAACTCCCTCAATTACTTCTTCAGCAAACTGACCTTCCCGGCGCAGTGCAAAAACGTCGATATGGTCGCCTCGCTTCGCAAGTGCCGACGCATAGCGCAAGATTCGATTGTCCATCTCGTAGAAGGAGTAGGCAATCATCGCGATGCGCAGCGGGCGACGAGCCGGCATGTACCCGCCACCAACTTCTGGAACTTTCTCCTCGAGGGCTGCAGTTGAATTACCGGCAGACTCGATAGGATCGAGTACGAGCGTACCCTGCTCAGGTTTTTTGAGGAACTTCAGGTGAGATGCATCATTGTGCCCTGAAAATGCCGCCATCTCAGGCGACCCGTCGATTCGCGAGGACTCCTTGTGTATTGCTTGTATTTGATTGGGTCGCAGCATGTCAGCAGGTGGGGCGAACGAATACATGAGAGTACCATTTTGAACTGAGGCGTACGCAATCTGGGCTCTCTCGCTCCCTTCGCCGACGATTGCCCAACCCTCACTCTTGGGCACCAATTTCATGGCATTTCTCTGTCGCCACCAGCAATCGATTTGCCTCGGCAAGGCCCCCCAGATATTTCGCTCGTTGCTTTGATGCCGAAGGTACGCGAGCAGTTCTCGATAGACGGATTGGGGTTTCGTTTCGATGATATAGTCTGGATGAATGATGAAACTTAGCAGACCGTGGCCATCCACAATTGTCTGGATCTGCTGTTTCCAGAGGTCAATCGAATGTTGACGCAAGATGTGAAAAAGGGTGTAGTCCTGAGTCGCAGTAATAGGGATTTCGAGTATATCGCCAATAAAGTAGGGCATGACGGTGCAACAACCACCACCCTGAGGGTCCAGGTGGGCGACATTTGGCACCGACATGTCATAAGAAAACTGAAAGTCACCGTACCAGAGGAGATTTCGGTAGAGAACACCTGAGCGGAATCCTTGCGTGCCGAATTCCTTGCAGTAGTTGTTGATGAGTTGAGCGCGACGTCGGAACTGTGAACGCTCCCGGTAGAGATTTCCGTCGTGGTTGAGATCATGCACACAGATTTCAAAGTTACGATCCCGAAACTTTTGAAGGAAATCAGGCTCAACCGGATAACGACCTTCAGGCACAATCTGGAAAGAGGCCTTGAATCCGTACTCATCGTCAATATCCATGAGTGATGGGCAGAAAGCTTTACCGTTTTCGTCCTCAACGTCATGCGTGAGAATGAAAGCCGCCTGTTTACCCTCAGGCCAGAACCAAATAAAAGGGATTCTCTCGGCCCCACTTGACTGGATGGCCATAGCCATAAGGTTCTCAAACAACCGGTCGACCGTGCGGTCCACGGGCCAATGAGGGAAAGACCTCTTGGTTGCCCCTCGCAAGCGAACTCTTTGCAAAATGCTGCGTACAGGTACGGGCAGCAGCGGTCGTGCCCAATAATAGAGATCTCTGAGGAGAGGGTGAAGGCCAAGTTTCGTATGGTCGTTGTGTATTTGCCCAGTATACAGTTCCCAACGCAGATTTTTCGCGACCTGATCCACATCGAAGGGAAGACTGACCTCACCATCGCGAGCGTCGGAGCCAGGCAGGGCATCGCAGATTTGACCACTGTGATCGCGGGTGATCCTCGCGCCACAGGTTTGTCCAAAGGATGTGAGATCTTCTCCAAACCGGAAGAATGCCTGCGCTTCAGATAGTTTGCCCATCAACCGAAAATTGACCACTGAATCGGGGCAACGGAAATGTTCGTAAAAGGCAGATGTCATCTTAAGTTGTCGAGTTCCAGTCCCAGAACGAGTTGCACACAGA
>Ga0207134_1148_pt1 | contig 19223 bp, 18 predicted proteins | sample Alteio_BWMinHeat_12_FD_153527 | JGI IMG/M metagenome (GOLD analysis project Ga0207134, IMG submission 153527) | Enriched cells from forest soil in Barre Woods Harvard Forest LTER site, Petersham, Massachusetts, United States -... | ecosystem: Environmental > Terrestrial > Soil > Temperate forest >... | reverse complement strand
AATCATTAACCCAAATCTTAGTGTTAATAGGCGTGCGCGATAATTTTTGATTATATTTGGTTAATTTTTCTTTAATAAAGTGCAACAAACTTTTAGTATCTTCGCTCGGAATACAAGCATTAGGGTAATTAACTGTAGTCGCTCTCCCTACACAAGGTTCATTTAATTCTGACATCGAATAAAAATTAATTCCCAGTTTATGATAGGCCAACAGAGTTTGGTAATAATAATGTGCTAAGGCATCAACCAAAATAGGGTTGAGTAGACCGCCAATTAATCCATGTACGATGGGAGTAGATATATTTAAAGCATCATCAATCTTCATATAAGCCGGTGGGCTCCAGGCTGAGGCAAATAGTAGCAATGATTCTTCGTGGCTATATTTTTTAACGCGCATCGCTTCTTTTATGCAATCTATTTTTTTAAATTCTAGCTGATCGGGTCCAACATTTAGTGTATGGACACCATTATCCGCATAAGAGTAATAATAAGGTTGGCCATTAGGATCGACATGGTAGAGAGTAGGATCATTGTGATCTTGAGTGGCTCTTGGGGTGTAATCAGAAGTACCAAAAGTTACCCGCATTAAATTCCAATTAAAATCTTGTTCGCCATTGCTAAATAGTTTTTTAAAAATTTCCTCAAATTTGCCCGTTTTTTTGGACGCATATAAATTCCAGTCACTCGCTTCTTCAAAAGAAGAGCCTACGCCTAAATATTGTTGCGCATGTTGATTGGGATCAAGCGTGAAGGTTTTGACATTATCATCGGTTTTTTCTTTATATTGAGTAATTTTAATGGGTGATGCAGTCACGAAAGAAAGTTGTGGGTCATTGGCTTTTACATAAACGACTTTAGAAGAATAAAAGGGTATGGCTTTGCAGGTACTGGATGCTAATAGTAACACAATTAATAGACCCTTCTTCATGCACTCCTCCTTTTGGCTTCAGCCATTATAATATATTTTGATCAAAATTTGCTTAAGAATTATTATTTAATCTAATCAATAACTTATCTATTAACGCGATTCTATCGCGGGGTTCATGATTTTCCAATATAAATTTTAAACGCGAAGGTCCATCGAGTTTATAGTGTTTGGATTCTTTTTGAATTAAACGAATAATAACCATAGGATCAATAGGTGGGTTTTCAATAAATTCAATGCGACCCCCTTTGGCATTGGCTTCAATTTTTTTAATTCCTAAAGTATGGGCTTTAAGTCCTAAAGTCGCCACATTGAAAAGGGTTTTAGCAGGATCAGGTAATAAACCAAATCGATCGATCATTTCAACTTGAATATCATCTAATTGGCTTTCAGAATTTGCGAGTGAAATTTTTCGGTAATATTGTAAACGCAAATGAACATCCGCTAAGTAATCATCGGGTATTAATGCTGATAAACGCAAATCAATTTCTGTGTGCTGAGAGTCTGTTTTTTCAAATGAAATTTCTTGGCCAGATTTTAGTGCATCAACGGCTCTGGTTAAAAGATCCATATATAAGGTAAAACCAATTTCTTGAATATGACCGCTTTGGCCTTCGCCTAATAAATCTCCTGCGCCACGAATTTCAAGATCGTGAGTGGCTAAGGCAAAACCTACCCCTAAATCTTCATAGGTTGAGATAGCCTCTAAACGTTTGACAGCATCGGCAGATAACATCTTAGGTGGAGGCGTGAGTAAATAAGCATAAGCCTGATGATGTGATCGACCTACGCGTCCACGTAATTGATGTAATTGTGATAAACCAAATTTATCGGCGCGATTAATAATAATAGTATTAGCGGAGGGAATATCAATACCGCTTTCAATAATCGTACTGCATACTAAGACATTAAATTTTCGATGATAAAAATCTGACATGACTTGTTCTAATTCTCTTTCATGCATTTGGCCGTGCGCAACCGCAATACGAGCTTCAGGGACTAATTTTTCTAAATCACGCGCTGTTTTTTCAATGGTCTCTATATCATTATGTAAAAAATAAACTTGTCCGCCGCGCATGATTTCGCGTGATAAGGCTTCTTGTATTAGTGACGTTTGATATTCGTGAACAAAAGTCTTAATGGATAACCGTCTTGCAGGAGGAGTTGCAATAATAGATAAGTCACGAATGCCTGCAAAAGCCATATTTAGCGTTCGTGGAATAGGGGTTGCAGTTAAGTTTAAGATATCAACAGATGCGCGCAAGGCTTTTAATTTTTCTTTTTGTTGTACACCAAAACGATGTTCTTCATCAATAATCAAAAGTCCTAAAGATTTAAATTTAATGGTTTCTTGTAGTAATTTGTGCGTGCCTATCACAATATCCACCTTACCAGTTGCAAGACCCTCTATGATGGTTTGTAATTCTTTTTTAGTTTTAAATCGGGATAATGAACCTATTTGAATAGGCCAATCCGCAAATCGATCTTGAAAATTTTGATAATGTTGCTCAGCAAGTAGCGTTGTTGGTACTAACATAGCGACTTGTTTGTTATTTTGTACGGCAACAAAAGCGGCTCGCATAGCGACTTCTGTTTTACCAAATCCTACATCACCGCAAACCAATCTATCCATGGGTTTATCAGTGGACATATCAGCAATAACATCATTTATAGCGCGTAATTGATCGGGCGTTTCTTCAAACGGAAAAGCGGAGGCAAAAATATCATATTGACCATCCAGTGTTTTACAAGCAAGACCTGGCTGTGCTGCGCGTTTGGCATACAGTGCAAGTAATTCAGCGGCGACGTCACGAATTTTTTCCGCGGCTTTTCGCTTCGCACGCTGCCATTGCTCAGTGCCTAATTTATTCATAGGCGCAACCGATGGATCAACGCCGGTATAACGACTAATTAAATGCAGCGTTGAAACGGGCACATAAAGTTTATCGCCACCTGCATATTCTAACGCTAAAAATTCAGAAGTAATATCACCCAAATCTAAAGTTTGTAAGCCTAAATAACGTCCCACCCCATGATCAATATGAACTATAGGCGCGCCAATTTGTAATTCTGTCAGATCTTTAATAACCGCGTCAGCATCTTGCAGAGCATCTTTTCCGCGTCTTCGTCTTTGTAAAACTCGTTTTCCAAATAATTGCGGTTCAGTAATAATTGCAACACTAGGGTTTTCTATGAGTAATCCTTCTTCTAGAGGCGCAATGACTATACCCACTAAAGCATCATCGGCTAAAAATTCTTCCCAAGAAAGATAAGGTTTTGGATAAAGTGCAATGGTTTGAAAAAGTTGTAATAAAACTTCGCGACGTCCGGCCGTTTCTGCGCAAATTAAAACGCGACCTGAATAATTTTTTAAAAAATGTTCTAATAAATGCAGCGGACGTGAGGCTTTATGTTCTACGTTTAATAACGGCAGAGTTTGCAATTCTGGTTGAAATTTAATTTGCTTAAATTCCTTGCTGCGATTAAAAACTTCATCGGTAGGTATAAATATTTGTTGGGGTTTTAAAAGTGGTCGTTGTACATCATGTTGACGCTGATCGTAACGTGATTTAACTTCTTGCCAAAACTCATCCGCTTTTGCATGGATATCTGGAAGGTTGATGATTAAAGTATTTTTGGGTAAATAATCAAATAACGTTTCAGTCTTTTCAAAAAACAACGGTAAATAATATTCTATTCCCGGTGGGCAAATGCCTTCGCTGACATCTTGATAAAGTGTGCTGTTTAATGGGTTTACATTAAAAGTACTGCGAAATTGTTGTCTAAAATATTCGATTGCTGTATCAGTTAATGGAAATTCTTTAGCCGGGAGTAATTCTATTTTTTCAATTTTATCGATCGTCCGTTGAGTATCGGGTGAAAAAGTACGAATAGAGTCAATTTCATCATCAAATAAATCGATGCGATAGGGAGTGGTACTACCCATAGGAAATAAATCAATAATAGAGCCTCGGCTTGCATATTCGCCATGCTCTGCCACTTGGCTGACTGAGCGGTAACCGGCGCGTTCCAATTGCAGACGTAAGGTTTCAATATTGAGTTTATCGCCCGGTTTTAATAAAAATAAATTGGCATCTAAGTAACTTTTAGGTGTTAATTGATGCATAAGCGTCGAAATTGAGGTGATAAGCGCCCCCTTTTTTAGACTGCCTAATTTATATAAAGTAGAAAGCCTGCCAGAAATAATATCCTGGTGGGGTGAAAACAAGTCGTAGGGTAGAGTTTCCCAGTCGGGGAACTCTAAAATGGGGTCACTTAAGAAAAATGGCAATTCATGCAGTAATCGGTTAGTGGTAATAGAATCTGGCGTAATAATGAGCACAGGCTGTGAGGCTTCAGTAATAAGCTTAGCAATGGCCAAAGGATTTGCGGTTATCATGGGCTTTCAATACAATGAATTGTCAGGTATTTTAACAGTAATATTGAGAAGTGAAAGGATTTTTAAACACTATGAGTTGGGCAGCGGTTTATTTGATTTTAGCCATTGTGCTTGAAGTGGGGGGTACAACCTCCATGAAGCTTTCCATGGGATTTACCCGATTAGTTCCTTCGATTTCAATCTTTGTTTTTTACTCTTTGGCGTTTGTTTTTTTGACGCTCTCTCTTAAAAAATTAGAATTAAGCACGGCTTATGCTATTTGGTCGGGTTTAGGGACTTTTTTGGTGGCAATGATTGGCGTTTATTATTTTCATGAGCCTATGAATGCGATTAAATTAGCTTCTTTGTTTCTCATTATTTTTGGGATTGTAGGTTTAAAAGTAGGGTGATGGGATGTACATAGCGCGTTATTGGATTTATCTCATAGTGGCTATTTTGTTTGGTGTCTTAGGGACAACGTCCATGAAGTTGTCTAAAGGTTTAAAACACGTAAAGCCTAGCGTTTGTTTGTTGATTTTCTATTTGATTTCTTTTGCTGCATTAACTTTTGCTATTAAAGGCATGCCTATGAGCATGGTCTATGCGCTATGGTCTGGCATCGGAACTTTATTTGTCGCCATTATTGGAATTGTAGTTTTCAGTGAATCGATTACCCTGCAAAAAGTAATCTCTTTAACATTAATTGTGTCTGGCGTTTTTGGGATATATTTAACTGATGCTCACTTCTAATTTTAACATTATTCCTCCTGTTATAGCCCATCGCGGCGCTAGCGCTTATGCACCAGAAAATACTATGCCAGCTTTTTTGAAAGCCAAGCAATTAGGCGCAAAATGGCTTGAATTTGATGTTCAGCTCACTAAAGATAATGAGCTGGTTATTTTTCATGATGATGAATTAGATCGTACTAGCAATGGATCTGGGTATCTTTGGGAGCATACTTTAGCCGAATTGAAAGCTTTAGATGTAGGGCGTTGGTATACGAAAGATTTTGCGGGCACTAAAATTTTAACCTTGTCAGAAGTTTTATCTTTTTTACAAAAAGAAAATATGGCCGCCAATATTGAAATTAAAGCGCGAGAAGGTGATGAAAAATTCATGGCAGAAAAAGTCGTGCCCCTGATTCAAAATTTTTTCAATCAAAATCCTTTTCCGTTTTTAGTTTCAAGTTTTAATCCAACGGCATTAAGTGCTATTCGAAAATTAACCTTAGATTTTCCCTTGGGCACATTAATGGATCAGTGGCACCCCGAGTGGCAAATGATTTGTGAAAGTTTAAACTGCATCAGTGTGAATGTGAATCATGAAATTCTTACGCGTGAAAGATGCCAGGAAATTATTAGAACCAATAGACGGCTTTTAGCCTATACCGTCAATGAAGTAGATCGTGCGCATGAACTCTTTTCATGGGGAGTTCATGCGGTTTTTAGTGATTGTCCGGATAAGATTTTATTAGTATGAGCTCATCGATGGAATATATTTACTTGGATTGACATTTTTTAATGTTTGTCCTACAGATGATTTAAGTGAGGCAATATTTGGTTCGACGGCTTTATCAAGCCAAGCGGATGCAGGTTGGAAAGCTTTCACTAATTGCGATTGCACCCACCAGCTTTCAGTGCTTAAGGGGCTTAAATTAATCATAAATATAACCAATAATACCACTAAAAATCCGCGTAATAATCCAAACACGCCCCCCAAAAATCGATTAGTAAGACTAATCCCACCGCCTTCAGCGAGTTCTGAAAGTAAATAGGTAATGACCGATCCCACTAATAAAGTAGCAACAAATAAGCAGATAAAACTAATCGCAATGGCCAGCATTGAAACAGGATGCGCCGCTTGCCCTGTTGCAACTGACTGTACCGCTTGCAAACTGGTAAAACTTGCGGCAATGCGCCCTGAAAAGAGAATGGCGACAGTAAATGCTGCAATCCAGACAATAAGAGAGAGAATTTCACGAATCAATCCACGCATTAAACCGGCAAGAACAGAAATAAAGAAGAGAGCTAAGATGGCGATATCGACGTTGTTGAAATTGGCCATAAAATATCCTTATTGGTGAGGTTGAATTATCTTATCATGGATTTATGGAAGGTCCAACGGGAGGTAAATGACCGTTCAAAGGGATGATATCCCACTGTGGTACAGAAACCTGTAAACCTTGTATCGCTATAATCTCCTGTTGCATTTTTTTTAAAATGTCACCAAATTTATGCCTTCTTCCCCCAGTTATTCTTGTGTCTCCAAGAACGTCTGTAATCGTTTGTAATTTTTTATCCCAAGATGTTTGTGAGCGCAATTCCCTCATATAACCCTTTCTCAATTCATAATCTTGTTCTGAATAACCAAATAAACGAGAACAACAATAGCGTGTTTCATTTTTTCTAGCTTGAATATATTGGTCTAATTCTTTTATATGATTCCAATAATTTTTTAAAGTTTGATATTTTTTATTAGCAGAAACTAGATGATCAATATCCAAAGGCTCAGAGAGGGCTTTGTCTAATAGTTTTAGTTCTTCGGTTTTTTCTGGAATAGGTTTTTTAATTTCTTGTGGGCCTTCTAAGTTCGGAACTGTTCCCTTAAGCACTTCAATTTGACATGAAGAACTCTTGTGGCTAATGGCAGCTAGCGCTTGTTCTGTAAAACTACAATTACAAAAAACTAATTGTTTTAAGCCTTGTTTATTAATTAAATCATTTAAGTAAGAGGCGGTTGTATCGTCAAATTGTATTGAGCTTAGATATAATTTTTCAATCTGAGATGCAGATTTTGTTACTGAGCTTAAAATAGGAATAATGAGGAGAGAAGTTCCTTTGCGCGGTGGAAAAGCCAAATGAAATTCGGTAAGTTTAGTTGTTTTCATAAGCAATGCACTTAACTCTTGAAGACTTTTCTCAGTTAAACTGCGACAAATAAATATATATTGTAGGTTTCCTGCTAAAACGGTTGTTAATATTGTTGATATATCCTCATCATCTACCATCAGATCGGAGGGAATATCTAATTTCCCAATTTTGTTAGCTCTTGCAGCAAGAAGTCTTGCAACAAATTGATTATCGGTTTCTTTTTTTTGTTCTCTTTTAAATTCAGATTTTAGCTCTGCTGATTTTGATTGTGATAATCGACGTCTCTTCAGAAGTTCCTGTATTTCTGAATCTACTTGTGTTGTATTTTTCGTACCGGAGGCGGTCATAATTTACTCGGGAATTATAATTTTGTGTTATTGTAATCATGATGTTGTAAGAATGCTAGCGTCGTCACAAAAATTTTCCGCCCAATAACTTAATCGAAGGCTGAATGTTGTTAAGAAATTATTTTTGTCGCTGGATCCCGCGGACAAGCCGCGGGACGACGAGGTGTGGGGAAAGTCAAGGCGGAGAGGGTGCGCGCTTAACTGGAGAACTTGCGGGACTTTGATTAAACCCTTTAAAAAATCCGCTCGATTGTGTTAGTTGCGATTTTCTTTTATCGGAAAGCTTAACATAAGTTAATTCATTGATGACATTCTCTTGTAATAAAGCACAAAGATGAGCAGAAATTTCATCATTAGGTTCTGTTTTTAAATGAACATCCCATTTACCATCCGCTGTTTTCTTTTGCTTAAATTCTGTTTTTGTCAATTTATGATCGTTAATAATATTGATTTCACTCAACAAGGTCTCTTCTCGTAAGGCGTCCAATAGCGCTGCTGGGATGGGTGTTGACCATATAAGTGTCAGTGTTTGCAAATCTTTGGTTTTTAATAAAAATTCTTTTAAAGATTTTGCAATCGCTTCATTTGTGTAATTTGAGGTTAAGCAAAGACGCTTAAGAGGAGTTGTTGCTAACGTTTCTAACAACGTTTGGGTTTTAGCTGGATCATTGGATAAAGTATAAAACAATCGTCTTAAATTTTTAGCGTCAGTTAATAAGGTTAAAAAACTTGACTCCGCTTTTTCTTCTAATTCGCGACACACATCTAATCCTTCTAGAGAGGTACTTTTAAGAGCGTCTAAGATTGCTAATAAAACTTCGTCGCTCATTTTGATTAAGGTTGAAGGAATGTGAAATTGTTTCTTAGGATTTGCAGGATTTTTTATTAAATCTTGAAAAAATTTAATCCATTTTGGATCGCTAAAGTCTTTTCTTTCTATTAAATCATCAAGGGTAAATCTAAATGAGCCGGCCATAATTTTCTCTAAAGTTTAAATTACATAAACAGTTGATCTTCTAGGTATTACTAACGTAACGGGCTGTGTTTGACGCGCGTTAATAAGAGCCATTGGAAGTGAAAGTGAAGTTTCGAGCCCTAGTATACCAAAATAATGTTTTAATATGTCGTATCTATTTTCAGGTAGGGTGCCGGATTCATAATAGCTCAAGCTTAAAAGTAAAGCAGGGACTGAAATATAAAACGCGGCATAGCATGCATATCTTGGCGCATGGCTAAAAAATCGAGACCAATTGCTTCTGGGTTCTAAAGCAATAGGTTCAGGGGAATTGAGAAGAGGAACGGGTTCGAATTTCTCCTCGTCCTGGTTTTCAATGTCATGTTGATAAGAGCGCATAAGTTACTAAGAATCAAAATCAAGCATTATATTAGCACCTGATCAAAACGCAAGCTCCTTTTGCGCCAACAATTCCAGCAATTTGTCTTGAGGTAGGGGTCTGCTTAGATAATAGCCTTGAATTAAGTCACAGTGATGGTCCTTGAGAAGTTTCAATTGTTCAGCGGTTTCAACGCCTTCTGCAACGACTTTAATATCTAAGCTATGGGCGAGGGCGATGATACCGCTCGTAATAGCCAGATCATTGGTATTAGCGGTAATGCCTTTTATAAAAGACTGATCAATCTTAATGGTATTAATAGGAAATTGTTTGAAGTAACTAATAGAAGTATAACCCGTACCAAAATCATCAATCGCGATACTGACACCCATATTTTGAATTTCAGTTAATTTTGCTGCGGCATCAATATTATTATCCATCACGGCAGATTCAGTAATTTCTAGTTCTAGAAATTTAGGATCTAATTTTGTTTCAGTCAAAATGGATTTTACTAAAGTTAAAATATCTTGATGCCTAAATTGAATAGGAGAGAGATTAACAGCAATCGTAATAGGTTTGTAACCTTGCTCTTGCCAAGATTGATTCGCGCGACAGGCCGCACGTAATGCCCATTCACCCATTTGCATGATTAAGCCGCTTTCTTCTGCAATGGGAATAAATTTGGCTGGGCTAATAAGACCTAATTCCGGATGATTCCAACGAATTAAAGCTTCAACACCGGTAATGGTTTTTTCTGCTAGATTAAGTTTGGGTTGATAATAAAGCATGAATTCATCATTCATCAAGGCGCGACGCATCGCGGCTTCCCATTTCATATAATCACTCGCTGCAGAATGCATGTCGGGAGTAAAAAATTCGTAAATATTTCCACCGGCATTTTTAGCTTTATACATCGCCATATCAGCATTTTTTTGTAAATCTTCTAGCGAAGTCCCATTATCCGGGAAAATACAAATACCAATGCTGCTTGATAAGTGAAATTCATGAGAATGAATATGGATGGGTTCGGCGCAGGTTTTTAAAAGTTTTTCGGCAACCGGAACAGCAGAATTGGTATTAGAGATATCGTTTAATAAAATAATAAATTCATCTCCACCTATGCGTGCGACTATATCGCCGGCTCTTAAAGTTTTTGCAAAGCGTGAGGCTATTTCTTTTAAGACTAAATCACCCATATTGTGACCAAAAGCATCATTAATATTTTTAAATTTATCAAGATCCATAAATAAAACCGCTAGTTTTTTATGTTCACGAGTAGCTTGATGTATGCTTTTGTTTAGCATTTCATTAAAGAAAACACGATTCGGTAAGTTTGTAACTGGATCATAATGCGCAAGTTTAGCTAAGTGTTCTTTATTGATATTTAATTCTTTGGTTCTTTCTAAAACACGTTGTTCTAATTGTTCGTGTGAGGTTTGAATAATATCTAACAGTGAATTAATTTGTGATGAAACAGAAGTTAATTCATCATTTCCTTTTAAGCCCACGCGTTGATGTAAGGATTTTTTAGTACCAATTTCTGCGACTTCTAAATCTAGGCGTTCAAGTCGTTTGATCACCAACCAATGTAATAATCCTAACATTAAGATTGAGAATAAAATTCCAAGCGTTACAAAGCTCGTTAAATAATAATGAATCGCTTTTAAACCCGTGAGATAAATAGCCCGTGGAGAGACCATTTCAAGCATGCCTATGGGCTGGTTAAAAATATCGCGGATTAAAGTGTAACCTGCTAAATCATTTTTACTAATGGGTTTTGAAAAATGACTGGTGCTTTCAGTAGAAAGCGTTTGATAGATGTTTTGCAATGTCCCATTAGTTTGTATTTCTTGGGGTAATAATAATTGCACGTCAAGTTTTGTCGTGTCTTTCATTTTCTGAATAAGATTAGGCGAGAGAATTCTACCGGCCACCATAATTCCTAAAGGCGGTTGTTTTTTATCGCTGTCGGTTGCTGCACATGCTGCAATCATCATAATGCAATTATCCAACAACACATAACCGCGAAGATCACTCTGTACATCTTTGCGGTTTAATAAAAAACTGCCGGGTGCTAGATATTTATCTAAACCTTGAGGGGAGGAGGTAAATTTTTCGCGATCGGTATCAGCTGAGGCAGTAGTTAATAACTTGCCGTTTAAATCCCAGTAGGCGAGAAAATTAATATTCGACGTAACAAAGGCCGGCATATTAATATTATTTTTAATGAAATCAGGATTTTTACCTTGTAGATACGTGTATAAATCATTCCAATGCGACCAGTCGGAAGTAAAAGTATAAAGTGAATAATTAATTTGATCTAAAGCTTGATCGATACGAGTGAGATCACTGTTGGCATGTTCTTGTTCTAAACGTAAAAAACTTTTAGCTAAAAAATGATAAGAGCCCGCATAAGTTGCCGCTAGAAATACTAGCCAGACACAGCCAACGCCTAATAAGACCTTATTCTTTAATTTCATGGTTTTGCCCCAATAGTTCACGCATTTTAGCTTTAATCATATCAATCGCTATACGGTTATTGCCACCCCGCGGAATAATGATATCCGCGTAGCGTTTACTCGGTTCAATAAATTGTAAAAACATGGGACGTACGGTTTCTTCATATTGCTTGAGTACGCTATCTAAGGTTCTTCCTCGTTCGTTGACATCGCGTTTAATACGGCGGATTAAACAAATATCTAAAGCAGTTTCCATAAAGATTCGGATATCTAATAATTCTCTTAATTCGGGTTCAGCAAAAAGTAATATCCCTTCTAATACGATAATAGAATGTTGGCCAATTTTTCGAGTGGCAGTATCTCTTTGGTGCAATGAAAAATTATAAGTCGGAACTTCTACTGATTTACCTTGTTGCAGCAAAATTAAATGTTCGCATAATAAATCATGATCCATGGAATTCGGGTGATCATAATTAATCGAAGCGCGCTCTTCTAATGGCATCGCTTTATGATCTTTGTAATAAGAATCTTCTGGAATGACAACCACTTGATTGGAACCTAACTCATTCACAATGGTATTGGCTAATAAACTTTTGCCAGAGGCTGAAGCGCCAGAAATCCCAATAATGATGACGTTTTTCTTTTGCACGTTATTTTTCTCCTTTGGCTTTTTTCAGCAACACATACAAAGCACCGCCTGAACCTTGGCGCGGATGTGCTGAGCAAAATGCTAAAACACTCTCAGATTCTCGTAACCAATGATTCACTCTGTTTTTTAAAATAGGGGCTGAACCTGCTTTTTTACTCCCCTTGCCATGAATAATAAGCACATGTTTCAGTTCTCTCTTTTCGCAATTATATAAGAAAAAACTTAAGGCTTCTTTAGCTTCTTTCACGTTTCTGCCATGCAGATCTAAAATGGCTTCTATGCTATATTGCCCGGCTTTTAAATTGCGAAGAATTTTTGATGAAACCCCTTCACGTGAAAATTTAATATATTCCTCGCCTTGTACTAAAGGCAGTTCTTCGCGATCCGAGAGTTCAGGCAGTTCAATTTCAGTGGCTCGCTTGGAGGAGGGTTCTTTGTAGGTGCGAGCTTTTACTTTTTCGACAGCTTTGCGAAAAAGTGCTTTTTCTGACTCGCTAAGGTTGAATTTTGGGCTCATATCTATATACTTTAGCACGCTATGAATAACGACGACATATTACAACGCTTCATTTTTGAAAAATCTTCTATTCGGGGAGAGCTTGTCCGTTTAGGGCTGAGTTTTACCGAAATTGTGACCCAACACGACTACCCCGGTTTTATAAAAAAAATCTTGGGAGAATTGCTGGTAGTAGGGACTTTATTATCCGCCATTATTAAATTCAAAGGTAAGCTCACGGTCCAATTTCAAGGGAAGGGCAAGCTTAAATTATTAATCGCTGAGGCGACCAACGAACATACGATTCGTGGCTTGGCTCAATGGGATAAGAGCTTAACTGAAAGTGAATTATCAGAAGCTTTTCAACAAGGCGTATTGGTGATTATTATGCAAGGCAAAAAAGTCACTCAACACTATCAAGGTATCGTTGCCTGGCAAGGCAATAACTTAGCTCAATCTATTGAGGGCTATTTTAGAGATTCTGAGCAATTATTAACGCGAGTTTGGCTAGCCGTGAATGATACGAAAGCCGCGGGTATGTTATTACAAGTGTTGCCCGGAAAAAATGAGCATATGCCAGCCGATTGGGATACTATTGTTCATTTATCCGATACTGTAAAACCTGAAGAATTATTAGAGTTAGATAACGAAACTTTATTAAGACGCCTCTATACTATAGAAGCCGAAGTGAGATTATTTCCCGCAACGCCCGTTAGGTTCCGCTGTACTTGTTCCCAAACGCGCAGTGAAAATGCTTTGTTATTATTGGGCCAAGAAGAAGCCAAAGCTGAATTAAAAAATAAAAATGAAATTGTAGTCACCTGTGATTTTTGCAGTAAAAAATATGTTTTTGATCGAATCGATGTAGAAAAATTATTTAAACAACGCGGCGGCCCATCCTCAACACAGGTGCACTAATATGCTAAATTTTATTTACGATTTTATCCCCGTCTTTTTGTTTTTTTTAGCGTTTAAATTTTATGATATCTATGTCGCAACCATAGTCGGTATTCTCGCAACCGGTATCCAAGTCGCCTTAACCAGATTTGTCCAAGGCTATTTCGACAAAAAGCAAGTCATCACTTTTATCGTATTTTTATCTTTCGGTAGTTTAACTTTATATTTCCATAATCCTATTTTCGTCAAATGGAAACCAACTATTATATTCTGGTTCTTTGCAAGCGCATTACTGATAAGCAAATTTCTCCCGCATAAACCTTTATTACAAAGATTTTTCGATGGGCTTAGCACCGAAAAAGGCTTAGATCTACCTTCGCAAGCCTGGTCACGTTTAACGACCGCTTGGATTGTTTTCTTTTTCTTATTAGGCTCGGTAAATATTTATATCGCTTATTATTGTAGTACTGCTGCTTGGGTTAACTTTAAATTTTACGGAATTTTAGGTTTACTGTTATTATTTAGCATTATTCAGGCGCTTTATCTTTCTCGTTATTTTACCCAACCAAAACCATGAGAAAAGCCTTAATTCAAGAGCGTTTGCAAAAAGCTTTTTCGCCTTCCCAATTAGAAGTGATTGATGACAGTGATAAACATCGGGGTCATGAAGGTGCTAAGGGTGGCGCAGGGCATTATACGGTTATTATTTCTGCTGATTGTTTTAAGGGTCTTACTCGTCTCGAAATTCATCGAAAAATCTATCAAGAGTTGAATGATTTAATCCCGCAAGAGATTCATGCCTTGCAAATCAAACTCGTTTGAATTATCAATTTTAAATTTGTTTTAGTTGATCTTGAGTTAACACAAACACCCCACCTTCACTGTGTTGAAACTCCAACCAAGTAAAAGGAATATTCGGATATTTTTCTGCAAGCGCTTCTTCGCTATTGCCCACTTCAACAATTAACACGCCATTGGGGGTTAAATATTCAGCGGCTTTTTTTAAGATTTTAACAGTGCAATCTAAACCTTCTTTTCCTGAAGCTAAAGCAAGAGAAGGTTCATGTAAATATTCTTTTGGTAAAGCTTCCATCTCATCTAAGCTCACATACGGAGGATTGCTCACGATAAGATCATATTTTTTAGCGGGGAGTGATTTAAATAAATCGGACTGATGTAAAGTTACTTGATCATCGACTTGATGGCGTAAAATATTTTTTTTCGCAACCGCCAATGCATCTTTAGAAATATCACTGGCATCAACTATTGCATCTGGAAAAGCGAGTGCGCAAGCTATGGCTATACAACCACTACCCGTACATAAATCTAAAATACTATGTACATTCTCGGGATCAACCCAAGGTTCAAAATGATTTTCGATTAATTCAGCAAAAGAAGAGCGGGGGATAATGACGCGCTCATCGACATAAAAACTATGGCCTGCGAAATGAGCTTCGTGGGTTAAATAGGGGACGGGAATTCTATCGGTGACGCGTTTTTCTATTAAAGTAGATAATACTTCGCATTCGGCTTTGGTCAAACGAGCATCAAGCACCGCAGGATTAACATCATGGACTAAATGTAGACTGTGTAAAACTAGGGCTACGGCTTCGTCCCAGGCATTTTCGGTGCCATGGCCATAATATAGACCCGCTTCGCTAAACCGGCTGACGGCGTAACGGATATAATCTCTAATGGTTTGTAATTCGGGGTGAATTTTCATAGTGGGATTATGAGCTATTCCTCGTTATAATCAAATAAATTTTTAACTTTTAAGAAGCTAAACTATGACGGGTCCTGTGATTTTAGATTTAAAAGGCTTGGAGTTAGAGCCTGAAGAACATGAGATTTTGCAGCATCCTATGGTAGCGGGTATTATTCTTTTTTCTCGAAATTATGAGTCTCCTGAACAAATAAAAGAGCTGATTCGCAAAGTTCGAGCCTGCCGTTCAACCCCGCTTATTGTAGCTGTTGATCATGAGGGTGGACGTGTGCAGAGGTTTCGGCAAGGGTTTACCCATCTGCCGCCTATGGGTCAATTGGGGGAAAAATATGATCAAGACCCAAAGAGTGCTTTAGAAATGGCAACACAATGCGGTCAAATTATGGCGAGTGAATTATTTTCAGTCGGTGTGAATTTGAGCCTAGCCCCGGTTTTGGATTTAGCGCGGGATAATAAATCGGCTATTGGCGATAGGGCTTTTCATCATGATCCTAATGTGGTGGTTGATCTTGCTAAGGCATTAATAAAAGGCATGCGAGAAATCGGCATGGCCTCTATTGGAAAACATTTTCCAGGGCACGGCAGGGTGACGGCGGATTCTCATGTAACGATGCCTATTGATACGCGAAGTTTTACTGAAATTGAGAGTGAGGATTTAATCCCTTTTAAAACGTTAATAGAAGAAAATTATTTTGACGGAATTCTACCGGCTCACATTCAATTCCCTGCTATTGATTCTAAGCCCGTCGGGTTTTCTAGTGAGTGGCTTAAAACAATATTACGTAAAAATTTGGGTTTTAAGGGTGTTATTATTAGCGATGATTTGAATATGGAAGGAGCTTCTATTGCCGGAAATTATTCCAATCGAGCATTGGCTGCTTTAAATGCCGGATGTGATATTGTTTTGATTGGCAATAATCGTGCAGGAGCTATTCAAATACTCGAGGGATTGCCTAGCGGCCAATATCTTTTAAAAGATGAAACAGTTAAAATGCTTCTCGGAAATTCAAAGATTAACTAAAAGTAGGAAAGCGATATGGAAAGTACTAAAAACAAAATGCAAACCATTCTTGATCGATCTGAGTGTTTATATCATTTTTCAGATATACAAAACGCCATCGAAAAAATGGGCGTTGAAATTACCGAAAAATTAAAAGATGCTAACCCGCTAGTTTTATGTGTCATGATCGGAGCTTTAATCCCAGCAGGGCATTTATTAACTAGATTGCAGTTTCCACTTGAAGTCGATTACATCCATGCAACACGTTATCGTGGCGCCACTCGAGGTGGAGACTTGCATTGGTTGGTTGAACCTAGACAATCGCTGAAAGATCGTACGATTTTAGTCATCGATGATATTATGGATGGCGGATTAACCTTAGGGGCTATTATTGATTATTGTCAGTTAGGGAATGCAAAAAAAGTTTATACGGCTGTCATGGTGAATAAAATTCGTCAACGTGAACCCGGCGTGAATTTTGAACCTGATTTTGTGGGGCTTCATACAGAAGATCGTTATGTTTATGGTTTTGGTTTGGATTACGAAGAGCATATGCGAAATTTACCAGGAATTTATGCATTAAAGGAGTAATAGCATGCGGTTTTTGAAATATTTACGAACGATGTTGCGTTCTTTTTATTCGCGAGAACTGTACCGTGAAGTGGCTACTCGATGGGATGTGGGAGTGGTTTTATATTTGTTATTTGTATTAACCGTCTGTTGGATTTTTATGATGCTAAAAATCCAACTGGAAATTAATCAATCGGCTAAGCTGTTTGCTTCTGAATATGCTTCCCAATTTCCATTATTAACCATCAAAAACGGTGTTATTTCAACCCCCGAAAATCATCCTTATGTTATTCAAGATCCTAATACCAAACAAGTATTTGCAACCGTTGATACCTCTTCCCAAAATAAAAATCTTGATCTTAGTACGCGTACTATCATAGTCACCAATAATAAAATTATGTGGACTAGTCATGATGGCGTCGTAAAAACTTATCAATTAGCTAAAAATATTAATATGACTCTAGATCCTATTATGCTGAAAGATAAATTATTATCTTGGGCAAAATGGAGTTGGTTGCTTATTTTTCCTATGTTCTTATTAGTGTCTTTTTCTTATCGTTTAGTAGAAGCTTTGATTTATGCCGTGATTGGAAAAATCTTAGGATTAGTTGCTCGCGTCAGTTTGCCTTATACCACCGTTTTTAAGTTAACTATTGTTGCCATGACGCCAGTTATAGTCATTGGCACCTTATTAGATTGGTTTGAACTAAATTTTCCTAGAATAGCTGTATTATATTTTGTTTTAGCACTTACCTATATTTTATTTGCTGTTTCATCTAACAGGACAAAAAAATACTAACATGCTGATTTATTTGTTAGGTTTAACAGCTGTTTTTATTGGATTTGAATTTGTTTTTTTTCTGCAGTGGACCAACGCTTATTTAGGCGGTTATGATTTAATGGCGCATCATCTACCTGTGCCGTTAGTAGTTTTGCCGCAATTGATCTATTTTGTTTTGCTTCAATTAGCGGTGCCTTTACTCTTTACTTTGTTAATCTTTGCAATGGCAAGACTAATAGGATTAGCGCTTAAATTATCTTTTAAAAACATCGAAAAACTGGGATTTTTATTATGGATCTTAGGAATTTTAACAGTATTGTTAGCGAATCAATATTATTTTGCTAATTCAAAATTTAATAACATTGTTTCGACTCTGTTGCCTTTTAAATGGGGTAAGATTTTATTAGTAATAATTTCTTTTGTTTTGTTTCTCGCGGGTTTGATTTCATGGTGGGGGTTGTTTAAATTTTCGCGTAAGCTTTTTTTCTTGCTGCCTTTAATTCCTATATTATATATTATTTTTCCATTATCTCACTCGTATGAGTCCCCAAAAAACCCTACCCAGCCTAATATTATTTTAATCGGCATTGATTCGCTGCGGCCGGATTTTTTAAATTATTTTGGTAACGATGAAAAATTGCTATTTATCGATGATTTTTTAAATCATGCCGCCGTTTTTTCAGATGCTATGACGCCTCTAGCACGGACTTATCCTTCTTGGGCCAGTTTATTAACCGGGCTTTATCCTAAACACAGTGGGATTCGAACGGATTTGCAAGATCATGCTACGACTGACTTAAGCCAAACTTTGCCCGCGATATTACAGAAAAAAGGCTATCAAACCATTTTTGCGACTGATGAAACGCGTTTTAGTAATATTGATGAGCCATTTGGTTTCAATCATATCATTTCACCCCCCAGTGGTTTAAATGATTTTTTAATCGGATCTTTAAATGATTTTCCGTTTACTAATTTATTAATAAATACAAAGTTAGGTCGTTATTTATTTCCCTACTCGTATGGCAATCGCGGGGTATATACTGAATATGACCCTGATGCTTTTTTAAATCTAGTCGAATCTTCTTTGGCGACGACAGATCAGAAACCTATTTTTTTAGCGATACATTTTTGTTTGCCGCATTATCCGTATTTTTGGCAAAAGCATCCTGAACATGAACAGCATCCCTATTTAGACTATCAAGCCGCTTTACATAGAGCTGACCAACAAGTGGGCGATTTTATGAAATTTTTAGCCCAGCATAAAATTCTGGATAATGCAGTGGTGGTTTTGTTGTCAGATCATGGAGAAACGTTTGGATTTTCAGGGGATAGAATTACCGCGGCAGATTGTGCCAAAGATAAAGGGCTACCATGCTTTTATCCAGCTAGCAGGGATAGTGAGACCGTAGATCAAGTTGCAGGGCATGGGACGGATGTATTGGCCTTGCCGCAGTATCATTTAGTCTTAGCGTTTAGATTTTATAAGGCAGGGAAAAATTATAGAGGTTCTATTCCAGGATTGGTTTCATTATTGGACGTTAAGCCAACATTATTATCTTTATTAAAAATTAAAGCGCCTCTAGAAGATGGTCACTCGCTCCTAAAAGCTATTCAAACGGGAAGAATGGATAATACTGATACAGATTTTATGCTTGAAACTGATTTTACCCCGTGGGGGTTGCGTACTGTTCATCCAGAATACAAAAATATCTTAGCAGAGAGTTTGGATTATTTTGAAATCAACCCGGTCACCACAAAAATTACGGTTAAACCTTCGATGTTGAAATTAATT
>Ga0207134_1147_pt1 | contig 19353 bp, 20 predicted proteins | sample Alteio_BWMinHeat_12_FD_153527 | JGI IMG/M metagenome (GOLD analysis project Ga0207134, IMG submission 153527) | Enriched cells from forest soil in Barre Woods Harvard Forest LTER site, Petersham, Massachusetts, United States -... | ecosystem: Environmental > Terrestrial > Soil > Temperate forest >... | reverse complement strand
AACCAGACCTTTTGGACGATCACTGGCGTGCCCGTCGATACGGAGGAAACCTTGCTTGGAGAGGAGGCAACGGTGGAGCCTTACAAGGACTCCTTTTGTGTCATGCCCTTCGTGCAAATCGACGGCAAGGTTCTGACTCGGAATGACTACAAGTTCAATCATACGCTGGAGAACGCATGCCTGCCCATCCCCACGGTGCACATGCAACGCGACGGAAAGGATTTTTTCAACGTGACCACGGTTTCCTTTGGAGCGGCTGGTGAATCGGTGACCGCGGCCCGCTACCAGATTCAAAATAATGGCGATCAGCCGTTGAAGGCACGTCTGAACCTCGTGGTCTGGCCACTTCAGCTTAATCCGCCCTGGCAATACGGGGGCGTTTCGCCGATCAAGCAGGCAGCGCTTTTAGATGACCAAACCCTCCAGATCAACGGCAAGTTGGCGCTCCACTCCCTGACACCTCCTGCTGCCGCGGGCATATCCGCGCTCAAGAACGGCGATGCTTTTTCGGCCATTCGCTCCGGCAAGGTTCCCGACAGCCGCAAGGCGGACGATCCGGACGGCGCGGTCTCCGCGGTGTTGGCCTACGACCTCGACATCGAACCCCATGGGTCCAAGAGCGTGGTGGTTCTCTTCCCCCTGCATGAAGCGTCCAACACGGACATCGAAGGCACCGATCCCGACAAATTTTTCACTGATAAAATGGCCGGTGAAAAGAAGTCCTGGGAGGAGAAGTTGCTCGGATGGAAAATGCATGGCGCGCCCGGCTGGCTCGAAAATGTGGTGCGCTCCAACCTCGCTTACATGCTCCTGAACCGGGATCTCTGTGCGCCGCAGCCCGGGCCTCGCAATTATTCGCATGCATGGATGCGCGACGGTTCGGTCAGTACCTCAACTTATTTAAGATTCGGTTTCACGGATGAGGCACGCAGCTATCTGGAATGGTTCACGCCACTGGTCCGCGAGGACGGGTTCGTGCCGTTCCTCGTCGATGCCAAGACAGGCAAGATGCTGGGGTTTGCGAACGACTGGAAGGAGTTCGACAGCCAGGGTGAGTACGTCTACGCGGTGCAAAAGTATTACGAATTCACCGGCGATCGCGCGTTTCTGGAAAAGGTTTACCCGACAGCGCAGAAGGCGATGGCCTACATGGAGGCACGGTTGGACGAGCGCCGGACAGACAAATACAAGGGCACCAAGTTTTTTGGGATTCTGCCCGAGTCTAACAGCCATGAAGGATATTTTCCCGGTGTTCACAGCTACTGGGACGATTTCTGGGCGCTGCGGGGGCTTGGCGACGCCGCGATCATTGCCGAGGCGCTCGATAAGAAGGAGGACGCAAAAAAATACCAGGACGCGCAGCAACAACTGCGAACAGATCTCTACGCCTCCTTTAAAAAAACCATGGGAAACAATCCCCACATGCCTGGCTGCGCCGAAAAGGACGACTTTGACGTCACCTCAACATCCATTGGCCTGACAGCCTGCAGCGAGTTGTCAAATCTGCTGGAGGATCCGGAGCTGGCGAAGGCGCTGAAGTACAGTTACGACACCTATGTGAATAGCCTCAAGCCTCGCTACACGCCAGGCGCCGTCTGGGGAAGCTACACACCGTACGAAGCACGCAACGTTGAGGCGCTCGTCCGGCTGGGACGGCGGGAGGACGCCTTCCGACTCCTGGAGTTTCTCACGGGTTCGTCGATGCGCCCCACCGGCTGGAACTTGCTGGCCGAAGTGGTCCACTATGAACGATCGACCGGATCCTACATCGGAGACATGCCTCACACATGGGTCGGCGCGGATCTGATCAATGCGTCGCGCTCCTTCTTCCTGCTGGATGATGGAGGGGTGATCCAAATCGCACCCGGAGTATTGCCCGCCTGGATCACGGCGGATTCCCCCGTGGTCGTCGAAAACCTGCCCACGGGGACCGGCAAGCTTTCCTACACCCTCAAGCGTGTCGGCGAGACCGATGTTTCGCTGCACGTGGACGGCACCGCCGCGCCGCCGCGAGGATTCCTGTTCCATCCACCGTTTCCGGTAAAGAGCATCAAGATCAGCGGCGTGGAGCAACCGTACGACGAAAAGGAAGGGATCAAGTTCGACACAATCCCGGTGGAAATCACGATGAACCTCGGGAAGTGAGGCAAGAACCTACGCGGCAGCAGCGGGCTTGATCAGAAGTGCGGCGCCAACCTTTTTCACCGGCGGAAAGGGCGCGTCTTCCAAGACCTTAGCGATTTCGACATGTCCTCTTTCCCGGGCATGATGCATGGCTGTTCTGCCAAATTTGTCGGCGATCCTCGGATCCGCGCCCGCCGCGAGCAGGAGCCGGACACATTCGATCACGCCATGTCGGGCCGCCCAAGTCAGCGCCGTGTGTCCCCCGTTATCGATCATGTTGACGTCCGCTCCATGTTCGATCAACGCCCGGGCAATGTTGGCGTGACCCCCTTCAGACGCGATCATGAGAACAGTCCGTCCGGACTTGGTCTTGGCGTTGACGTTCCCGCCCTTGGAGAGCAGTGCCTGCAACGCAAACATGCGGGTAAATGCCATATGAAAACGGGTTCCACAGCAAAATAGTCCATGAAACAAGCAAACGCAACCGGACGGCCCGGTTTCCGGAAGGATATTTTAGGCTGACAGGGCGCGGATTTTCTCTCTAAATCGACAACGTGGCGAAGCTAAAAAAGACGTTTTTCCTCCGCCCGGATGTCGTCCAGATCAGTCGGGAACTGCTGGGCAAACACCTCTTCACCCGGCTCGACGGCGGATCCATCACCGGCGGGATCATCGTTGAAACGGAGGCTTACGCCGGCCCCGGCGACCGGGCTTCGCACGCCTACGGAAATCGAAGGACACTTCGAAACGACATCATGTACGCACGCGGCGGCGTCGCGTATGTCTACCTTTGCTACGGCATTCACTCGCTCTTCAACATCATCACCAACGAGGAGGAAATCCCTCATGCCGTGCTGATCCGGGCCATCGAACCGACTCATGGCGTAAGCGCCATGCTGAAGCGCCGCGGCAAACGAAGCGCCGACCGGAGCCTGACCGGAGGACCTGGAGCGCTTTCCGCAGCACTGGGCATCCGCTGTTCACACAATGGGTTGAGTCTCTTCGGCCGGGAGATCTGGCTGGAGGACCGCGGAATTTCAGTGAATGCCGATCAAATCCTTTCCAGCCCCCGGGTGGGCATCGGTTATGCCGGCGACGACGCCAAACGCCCATGGCGGATGCGGCTGCGCGACAATCCGTGGACCAGCCCGGCCCGGTGATCCGGCGCTCTAGCTCTCGGTTGCAAGCTTCGTCAATCTCACGCGCCGCAACCCGCGCTTGGTGGTTTCGGCAGCAACGATTTTAAGGCCGTTGACCTCCAACTCCTCGCCCTTCTCCGGAATGCGCCGCCAATGCTCGAGGCACCATTTTTCGACCGTCGCTGAAGTGTTGATGGGCAGTGGCCAATCCATCTCTATTGCCAGATCGCGCAGCGGCATATCCGCATCAACGAGAGCCGAATCTTCAGATCGTTCAAAAAAGGGCCCCTTCTCCACGTCAAATTCGTCGCGGATGTCACCGACGAGCTCCTCAAGCACATCCTCGAAGCTGACGATTCCAATCATCTTGTCCGCCTTATCAACGACGACGGCGAGATGGTTCCGGGACTGGCGGAAGAGCTGCAGCATCGTGGGCAGCTTGGTGCCGGGAAGAAACGTGAGAACCGTGTGCATGATATTTTCGAGCTTCGTTTCCTGACCGAGGACCCTCAGCTGCCAAAGAAGCTCTTTCACGTGGATGATCCCCAGAACTTCGTCAGGTTCTCCGCAAAGCGGCATTCGGCTGTAGCCGGCCTTCTGCGCAATATCGAGATTCTCATCGAGCGAGCGGTCGCGCCAAAGCACGGCAACCTTTTCAATCGGCAGCATGATCTGTTCAGCGGTCGTTTCCTTCTCGCGGATCGCCTTGATCATGATGTTGTTGATCAGTTCGTCGTCCGGATGGGCATGCTTCGAGTGCATGAGAAGGTATTGCAACTCCTCATGGCTGAACGGATGGTCCGCATGTCCGGGTTGAACAATTCCCGCCCATCGCAACATCATGTTGGCAGTCACATTCAGCAGCCAGATGAACGGAAGGAAAATGTGGTAAAAAACAATAAGGAACGGAGAAAGCATGAGGGCAGTCCGGCGGGGCCGCTGGATTGCGTAGATCTTGGGCAGGAGTTCGCCCAGTTCAATGTGCACAAAAGCGATCAGGATGTAAGCCAGCCCAAACGAACAGGAATGAAGTATGTCGGTGCTTACGATCCCAAGCCATGAAAACAAGGGCTGAAGCCATTGGGCGACGACCGGCTCACCCACCCAGCCCAAGCCGATGCTGGCGAAGGTAACACCCAGCTGGGTGGCAGAGAGATAGGCATCAAGGTTCTGGGTGATGCGATAGGCAATCGGCGCTCTCCAGTCCCCTTTGTCAATCAAGGGGCGAAGCTGGGTGTGTCGCACCTTAACAATGGCGAATTCGGCGGCCACGAAAAAGCCGTTCGCGCAAAGAAGCAGGAGTATCACTAAAATCTGCGAGCTGATTGTAAATAGGTCCATGAGCTGGTTTTGGGATAGCTTCTAAGGGCCTCCTGCGGCTTTTTCCAGCATGTTTTCGCTGCTGGATGCCGGTCCCGAGCATCGTTCCATGGGGGGCCGGATTGATCAAACAGAATCGCCCCACGGACTTGCGAACTGGCGCATCCTCTACTACATTGTTCTGTGAGTTGATGACCGTCTTCACCTTTTCCTGCAATGGACCCCACTCGCTCGATTGCCATCATCGGCGCCTCTAACGACCGGAAGAAATTCGGCAACAAGGCCGTTCGTGCATTCGTAGAACAAGGCTGGACCGTCTATCCCGTCCATCCCACGGAAACTCAAGTCGAGGGTCTTCCTACTTTCAAGTCCGTCCTCGACATTCCCGGGCACGTCGACGAGGCAAGCCTCTACATTCCCCCGCCCAAGCTTAAACATGCGCTCGAAGAAATCGCGAAGAAGGGGATCAAGACTGTCTGGTTCAACCCCGGCACCGAAGATCCCGAAGCGCTCGAGTATGCCGAGGAACTTCGTCTCGATCACGTGATTGGCTGCAGCATCGTCGGTCTGGGCCTCGACCCGCACAAGCTGTAGCAGCCTGGAGCAGGTTCTATTCCTTGAAGAGCTTTTGGAAGATGCGAATGGACGTCTCGCGTCCCAACTTACCGATCGATTTGGTCAGGGGAATTTCCTTCGGGCAAACTTTCACGCAATTTTGGGCGTTTCCGCAATCGGCGATCCCGCCCTTGCCCATCACGGCTTCGAGCCGGGTGTTTTTATCGGTCTTGCCGGTCGGATGCATGTTGAAATAGACGACCTGGCTCATGATCGCGGGGCCCATGAAGTCGGAACGCTCGTTGAACTGCGGGCAGGCCTCTACGCAGCAACCGCAGGTCATGCAGCGGGAAAGCTCGTAGGCGTCGGACTGGTCGTCCGGGTCCACCTTTGGGCCGGCGCCGAGATCGAACGTGCCGTCGACAGGAATCCAGCCGTGGATTTTTTTGAGCTGTTCGAACATGCTGGAGCGGTCGACCATCAGATCGCGAATGGTCGGAAACTTCGTCATCGGCTCGAGCACGATCGGCTGCTTCAACCGATCGACGAGCGCCGCGCAAGACTGGCGAACCACCCCGTTGACGATCATGGTGCAGGCGCCGCAAACCTCCTCGAGGCAGTTGCAGTCCCAGGTGACCGGCGTGGTGGGCTTTCCCTCCTTGTTAACCGGATTGAGCCGGATCGCTTGCAAGAGTGAGATGACATTCATGCCGGGCTGGTAGGGCACCTGAAATTCCTCCCAGCGGAAAGTCGCGTCGGGGTTATCCTGACGCTTCACGACAACTTCAACGGTCCTTAGTTGATCCATAACAGCCAACCCTTAATCTGTTTTAGTATACACCCTGGGTTCCGGCTTGTACAAGCTGGTGTCGACCGGCTCGTAGGAAATCCTCGGCTCGGCATCGCCTGCGTATTCGGCGATCGTCGTCTTCAGCCACTTTTGATTGTGCTCCTCGAACTTACGCATGAAGTCCTGAAACTCAGGCGACGCCTTGTACTCTGCATCGCTCTGCCCCGGCTTCGGCGCAGGTGGCACGAGAAATGGATATTCCGGTTTGAAATGGGAACCGCGGCTTTCATCCCGAAGAAGGGCGCCCCGGGTGATGACCCGGGCCAGTTCGATCATGTTGCCAAGCTGGCGAACAAAGGGAATCACCTGGTTGGACCAACTCCCGGGATCGCTGATGCCGATTCGGCGGAAACGGTCCTTGAGCTCCTGAAGTTTGCCTTCGGTCTGGCGGAGTTTTTCGTTGTAGCGGACAATAGTCACATTCGCGGTCATCAGTTCGCCAAGTTCCTGGTGCAGTTTAAACGGGTTCTCGTTGCCTGAGGCGCTCCGGACCTGATCGAGTCGTGACTGCTCGGCCTGCAAGGCTCGGTCAAACACCTGAGCCGGAACATCCTCGGCCGATTTGCGCAACTTTTTCTGGTAACGGAGCACCGCCGGTCCTGCGATGAGCCCCGCGTAAATGCACGAAAGAAGCGAATTGGCACCGAGGCGGTTGGCGCCGTGATACTGGTATTCGCATTCGCCGACAGCAAAGACGCCGGGGATGTTCGTCATCTGGTCGTAGTCGACCCAGAGACCGCCCATCGAGTAATGGACTGCCGGGAAAATCTTCATCGGTTCGTGGTAAGGATCTTCGCCCGTGAATTTTTCGTAAATTTCCAGGACGCCGAGAAGTTTCTTTCGCAGGGTGGCTTCGTCGATATGGCTCGCATCCAGATACACGCATGCCTGGCCCTCGACTCTCCAGCCCTGGGTGTAGATGATTTCGAAAATCTCGCGCGTGGCGATGTCGCGAGGCACGAGGTTTTTATATTTCGGATATTTCTCCTCCAAAAAATACCAGCGTTCTTTTTCGGGGATGTCGCGAGGCTTGCGTTTTTCATTCTTGTCCTTCGGAACCCATACACGGCCACCCTCGCCGCGAACGCTTTCGCTGATCAATCGCAGTTTGTCCGCGCCGGGAATGGCGGTCGGGTGAACCTGGATGAATTCGCCGTTCGCGTACTTCGCCCCCTGCTGATAAAGCGCCGAGACCGCGCTGCCCGTGTTTTGAACGCTCATCGTGCTCTTGCCGAAAACCGCCCCGGGCCCGCCGACGGCCATCACGACCGCATCGGCCTTGAATACCTTAAGCTCCAGCGTCCGCAGGTTGAGCGCCACGATTCCGCGCGCGATACGGTCATCGTCGAGGACAGCGGACAGAAACTCCCAAAACTCGTATTTTTTGACGCGTCCGGCCACCTCATAGCGGCGAACTTGCTCGTCAAGCGCGTAGAGCAATTGCTGGCCGGTGGTCGCTCCAGCATAAGCAGTGCGATGATACAGGGTTCCGCCGAAACGCCGGAAATCGAGAAATCCCTCCGACGTGCGGTTGAATGGCACGCCCATTCGATCGAGCATGTAAATGATCGAAGGCGCCGCGTCGGTCAATCCCTTGACGGGAGGCTGATTCGCAAGATTGTCGCCGCCGCGAACCGTGTCGACGAAGTGAATCTGCGGCGAGTCCCCTTCGCCTTTCACATTCACCGCGGCATTGATGCCCCCTTGGGCGCATACGGAATGGGATCGCTTCACAGGACCGAGCGCAAAGAGGTCCACGCTGGCGCCCAATTCGGCAAGTTTCATCGCAGCTGAAAGCCCCGCGAGCCCGCCTCCAACGACAATGACGCGTCCGTTTGCCATCAGGTCGCTCCCTTAAATGAAAGCAACGCCCAGCAACCGATGAAATAGAGGGCCAAACCGAAGAGGAGACAGACATAACCGGAGATCCTCTGTGATTTCGCGCCGACCGTGATCCCCCACGAAATCGCGAACGTCCAGAGGCCATTGCAGAAATGGAATATGGCTGCCGCCAGACCCACAATATAAAAAACCAATACCCAAGGCTTGGAAAGTTGATACACCATCACGTCATACATCTCGGCTCCTTTGGCGCGCGTCCCCCAGGTCGTGATGACGTGGAAAAGGATGTAGAAGAAAAGGAAGGCGCCCGTGATCCGCTGGAGGTAGTACATCCAATTCTTCATATACCCATAGTGGCGCGTGTTGCTCTTGCCCGTAAACATCACGTAGAATCCGTACATCGCGTGATAAAGAATGGGGATCCAGATGAGCCCGATTTCCAACGCAAGAACCACCGGGAGCCCCTGGAGCTCCGCCGTGACCCGGCCAAACGCTTCGCGGCTTTGGATGGCATAGGCATTGTGCCAGATGTGCTGGAGCAGGAACAGGCCGACTGGAACAACACCGGAAAGCGAATGCAGCTTGCGAAAAAGAAAGTGTCGTTCGTCAGAATTCATCGGGATGAGGAGAAGCTAGGAAGAGCCATTAGTTTTGTCAAAAGCAAACACCCTTCTCATTAGAATTGATTATGAGACCATCTAAATTCCTAATAGCTCGCACAACTCCTCAAAACCCTGAACCACGCTTACCCCGGGCGGCACCTGCTCATGCGAATGAATCAAGACCGCGGACCAGCCCAGTTTGCGGCACGGCTCGATGTCGTGGTGAAGGCTGTCGCCGACGTAAAGCAATTCGCCCGGCTCAAACCCCCAACGCTTCGATCCTTCGAGAAAAATTTTGGGGTTCGGTTTCTCGCACCCCACTTCGCTCGAAATGATAATATCATCCATCACTTCACCCAGAGGCATGCCGACCAGAATGCTCCGGAGGCGGTGGTCCCAGTTGGAGATGATTCCTGTTTTCAAGCCCGCGCTCCGCACGGTCTGAAGGCAGCGGAGCGCTCCGTCATGCAGCCTCCAATATTCCGGCCGCGCGAAACTGACGTAAAGGTCCTCGAAAAAACCTCCAAAGTCCTCGGGGCGCTGACTCTCCTCAATCGTCATCAAGACCAGGTTACGCCACCATTCCTTTTCCGAATTCTCATCCGTGAAATCCCTTGCCGTGCGGGTCAGGTGATTCCAGGAGGCGCGAAAAGCAGACTGGAGCGGTTCGGCAGGCAGGTCAACGCCCCATCGTTTCAAAACCAGCGCATAGATTTCGCCGACGGAGGGATGGGGATGGAGAAGTGTTCCCCCCGCGTCAAAGTAAACCCCTTTGATGCCATTTATCATTTGAAACGACGCCCTCGAGACCAAAGAAAGATGATAAATGATAAATCCTAAATGTTAAATGAGAAGAGCTCACCTGCGTCAACGCTTGCAGCCGGCTGCTCCATGGATCGAAGCACCTCGGCGACCAGGAACAGTGAGCCGGTGACAAGCGCCGGAAGGCCGGTGTCTCGAATCTTGTCCCATGCCTCTGCCCATGACCCCACCGTCTCCGCTTCGGGAAAAAACTCCTTCAACTTCTCCACCGGCGCGCCCCTCTCATTCGGCAAAGGGACGAGGATCACCGACTCGATGATGGGAATACCCCGGAGAATTTCCGACATTACGCCCAGCTCCTTGTCGCTCGCGGCGCCGAAAACCAGCTGGATTTTCCGTTCCCCAAAACTGACCGGCACGAGTTTGGCCAGGGCCCGCATAGCTTCAGAGTTGTGGGCGCCGTCGAGCAGGATTTGAGGTTCGGTTTGCAGCCATTGCGCCCGCCCGGGCCAGGACACCGCTGAGAGCCCGCGCTGAATCACCTCATCCGTCAAGCCGGGAATCACCGAACGCATCGACGCCACGGCGACTGCCGTGTTCCAACGCTGATGATCACCCAGCAGCGGGGATGGAAATTCATCCAAGTCGTCCTCGACGATCACCCGGATTTTGGACCCCATTGCAGCCGCCTTCCGGCGGATGACTTCGAGCGCGCCGCGGTCGCAGCATGCGGCGATGACCGGCACGCCGGACTTGATGATCCCCGCCTTCTCGGCTGCGATCACCTCCAACGTTTCACCCAGAAGTTGCGTGTGGTCGAGGCCAATGCCCGTCAGCACGGAAACTTTCGGCATGACGATGTTGGTGGCGTCCAACCGCCCGCCAAGCCCCGTCTCCCAGACCACAAGGTCGGCCTTTTCATCCCGGAAATAGAGCAACGCGAGCGCGGTCGAAATCTCAAAGAAAGTCCCAGGCCAGCCTTGGGCTTCGAAGAGGGCCAGATATTGGTTCAGCCGATCTTCGAGGATCAGCGCCCCGTTGATCTGGAAGCGTTCGCGATAGCTGAGCAAATGCGGCGAGGTGTAGAGCCCTGTCTTCAACCCCGCAGCCGCCGCAATCGAAGCGCACATGGCGGCCACCGATCCCTTGCCGTTGGTCCCGGCGATATGGACGAACGAAAGCGATTGTTCAGGATGCCCAAGCTTCGCGGCCAGGCTCTGCATGGGTTCGAGGGAATACTTGACGCCGTTTTGGCGCAGGGAAAACAACTTTTCTTGATAACCCACGAAGACTCTGGGATTAAGAAAAATATTTCAGAAAACTGCCCAAGGCGGTCTTGAGTTCCTTGCGAGGGATGATCATGTCAAGCAGGCCGTGCTTGAGACAAAATTCCGCCGTTTGAAATCCCTCCGGAAGCTCCTGATGGGTGGTCTCCTTGATGACACGCGGCCCCGCGAAACCGATCATCGCCTCCGGCTCGGAAATGATAACATCGCCCAGCGACGCGAAGCTCGCCATGACACCAGCGGTCGTGGGATTGGTGAGAACGGAAATGTAAGGCAGGTTCGCCTGGGCATGACGGGCGAGCGCCGCGCTCGTCTTGGCCATCTGCATCAGGCTGAGCATTCCCTCGTACATGCGAGCGCCTCCGGAAGCGGAAATCAGAATGACGGGAGTTTTCTTTTTGGTACAGAGCTCGATGAGGCGCGTGATCTTTTCGCCGACGACCGATCCCATGCTTGCGGCGAGAAATCCAAAGTCCATGACACCGAGACCGCTCTTGATTCCATCGATCGAGCAGGAGCCGGTGATGATCGCATCCTTGAGGCCGGTGGATTCCTGGTAGGTCTTGAGTTTGTCGGTGTAGCTCGCCGTGCCTGTGAATTTGAGAGCATCAACCGAAACCATGTCGGCGTCGCGCTCGGTGAAAGTCTTGTCGTCGGCCAGCATCTGGATGCGTTCCTGCGCCGTAAGGGTCATGTGGTAATTGCAACGCGGGCAAACTTTCAGGTTATCCTGGAGAGCTTTGGAATAAAGCATCTCTCCGCAACTCTTGCACTTGGTGTAGAGCCCTTGGGGGATGTCCTTCTTCTTGATGGCCGCCGAGGCCAGACCCTTGGGACGCTCGAACACCCGGGTCGGGGGCTTCTTGTGGTGCGTCAGAGGAGCGTGCGTCCCTTTCGGCGCCATCATCATTTGTCCTGAAACCGTATCCATCGAGGGGGAATTTAGCTGTGTGCCGCCGTTAAAACCAGCACCTTTTTGCGCCCGCCTGCAGCAGGGTTTTGGCGCATTCCTCGGTCGTGGCGCCGGTGGTCCAGACATCGCCGATCAGGCAAAGGGAGAGGCCTGCAACTGCTCCAGCGTCCTTTTGATTGCGAAGGCGCTCCTCCCGTCCAGCCGGGTCTGGGTCGAGGTATCGCGGATCCTTCGGAGTGACTTGGCCAGAACCGGCCATCCGGTCCACCGGCCGATCAACACCCACCAAAAAGCGACCGAGTATTTCCAGGAATGTTTTCATGGACCCAGCACGACCAGTTGGCGTGAAAGCCTGCGTAATAAACACCACTGCAGAAATAATACCACGAGGGCCATCGAACTCGAAACCATGTCACCATTATAGCCGAGCAGCCATTGCCAGCCCTTGGTGTAATGCGACGTCCATTCGGTCAGCTGGCCGTTCATCTTGAGCGCCCAGACCCATCCCGCGTGCAATCCGATGGAAAGGTAAAGATTGCCGGTTTCCTGGAATGCCCACGCGAGCATCCATCCGGCGATAAAAAGGTTCAAGAATTTGAAAACAAACGAATCAAGATCTTGCGTGCCCGAGAGGTAGGAAGGAAGCAAATGGAACATGGTGTCCCAGCGCACAACGGAAATCTCATAACCACCCGGAGATTTGATGAAGTGCACCATCGAATAAAAAAAACTGATGAGAATCACCGCGGCAAGCGGACCCAGCTCTTTGCGGGCCAAATCATAGAGAAATCCCCGAAAAAATATCTCCTCGAGAAGCGCCACCACCAAGGCGCCCGCCGTCACCATCAACAAACTCTTCACCACCCCGCCCGCGCCAACCCTGGCATCGAGCTCTGCGAACCCCGCAAGGCCGATCGCCGTGGCGAGCAAACCGAGGAACGCCGCCGAGGTCAAAAATCCGACCCAAAGCCGGCCCAGCCGGTGCACCCCGCCCAGCCCCAGGCTTTCCCAGGAACGGTAACCGAGGCAACGGCCCAGCGGAAGGATCCCGAAAATCGCGAACACCATGACGAGGCGGTTGAAAAAGCGGTGGAACTTCTTGCTCGCCAGCCAGTCAACGCCAGGAAAGTGCGTGGAAAGCTCATGAACGCCCAGGTAAAGCCAGGGCGTCAGCAGCGCAGCCGCCACCACGCAAAAAAACAGCCAGCCAACCACAAGAATTAACGATTTCACGGCTTCGTTGCAGTTCGCTTTTTGACCATGACCAGTTCGGTACCGGGCTCTTTGTTGTTGTATCGCACTTCGTCCATCACCGTCCGGATGAAATGAGTGCCAAGCCCGCCAGGGCGAATTTCATGAAGGGGTCTTGGCTTGATCTTCGCCAGGTCACATGGCTTGCCGTAATCGCGAAGCGCCACGACCAAATGTTCCTTGGAATGCGTCACGGTAAACTCGATGTCACAGTCCGGCCTCATGTCGTAGGAATATCGCATGATGTTGGTGACAGCCTCGTCGACCGCAAGCACGATCTGGCTGACCGTCAGATCGTCGAACCCTGCCTGCCTGGCGTGCTCTTCGATGAACTTCCGACCCGCAGCCAGATGTTTCGGGTCACTTTGAATTTTCAGTTGGCTTACTTCACTCATATGAATTTCGCCGCGACGAGGGTCAGGTCGTCGTGCCGCGGGGCATCGCCCATGAATGAATCGACGCTGGAAACCATTTTCACGATCAACTGATCCGGATCAGGGGGCGTATAGGCCATGACCTGTTTGACGCGTTCGAGCCCAAATTCTTCACGTGTCGGACTCCGCGCTTCCAGCAGGCCATCGGTGCAAAATAGAAAAAGATCGCCAGACTTGAGATCCATTTCCGCTTCCGTATAGACGGCTGACTCAAGGATGCCGAGCGGAATGCCATCTCCGGCAGGCACGTCATGAAAGGCTCCATCACGGATGCAAAGGGGAAGATGGTGGCCGGCCGACGCCAGCCGCATTTTTTTGTGCGTCCGGTTGAAAAGGGCGCACGCCATTGTAATAAAAATTCCGCCAATGGGATTGGCGCAGAGGAACGTGTTGATCCGTGTTAAAAGCTCCGAAGGAGACGCGCAACTCGGTGCGATGGCACGAATCTGCGAAGTTGCCCTCGCCATCTGAAGAGCGGCCGGAACCCCCTTGCCGGAAACGTCGGCGATCAGAACAATGAAATGATCCCCGCCGCATTCCAGAAAGTCGTAAAAGTCGCCGCTCACCTCCCGGGCCGGTTCGTAAAACGCCCGCGTCCGGATGCAATCGTCCGCGCGCGGATCCTGACGCGGAAGAAAACTTTTTTGAATTTGACGGGCGATGTTGAGTTCCTGCTCGATCCGGTCCTGGTTGCGGATCATCTGGCTCATCCTCGCGCGCTCAATGGCCGTCGTCGACATCGACGCGAACGCCTCGAACGGTTCGATATCGATCTCGGTGAAGGCCTCCCGTCCGATCGGGTTGAGAACCTCCAACACGCCGATCACTCCTCCCTGATGGACCATCGGGACCGCGAGGATCGCCCGCGTCTGAAAGCCTGACTTCTTGTCCACCCCACCGAAGAATCGCGGATCCTTGGTCACATCGGGAACGTTGACCGGCTTGCCGCTTTTGACGACCGCACCGGCGATCCCTGCCCCCGCAGGAATCCGGATTTCTTTCACTGATTCCGACGAGGCCCCGCCCTGCGCCGTAGAGATCACCAGCTCGTTGGTTTTTTTATCGAGCAACATCAGAGAACTTGCCTCCGCTGACATCACCCGCTTGGCCACCTCCATGATGCTGGCCAGCAACTGGTCAAAATTCATCTCCGAGTTGATGGCGGAACTCACCTCGATCAGCCCGCGCAACGACGCGACCTGATGGCGGAGAACGGAAAGCTCGTCGGTGTTGGGTGTTTGCGTTTTCAAAGGCGATTGAAAACGGGCGGCGGACACAAATCCGCGCTTCCCGTTCCAGACAGGGTTTAGCGCCGGCCTTTGACCGAATACGGAGTGCTGGGCTCCGGCAGCTTGGATCTGGACTTCGGTTGATTTCGCGCCTCCGGCTTTTTCTTCGGAGCGGCGGGCGTGCGCACCACCGTCAGGGGTGTTTCAATGGCAACGGGCTCGGCCGCGCTGGCGGCCGCCTGCGGCACATCGGCGACGAGCCTTGTGATCGCGATCGATGGCACCTCGGAAGACTGCGATTGGTCCGGCGATGCGTCGTGCAGTTGCTGGCTCGGGATCGGGGCCGGATCAATATGCGCAGCCGCGGCTTTGGCCGGTTTGCCCAAAACCTCCGTCTCCGGAGGCAATGGACGGACCTTGCCACCCCAGACCAGACGCCATGGTTTTTCCGCGACGGTCGTGGTGAAAATCTTTCCGTAGGTGGTGATCACCTTGAGGTTGGCCAGGCTCTGGCGAATCTGGTCCTGGGCCTCCTCGGAACCGATCGTGTCCATGGCGCGCTCGGTGCTGTTGAGGGCATGGTCCATCTTGTCGGTCAATCCCGGCAACCGCGCGTCCAGTTCCTTGGTGATGCGATTCAAATTCAGAGCTGTCACCTGCAAATCGTCGATCAGCTTCTGCCCGGAGGAGATCAGCTTTTCCATCTGCGCCGGATCATTTCCCACAAGCAGGTTGCCCGCGAGCGGCGGGCTGCCCGGCGGACCCGGCCGAATCTCAACGTACTTCTCACCGATGAATCCCATTGTGTTGATGGTCGCCTCGGTTCCCTCCGTCAAATCCACCGGCTTGTTAATCTGCGAGATGACAAGGACGCTCTTACCCTTTCCCTCCTTTTCCCTTTCTGAACCGTTGAGCACCTCCACGCGGTCGACTTTGCCGACCAAGGCTCCGGCGTATCGCACAGGCGCACCCGCATCCAAGCCATTGACAAAGTTGAAAACAATCCTCACTTCGTTGGTTTTAGCGAAAGTGAACTTGCCAATCCTGAAGAGCATCACCAGCGCAATGAAAATGCAGAAGGCGACCACAAGGAGAGCGACGATGATGTTGGTTCTTACTTTAGGTTTCATGGATTACCCTGCGATGATGTTGTTTCTCATTTGTTAGGAGGTTCACCCCAACAGGTTCTTCAAATAATCATCGCTGGAGAGCCGAAGCGGAATGGGTCCATCAGCCTCCCCGTTGATGAATTGTTTCACGATCGGATTGTCCAGGTTCCTGATATACTCCGGCGTCCCACAGGCGACAAGTTTTCCCTGAAAAAGCATGACCATCTTGGTGGCGATCCGAAATGCGCTCGCCATGTCATGCGTCACGACCACCAGCGTCATTCCAAGCTTTTTGCTCAGGTCGAGCATCAACGTATCCACCACGGCAGTCATCACCGGATCGAGTCCGGCGCTCGGCTCGTCGCAAAAAAGCAGCTCGGGATCCATCGCGATGGCGCGAGCTAGACCAACACGCTTTTTCATGCCACCGCTGATCTCCGAAGGCATGAGGTGTTCGAAGCCGGTCAGGCCGACTAGCTCAAGCTTGATCTTGACCATGATGTTGACCACTTCCTCCGCAAGCTTGGTGTGTTCGAGGATCGGAAGCGAGACGTTCTCGCCAACGGTCATCGAGTTGAACAACGCACCGCTCTGAAAAAGCATGCCAAACCTCTTGCGCATGTCGGAAAACACCCTCTCGTCCATCCGCGTGGTCTCCTGGCCCCGGATCCAAATCTCGCCGGAATCCGGCCTGGACAGACCAATGATCTGTCGCAGAAGCGTACTCTTGCCGCAACCGCTTCCGCCCATGATAACCAGCACATCGCCCTTTTTGACGCTCACGTTGATGCCATCGAGGACCGTCCGCCCGTTGAAAGCTTTCACCAGGTCGCGGACGACAATCATGTCTTCAGGATCGGGTTTAAAAGACATAGTAAAAAATTCCTGTGAGAATGCAATCGGCCACAATGATGCTGACGATCGAAGCCACCACCGCCTGGGTAGTCGCCTTGCCGACACCATCCGCGCCGCCCTGAACCGCGAAGCCGCAGTAGCAGGCAATGGTCCCAACGAGAAGCGCGAAGACTTCGGATTTGATCATCCCGGTGATGAAATCCTTCATCGCGAGGGCGTGAATCGTCTTTTCTATGTAAAGATCCGCGGGGATATGCAGGCTCAAATGTCCAAAGAGAAAGCCGCCGAACATGCCTACGACCTCACAAAGCACCGTGATGCAGGGCAGCATGATCATCATCCCCAACAGCCGGGGCGCCACGAGATAACGGATCGGATTGATTCCCATCACCTGCAGCGCCTCGATCTCTTCAGAAACCTTCATCGTGCCAAGCTGTGCCGTGACCGCCGCGCCGGACCGGCCTGCCATGACAATCGCCGAGAGCAGCGGTCCGATTTCGCGGACTATCGAGACTCCGACAATGTCAGCGACGAAAGTTCCGGCGCCAATTTGCACAAGCTGGTAAGCACTCTGAATTCCCAGGACCAATCCAATGAAGAAACAAACCATCGTGACAATCGGGATCGCTCCGACCCCGATCTCAACCATCTGGGCGAACACCTCGCTCATCTTGGGAAACTGGCCGCGAAGGGAGGAGAAGAGCGCCCAATAGAGAGACCGACTGGAAAGCGTAAGATAATCGCCCAATTTGGTCATCGGCGACCTGTTACTTGAGTTTTTCCACGGCCTGCTCTTCGGAATCGTAGATGGTGAAGACCTGGTTCAGACGCGCGACTTCAAACACACTCCTCACTTGGACGCTGAGACCGGCTAGTGCCAGTTTTCCCCCGTAGACTTTCATCTGTTGGTAAAGATCGATGATGGTCGCCAGTCCAGAGCTGTCGATGTACTTGACCAAGGTGAAGTTCAGGATCACACAGGCAGGTTTTTTTTTGGCCACCTCGGTGAACTTTTGCTTCAGTGTTGGGGAGTGATAAAGGTCGATTTCGCCGCCCAAACCGACGACCGCCCCGGATGCAATGTCTTGAACTGTGAAATCCATAGAAGAGCATCCATTAGCAAAGAAAGACGCATCCAAGTCAAACCTAAAGGGCTCGAAATCCGGCCAAAAAAGCCGATTCTGCAGATAAAACTGGGCAGTTGCGACGCCTTACAATTTGAGGTTCGGGGCAATGTCCAACCCCAGCTGGTTGACGGCGAAAGCGGCTTTCGCCTTGTGATAGGCCAACGAGGCGATCATTCCGGCGTTGTCCGTGCAGAGTGAAAGCGGCGCCATATGAAGAACCAAACCCTCCGCGTCACATCTTTGTTTCATCGACTCCCGTTTTTTCCACAAGGACTTCTAGAATCGCCTCCTGGTACGAGGCGCAAACATCCGCGAGTGAAAAATCTGGATTTTTCTTCACGTGATAGAAAAGCGAAGTCTTCAAACCGCTGAAGCTGAAGTTCCAATCCTCCGAGCCCATCATCCCCCGGGGAAATGAAATGGCCGCCCGGTTTCCCTGCTTCGCGTGCTTGTCGATGAGCGGTCCGCCGGGATAACCCAGGCCGAGCAGACGCGCTCCCTTGTCGAAGGCCTCGCCTGCCGCATCATCGACGGTCTGGCCGAGCACCCGGTATCCGTCGTAACCGGTCGCGTGCGCGAGGATCGTGTGGCCGCCGCTGACGATCAGAGCGATGAAGGGTCCGTCGATCCTCGCTTCATTCAGAACAAACGGCGAATAGAGATGCGCTTCCAGATGGTTGATCGGAATGAGCGGCTTGCCCAGCGACATGGCAAGTCCCTTCGAAGTGGAGAGGCCGACCAACAAAGCGCTCGGCAGACCCGGTCCATAGGTCACCGCAAGCGCGTCGATCCGGTCAAGCTTGATGCTGGCTTCAGCGAGCGCCTGGTTAACGACCGGCCCGATGAGCTTCAGATGCTGGCGCGAGGCGAGTTCGGGAACGACGCCACCATACGCCGCATGCAAATCCACCTGCGAGGAAACGACGTTGGAAAGAATTTTTCGTCCGTCTTCAACGACAGCAGCCGAAGTCTCGTCACAGGAGGTTTCGATTCCCAGGATCAGCATGGGGCGGAACGTATCATGTGAAGCGCGAAGCGTGAAGCGAACTGTTCGAAAACCTATCGCCGCAAAATCACGAGGTCTTCTTGCGATCGGTGTAGACCTTGATGCCCTTGATCAAATCCACGGCACGATCCAGCTGCACATCACGAATTGGTTTTTTCGGATCCAGCTTCTTCGATTCCTTCTCCAGATCCTCGTCGAGGCCGACGTCGCCCCAAGTTTCGCGAGCGCGCTGGATCAAAAGCAATCGCTGGTCTTCTTCGGACACCGGCACCATGACGTCAGGCGTGACGCCCTTTTCGTGAATCACTTTTCGGCCGGGCGTGTAATACTTGGCGGTTGTCAGACGGATCGCCGAACCGTCCGGCAGGGGCAGAACGCTCTGCACCGATCCTTTTCCAAAACTGGTCTCACCGACGATGACGGCGCGTTTGAGATCCTGCAAGGCGCCCGCAACAATCTCCGAACCGCTCGCGCTACCGCCGTTGATCAGCACGACAATCGGATAGCTTGGGTGTCGCTCGGCTCCCTTGGCGCTGTAAATATGACGCTCAACCTGCCGGCCTTCCGTATAAACTACCATTTCGTTGCGAGGCAAAAATTTTCCAGCCACTTCGACGGCGGACTCCAGCAGACCACCGGGATTGTTTCGCAGGTCGATGATGAGGGCTTCAATCCCCTGCTTCTCGAGTTTTTGAAGGCCCTTCTCAAATTCATCGTCGGTCGGCCCGTTGAACTGCGTGATCCGGATATATCCAACCTTGTTGTCGAGCATCTTCACATCCTTGACGCTGTCGACCTTGATGACTTCGCGGGTGATCTTGATGTCTTTGACGTCCTTGAGCTTCTGTCGAAGGATCCTCAGCGTGACATCCGTGCCCGGCTTGCCGCGCAGAAGTTTGACCGCATCAGGCAACGTCATCTTGTCGGTTGATGTGCCATCGACGGCGAT
>Ga0207134_1121_pt4 | contig 19612 bp, 23 predicted proteins | sample Alteio_BWMinHeat_12_FD_153527 | JGI IMG/M metagenome (GOLD analysis project Ga0207134, IMG submission 153527) | Enriched cells from forest soil in Barre Woods Harvard Forest LTER site, Petersham, Massachusetts, United States -... | ecosystem: Environmental > Terrestrial > Soil > Temperate forest >... | reverse complement strand
GCCAGAATCAGGTTTGTCTGGTCAAGCTCCGAGTGGAGGGCATTGAGGTCTGGGAATGTCAGACCCGTTTCCGGATCAGTCACACCGGCCAACGGCTGAGAAACTGCATTTCCCGCCTTGTCATGCCAGAGTCCAAAGTGATCGATCTCGACTCCGCCAATGCTGATAAGGATTCGCAGGACTTCAGGGTCGGTCGCCTTGAAGGCCAGCGTGGGATATAGGCTCGCCCCACCCTGCTCGATGAAGGCAAAGTGAAATCCCGCTGTGTTTGCGATGACTTGCATGCGGGCCTCTTGTGGGGTCGCAGGTGGAACCGGTTGCGGCTGGTTGGGAGGAGTGTCGTTATCGTTCAAAGGAATGGCCGGTTCGTGCTTGATGGTAAATGGGCCTTTGAAGTGTGCGCCCAAATCGGGGTTCTGTCCGCTGCGATAGCGCGTGTACCAGCTAAGGTCAACGTTGAGCTTCATCAGGTTTGTCAGCCTACCGATATCCTTGGCGCCCGTCGCTTGACTACTGGGCAACGTTCGGAACACGTCGAGATCAACCGGCTCGACGCCCTTGGAGATCAAGTAGGCGTTCAGGAAGGCTGCGTGGCTTATCTCATCGTCGGTATTATCGGCGATGTATTGAGGCATGTCGCCATCAAGGTTGCTGAGCGCCGCCATGTAGGCGGGGTTGCCTCCCTGGACTCCCCCCAGTTCGTTGTATTGCTGCCACAGATCAGCCTCGATGAGTTCTGCTGCCGCCGCGAACCGCAGGAGCGCAGCATCGCCTTTGGAAAGCTTGCCGGGACTCCGTGTCTCCTGCGCTCTACCCTCAGTCGCCAATAAGGCGCCAGCCGACAACGTTGCACTGGCTATCCCCAGGCCCTTGAGAAATGAACGCCGCTTGACTACCCCCTGCCAGTGACGTTGAACACCTTCTTCTGCCGAAGAGTGACTTACTTCAGATGAGTTTGCCTCGGACACAACAGTAGATGGAGAATTCTCTTCTTTCATACCTTTACTCCAATTCCTTTTTGGCTATGATTTTGTTCCAGCTGTTCTCGCAGTATGTGAAACTCCGCAAGTCGAGCAATATTCCCCAATTCCACAAATAATTCTCCTGAAAAAACAGTCTGTTGACGTTAGGCACCGAATCTCAAGAGCGTCTGTAGATGGAGAACTTATGGTTGGATTCAGGAATCGAATCCCGATGGGGGAGGAATTTGTAATTTTATTGTCAGATAATTGTCACTACTTGGTCGGGCGGACCGGCCTTTTGCATTTCGTTGCGAAGGCTGAGGCTTTCAGTCAGAGCTGGTGGCGGTCAATTCGAGAGGGTTCCGGATGTCGCTTGCACTCCCGCACGCTGCCTGATGGACGGGTTCTAGTTCTCAAATAGGGGTCTTGGGCGTTTGCTGCGTGACTTTTCCTCTCGGAGTGTTGCGGAGGCTTCTGGCGAACGCGCCAACCACTCGCGGATTCGTAACTTGGCTTTGTTCAGTTGCGATTTCGAGTTTCCAATCGAGCAACCGAGCATCTCTGCGATTTCCCGGTGCTCATAGCCTTCGACTTGGTGCAACAGGAAAATTGTCCTATACCCGCGGGGCAGCTCCTTGATCGCGCTCGCCAATGCCACCCGATCGACGCAACCGGTTAAGCGAGCGTCTTTCGTTCCGTATTCACGACGTCTCTTGGCGCCGTCACCGTTTCTATATTCCTCGTCCAGAGAAACCTGAGCCAGCGACTTCTTGCGAAAACGCATCAGCACCGTGTTGACCGCAATACGGTGAAGCCATGTCGTAAACGCCGAATCCCCGCGAAAGGTGCTGATTTTGCGGAATACATGCACGAACGTGTCTTGGGTCAGGTCCTCCGCCTCCGCGGCATTCGCGGTCATGCGCAAGCATACGGAGAAGATCCGCGACTTGTGGGTGTGAAATAGAGTGGCAAAGGCATCCGAATCGCCATGCCGTGCGCGCTCAATGGCATCGGAGGCCAGTGCCAGAGATTCCGGTTCCTTTCGTTTGTGCCCCTCATTGATGGAGGCACGCACGACGCCATCATCGCCTTCCAGCATTGTGTGAAGTCCCCGGTTCCGTTGGATTTAAAGAGTACCGCCTCTCAATCACTGACCGTGTCAGTTTAGATTGTTAGTTTTGCCAAAGCTGTCCAATTGTGCGCAGTCGGCCCATTTTGGGAGATGTATTTGGAAGTGTTTGACAGGGGCGGGTGGCGTGGTCGTAGCAGATGACAAATTCAAGTTGGGGGTGCGTTGAGATCGCGTCGGATACCTGGATTGACAATGAAGTGTCGCAACGCGTGCATGAGGTGCTGGGGTACGAAGTAATGGATCGCTGTGTGCATTACCGTAAGACGTTGTGACGTAGCCCGAAGGGTGGCCTAGTCTATTCTTCCTTCTTGTACGGGAGGCTCTTGACCATACCCTCGTAAACCTTAAACCTGTACCAAAACTCCATCTCGTCGAGATGCGGATTCCCTCGTACCTCTCCGAGGTACTTCCCAATCTCTTCGAATAAGAACAGGGCGGTCTTTCTTTTCTTCTGCACCGCCGAGGCGTACATATAGATTGTCAAGCCGGTTACAACCGTGCTGATGGCCGCACCTACCCACCCCAGCGGTTTGGGTGCCAGGTCGCTGGCCAACGCCCAAAACGCCCCTGATGTAAGGACAGAAAGCACGAGGATCACAACCTCGATTCTGTCGGCGATCGTCGCGTACTTTTGCATCAATTCATGCGCCTGATTGTAAAGACGCGACACCGTCTCAACACGATTCGTCGCTCCAGCATCTGCTCTCCCGAGTTGGCCTCCCATTTTCCCTCCTTCCCAAAGGAATTAATTAGTGGCTCATATAGATATGATTTTACTGCTCCATCGAGCGCCCAGTCCCTTCTTGTCAGCCGGGAGTTCGAGGCGGGTAGCCCGGCCCTTCCGCGTTTTTTACGGAGGCCCGGGGCTTTTCGCATCCCGGCTTCAACTGAACAGCCCGAGCCTTCGCAAAGGGCGCGAAAGGCTGGGCCACCCCGCCATGGGATAAAGGCAAGAAGAAAGGTCGCGGCGCAGGTTGCATGAGTCCACACCTTTTGCCAAGAGCGCAAAAGGTTGGCCAACCGCCAGTTCACCAATTCCGGTCAGCTCACGAATGAGTCTCGGGCCGAGCACAACGGTTACTGTGGGGGCCGGAAATCAGGCCTTTCGCCAAGCAATCCTGCCAGTACAAACAGGTTCGGCAACTGTGCTGCATGTTTCGTCGAATTAACGCTGCTCCAACAAAGGCGTAAAAGACGGCGATAGATCCGACAATCCAAAGGGAGGCTTGTGTCATTTCCGTATCTCCTGTCGCCGCCTATGATCGTCAAGCTCGGTGTCACGGTATGTGACCGCAGTCACATGAGCATGTGTATCGCATCACTCTGGGCTAGTTTCCATTCGTGGCAAAGGGTGGATGGGTGCCGCAACGCGCTGTTAGTCCATGATCTTGAAGATAACGATGGGATTATATGCATCGCGAATCTCGGCACCTTTGTAAAAGGCAAGCCGGTCGTCAATGAAGAACCTCCCACCATCAGTTCGCAATTTCAGATAACGGTCAGCCACTTCGTCAATCACCCGAGATAAACCGCGTACCGGCTCGCGTTCTTCTTCGGGAGTCCATTTGTAGGTTACGAACGGCCAAATCTCGCGGTGGTGGTTGACGCTGAATACTGCCGGCCAATCCCATCGCTTCTTGCGTACAAGAACTTTCAGTTGCTCGAACTCCGCTCGGGTCAATGCTAGGAAGGATTCGTCCATCGTAGTCGCCCTCTACCTGATTGAATGTTATCTCCTGAACATGCTGCGGATCAAATAGACTCTAGTTTGCCGGGACGGGTAGGCCCGGTCTTCCGGCGTTTTATGCGGAGGCCGAGGCTCTCCGCCGCCGTTCTAACTTAACAGCCCTTCATCGCACGGAGAACGCGTGGTCTAGATAGGCTCCATATTCATAAAGATAGGCATTCTTCGGATGTACGTGCGATTTCGCTTGACATTTGGATAAAATAGGATAAATTAGGACCTAATTACAGGAGGTCTTGGAATGTCCTCGCAATCTGGTCAGACGTCAGAGTTTAAGCACACGCCACACGTTCACTTCAGCATTGAGAGCTGCCCTGCCTGTGGCCAAGCGATTCCCCCCGACAAATTAGAAGAAATTAGTGGGAAGATCGCTGCAAGAGAGCATGAGCGGAGGCTTGCCATCTCTGCTCAGCTTGAAAAACAATATGCGGCCGAGAAAGCGCACGCAGACGCCAAGGCACAGGCCGACCTAGAGTTGGAGCGCCAGCAGAGCGCTGCACGTGAGGCCCGTGTGCGGCAAGAAGCTCAACAATCGGCTGAGAAACTGGTTACCGAGAAACTGGAGGAAGCACGACGGGAACGGGAGAAACTCGTTGATGGATGGCAGTTGCAGATCCAGGACGCGGAATCGAAACGGAAGTCCGCTGAAAAGCTGCGAGAAGCAAGCGAGGCCGAGGTCGCAAGGATGAAAGAAAATGCTGAGAAGGAGGCTGCACGCATTCATCAGGTCGCAACGGAGAAGGCGGAGCTACGGTTCAGCGACACACTTGCAGCTAAGGAAAAGGCGATCGCAGAGGCCGGGGCGAAGCAGCGTGAGGCTGAGCAGCACGCGTCGGAGGCTGAGCAAAACTTGAATGCTCAGCGTGAGATTCTGGAGAAAGCCGGAGAGGTTGCGGTCAACACCGAAAGGGCCAAAGCGTTCGAGGAAAAGCAAAAGCTCTTGACCCAAGTTAGCGATCTTAAGCGCGCATTGGAGAATAAAACCAATGAGGAACTCGGCGAGGGAGCAGAGGTCAATCTTTTGGAGTGCCTCAAGGCAGAGTTCAAGGATGACAGAATCGAACCTATACGTAAGGGTGCTCCAGGTGCGGACATTCGCCATGTTGTAAAGTTTCGCGGTCAGGAGTGCGGAACTATCCTCTACGATTCAAAGAACCACAAACAATGGCGGGACGAACATGCCGCCAAGCTCAAGAGGGATCAACTAGCTGAGAAGGCTGAGCATGCAATCCTCTCCACCCACAAATTTCCGCGGGGCGCACGCCAACTTCACGTGCAAGATGGAGTCTTACTCACCAACCCGGCTCGGGTCGTAGCGGTAGCGGGAATCATCAGGCAGCATCTAATCCAGGTTCATACGCTTCGTCTGGTTAAGGTCGAGCGCGAGAAGAAAACGGACGTCTTGTATGAGTTCATCACCTCCGAACACTGCCGACAGCTTCTTGATCGGATCGATGAGCGGGCTGGCAGCTTGATCGAGCTGCAAGACAAGGAAATGAGATGGCACCACAATAACTGGAAGCATCAGGGGACTGCTATACGTGCGATCCAGAAGGCCAAAGGCGATCTTGCAAGCGAGATCGATTCAATTATCGGCACTTCCGAGGACAACGCCGGGATGTCGGAGGCATCTTAAAATGATTGGTCAGATGCCGCCCCAACCTCTCCCGAATAGTCTCGGTTTGCAGGAACGCCGACTCGACCGCACGATCTTGCTCACCTATCGCACGAAGGTCGACCTCTATGACATAGTGCCTAACCCGGATCAACCGCGGCTTGGCCCCAAAGAGGACGATGAGCTTCAACGGCAGATTGAAGCGAATGAAGGGCTCTTCGAACCCCTCCTGGTTGAACCGCATCCTGAGTTGGCTGGGAAATACTTAATTGTTGACGGTGACCGACGGTGGACGAACTCGCGAATTCTTGTCGAGCAGGGCCGAGAACAATACCGTCAGGTTCCTGTAGAGGTGACCGACAGGACGCTTTCGGAGGACGAGAGGCTCCGAGTTTGGATATATATCCATCGTCAGCGAAAGGAGTGGGATGCCAAGGAAAAGGAGATGGTCGCCTATCGCTTGGTCGACTTGGTGGGACGGGCCAGCGCCGCCAATATCCTAGGCATTACAGTGCGTGAACTCGACAAGCTCGTGGAGGTCTATGAGCTATCGGGAAGATTTACAGCTCTGCGCGACCCCAGCGCCGCTATTACTTGGGCGCGTGAGTTGATGGGTGTAAGCAAGAAGCTTCTGGTGCCGACAGTGATCGATGCCGTAGTCAAGAAGGTGAACGAGAAACGGATCACAAACTCCAAGGAGCTTCGGAAACTCAGAACGATCCTTCCCGATCCGGTGGCTAGGGCCCACTTCCTCAGTGATTCAGGGGACCTTGAATCCGCTCAGCTTCGAATTCGTCCGGTCGAAAAACAGCATGATGAGCAACCGCTAGGTGAATTGGGGGCGGCTGTTGAGGCGATGAAGAGTGTGCCTTGGACCAAGCTGCAGGAGCTAAAGGGAGACGAAACGATTTTAAAAAGGCTCGATGAAGCGGAAGGTTTGTTGAGATCGCTTCGGAAGGCATTAACGTCCGAATAGTTCTGCTGATCACAGACAGTGGCGCCAGCCGCAGAACAGCCTTGAAGTGCACAGGGTAACTCAGTCGGTGAGAAGTTTGGGATACTACTCGAACGTCGCCATAGCCCGTCGAATCACTTTCTCCAGCGCACGCAGCACTTGCGGACGAGGAAAACTACGGCGGCTGGCAAGGCGAATGGTCCGAGAAATCTTTCCTGTGAGCGGACGCAGCACTACATTACGTCCGCTGAACAATCCCGCCGCTAGGCCTGGGATCCGTGTCGTACCGTAACCTGCGGCTACCAGGTTCACCAGCGTATCGAGACTGGCCGCCTGAAACGGGCGCCGGTTGGCGGCTTCCCTGCCGCACAAAGCGAGCGCCTGGCCCATTTTTTCACTACAAAAAGCTCTAGTCAGGACTACGCCACCTCCAAATCACCCGGCGAAACTTCATCCACGTAGCACCACATCCAGAACTCACCCGGCTCAATCGACCGGATGAGAGGATGATGGGACGATTTGAAGTGTTTGGTAGCGTGTTTGTTTTTCGACGAATCACAGCAGCCCACATGTCCGCAGGAAAGACACAGCCGGAGGTGGACCCAGGTATCGCCCAGTTTCACACACTCTTCACAGACATGTTTTGTGGTGGTGGTGAACTTGATCTGATTGGTATGAGTGCATTTCATAATTTTCCCTCTCCTTCAGCTGGCTTAAGCTGCGGGGCGGCGGACTTCCAGCGCTTCGCGATCCCAGCTGGCTAGCGCCGCTCCAGCTTCATAAGTACTTTGCAGAAAATCCAAAAGCGCTTGCTCCGGGGCTGGTGCGGTTCTCACGTCGTCGTACTTCAAAATAAATTCCTTCAACTCCGGATGGTAGAACGCCGACGCAGGGGCCACGCGCTGCTTGGCCAGGCCAGGAGGTTCCGGCGCAACATAAGCATAAAACGCTGGGCCATCCAAGCCCGCTCCCGGCCACCAGCCTGCGCTGATCACTTCGTGCGAATATGCTTCGCGGGTGATGGAATCAGCGTCCGGGCGTTCTGGAGCACGACGGCCACAAAAGCGCGTCACCGCCAGGTCAAAACTTCCCCAGAAAAAATGTACGGGACTGCTCTTGCCCACAAACCGCCCACGAAACTGTTTGAAGACCGCATCACACGCCACCAGGATACGCCAGAAACGATGGGCAGCATCGGCATCATAAGCGCGGTACAAATTGTCTTGAGCGAACGGGACGGGGTCCGGTACTTCTACAGGTTTAGCGTAAATTTTTGCCTCGACGTTGAGAGATTGCAGGGCTGACATGAACTCGCCGTAGAAATCGGCGACCGTGCGGGGTTCGAGTGCAAGTGTCCGCCGAAAGCCGTTACCGCGATCGATCAGGAGTTGATGATTGATGAAATCAAACTGAACTTCGAATATATCTTTTCCGCAAGGGATTGGTGAAGTCGTCAGCCCGCGCGCGGTGACATAAAGTGGCACGTTCCACCAGTGGTTAACCCGTGGTGTAAGAGCCAGCCGCACCTTGCCGACAATCTGCGTCCACATGTGCAGATTGTGGTAAGTAGGCTTCCACTCTTCAAGCGGAAGCGCCGGCCAGGTTTCGGAAGAAACATGGGATGTCGCAAGCGGTGTGGGCATCAGTCGCGCTCCGTGGAAACGATCTTAATCTATCATGCGCCTTGCGAGAGGGGATTGCGGCGCTACTTCAGGAACTTCCCTTGCTCCAACTCCGCGAATGCTTGGCGTAACTGCTCCTGAGTATTCATCACGATGGGACCGTACCAGGCCACCGGCTCCTCCAAAGGCTTTCCGGAAACCAAAAGAAACCGGATGCCGTCGGGTCCAGCTTGCACGGTCACTTCATCTCCGCGATCAAATAATACGAGCGAGCGGTTATCCGCCTCTACAGGAGGCGTGGTGTCCGCCCATCTGACCGCTTCCGTAGGCACTGCGAGCGGGCCCGATGCGTTGCAGAACTTTCCTCCCCCGGCGAAGACGTAAGCGAACGCATGCCGGGTGGTTTCAACTGGAAGGGTCTTTCTTTTCCCCGGTGAAACTGATACATCAATGTAAATCGGGTCCGCAGCGATGCCATCCACAGGCCCCTTTTTTCCCCAGAAGCTTCCGCATACGATGCGGACATGAGTGCCGTCGTCGTCTTTAACCTCAGGAATGTCGAGCGCCTTCACTTCCTGATAACGCGGCGTAGTCATTTTGAGTGATGCCGGAAGGTTCGCCCACAATTGGAATCCATGCATTCGTCCGGCGGGATCACCCTTTGGCATTTCCTGGTGAATGATGCCGCTGCCGGCTGTCATCCATTGCACATCACCGGCAGCGATGGCGCCGTGGTTCCCCATGCTGTCGCCATGTTCGACGGTTCCAGCCAGTACGTAGGTGATAGTTTCGATGCCACGATGAGGATGCCAGGGAAAGCCAGCGAGATAATCCTCTGGAACATCGTTGCGGAAATCGTCGAGCAACAGGAACGGATCGAAATCCTTAGTGTTGCCAAAACCGAAAGCGCGACGCAGATGCACGCCCGCGCCTTCAAGAGTCGGCTTCGATTGAATGACACGCTTTACCGGCCGAATGGACATATACGTCTCCAGTTTCCAGAGTATTTATAAAGCGTTCGCGTACCAGCTTGAGGTCTTAGCTGTCGCCGTACACGGGTATCGCGGCACCGTGTATCACCCGGGCATCGTCGCTGCACAAGAACAGAATCACGCGCGCAATATCTTCGGGCTTTGGCCACTTCGCGAAATCGGCATTGGGCATTGCCTTCCGGTTGGGCTCGGTATCAATGATGCTGGGTAGCACAGTGTTCGCCCGCACGCCGGTTCCCTTCAAGTCCGCTGCCAGCGAATCCATCATGGCCACAGCGGCCGCCTTGGATGCTGCATAAGCAGCCGCGCCAGCGGCATGATCGAAAGCAGCTTTTGCGGCAACGTTGACGATTGCTCCGCGTCCTTGCTTGAACATTGCCGGAACTACTGCTCGAGACAGCGCGTAGCCCGATCGCAAATTCAGGGCCAGCATTCGATCGAATACTTTCGGATCGAGCTCCCACAACTTCATGCCGCCGGCGTAGCCTCCAACCGTGTTTACTAGAGAGTCCAGACGTCCGTGGTCTGTGAGAATGGTCTGAACTAACTGGTCCACTGCAGCCGTGTCCGTGACATCAACCTGTTGCCCTTGCAGTGAGGGAGCGTTGGCTGCACTGGTTTGCTTCAAATCGTCAAATTCTTTCTGTTCCCTGTAGGTCACGACGACCTTGGCAGCTTCATTCAGGAAAGCTACACTCACTGCGCGGCCCAAGCCGCCCGTGCCTCCAGCGATCAGCGCCACTTTGCCTGAGAATCTTGAATTCATCGTCTTCTCCACTTTTGGGAGATTGAGCGTCTCGAGCCTAGCCTTCCGCTAAGGCCTGATGGACGAGATGGATGGAAATCGCGCCTTCCCCCACTGCTGAAGCCACACGCTTCACATTGCCTGCACGCGCATCGCCCACTGCAAACACCGCGGGAAGACTGGTTTCCAGCATCTGCGGAGCACGCGACAGGAGCCACGGAAAAGCATGACCCGACGACCCGGCCAGGTCTCGCCCGGTCAGGATGAAACCTTTATCATCGAGCGCGAGACACCCGCGCAACCACTCCGTTCGCGGTGAAGCGCCCGCCATGATGAACAAATGGCGGATCTCGTGAGTGGAAGTTTCCCCGGAAGTCTTGTCCCGCCAGGTAATGCGCTCGAGTTGACGCCCACCTTCCAAGCCGACGATTTCGGTATTCAGATGAAGCTCAATCGCGGGGTTGTCTGAAATCCTCTGAATCAAGTAGCGTGACATTGTCTCCGACAATCCGCCGGAGCGCGCCAGCATATGGACCTTCCCGGCGGTCTGGGAGAGGAAGATAGCGGCCTGTCCCGCTGAATTCCCTCCACCCACCACTACGACATCTTCATCGGCACACAACTGTGATTCCATGTGAGTCGCGCCGTAGTAAATTCCCTGGCCCTCGAATTTGTTCAAATTGGACAGCGGCGGTTTGTTGTATTGGGCCCCGGTTGAAATTACGATGGCCCGCGACGCCAGAGCGTGACCGTTATCGAGGACGACTTCATAGGGACGGCGGGCACAGTTCAATTTCATCACCCGGTGCCCCACCATCATCTTGGCGCCGAATTTCTGCGCTTGCGCGATCGCCCGCGAAGCCAGTTCCTGTCCCGAAATTCCAACAGGAAACCCCAGGTAGTTTTCGATCTTGGAACTAGACCCCGCTTGCCCGCCGGGCGATTCGGTCTCGATCAGCAGCGCGTCGAGCCCTTCGGAAGCGGCATAAACAGCGGCTGCAAGCCCGGATGGGCCCGCGCCCACAATGATCAAGTCGCGGATCTGAGACTGATCAATGCTGGCATTGAAACCCAGGCAATCGGCCAACTCCTGAGGGGAGGGACTGCGCAAGACAGTACGTCCGTTGCAAATGACGACCGGAACGTCTCCTGTTTTGACTTCGAAACGATCAAGCAGCGCCTGCGAAGCCTTGTCCGTGTCCAGATCTATATATGTATAAGGATACGCATTGCGGGTAAGAAACTCGCGTATGCGCAGGGTGTTGGCACAATGCCGCGAGCCCATCACGATGACGTTGCCCTTCCCGCTGCTGACTAGAGCTATCCGCCGCAGAATGAACGCCCGCATGAAAATCTCGCTCAGTTCTGCATCCTTCGCCACCAGCGACCGCAAGCTGTCGCCGCTGAATTCGAGTAACTCGCCCGCGCTGGTGATCCGGCCGAGCACCAAACAACGCTGGCCGGAAATCATCGTGATCTCTCCGGTAAACTCACCCGGCCCATGGATTGCGATGGGCCGCTCTCCGGTAAAGTCGGGCTGCACGATTTCCATGTTTCCAGAAAGGAAAACAAAAAAAGGAACGTCGGTGTCCCCAGGTTGGAACAGTATTTCGCCCGGCTCAACCTTGCGTAATTTCCCACTGGGACGCAAACGAGCAATCTGCGTCGCGGTCAAGACCGGAAAGGCTTGTGTGTTCACATCCAGCGCACTGGGTGTAGGCCAGGAAGACATGGTTTGTTCCATCGGTCGAGCGTTGGTTGGCCACTAATAGATGCCGCGAACATCTGTTTGGGTGCAACGGTCGAACCCTAGTTTCTATTTGCTCAAGAGACTTTCGCAGTCCCTGTTTGCACCAGTCCTTTCAGCAGCGGTTCTATCCCCGCAATGTTCTTCAACAGTTCACCGGATATTTGGTGTCGCTCTTGCAGATATTCCGAGCTGTTGTAGGAGACCCACGTTTTACCGCCCGCATCTTCCCAGATCAACGCCTTCAAGGGCAGATCTATCGCCAAACTGGGAGAAGCAATCATTAACGGTGTCCCTGACTTCGGGCTTCCGAAAATGATTACCTGTGTTGGACGCATCTTCAAACCAGCCTTTTCAGCTTCCCCACTGTGGTCAATGCGACAAAACACAGTAAGGCCCTTCTGCCGCAGCAAAGATTCCAGTCGCTCGACTGTTTCAGGAACAGGATACGGACTGGGGAGATGGATCAATCCTTGATTCTGCACGTCGCAACTCCTCCCTTCCAATCTATCCCGAGAATGTCAAAGAAATTTTTGTAGAGCTTCAATCGTCTCTTTTGGGTTTTCCTCAAGTACCCAATGTCCAGTGTTCTTGAGGACGACCATCGTGGCATCTGAAGCCACTATCTTCATTTGCTGCCCCAGCAAGGTTCCATTTGCTTTCTCGCCACCAATCGCGAGCACCGGCATCGTCAACTTGACCTGAGAAAGCAGCGCGAAATCCTGGGCGGCCTGTTGGAAGGAAACAAAGTAAGCCCAGCCGGCGCGCATTCGTCCCGGGCGAGCATAGGCCTCCGCGTAAGCTACGCGGTCGGCCTCACTGATCGAATGCGACTTGTTGGCCGCAAAATCATTCCAGTAGTGTTCGAAATACGTCCGCTCACGTCCGCGCACTAAGGCTTCCGGGGTCGGCCCGTTAAAACGAAAGTGCCAAATGGAGGGATTGTTATACACGTCTTCCCACCCGGCCACGCCTGGGAGAAAGGCATCCATCACTACCAGCTTTTCGGTTTCCGACGGAAACTGTGCCGCATATGCGTAAGCAACCATCAACCCGATGTCGTGACCGACAACTCGGGCTTTTTCGATGGCTAGTGATTTGACGAGGGCGTGGATGCGGATGGCGGCGGTCTTCATGTCCAAACCATCCTTCGGAATTTCCGAGTCGCCAATCCCAGGCAAGTCCGGCGCGATCACCGTGAACTTCTCGGCAAGCAGGGGCATGATCGGCTTCCACATGCGCGATGTCTGTGTATAGCCGTGCAAAAGGATCACCGCGGGACCATGACCCGCCGTCAGATAGTGCAACTTGATGCCACTGACCTCCGCGTCATGCGCAGTAATAGTGGCATTCCCAGCGGCTACTGCCGACAATGCGGTGGACAAGAACAAAAGAAAACTACATGCGGCTAGCTGAGCCAGCCGCATCAGATTGCATTTCACAGAAACTCTCCTCGACCGGCTCGCAGACCTACGCTGCCGCTTGATTGCTACGCTTCAGGAATCCCAGCAAATCCGCATTGATCAATTCCTTATGGGTTGAACACATGCCATGCGGCAAGCCCGGATAGACTTTCAGCGTTGCGCCGTTGACCAGCTTGGACGAAAGAAGAGCTGATGCGCCGATGGGCACAATTTGATCGTCATCGCCATGCAGAATGAGCGTGGGCACATCAAACTTCTTGAGGTCCTCGGTGAAATCAGTCTCAGAGAAGGCTTTGATGCAGTCGAAGGCCGCCTTAAATCCGCACAGCATTCCTTGGAGCCAGAATGAGTCCATCAAGCCTTGCGACACTCTTTCGCCCGGCCGATTGGCACCATAAAACGGAACGCTCAAGTCCTTGAAGAACTGCGCGCGGTCAGTGAGGACGCTCTCACGAATCTGGTCGAATACGTCCATCGGCAAGCCACCGGGGTTCGCTGGAGTTTTAAGCATCAGCGGAGGCACAGCGCCGATGAGGACCGCCTTGGCGACGCGACTCGTGCCGTGGCGGCCGATGTAGCGGGCGACTTCCCCGCCGCCCGTGGAGTGGCCGACGTGAATCGCGTTTTTCAGGTCGAGCACCTCGACCAGAGCTGCGAGATCGTCGGCGTAAGTGTCCATCTCGTTGCCGTCCCAGGGCTGGCTGGACCGGCCATGCCCGCGGCGGTCATGGGCAATGCAGCGATATCCGCGGGAGGCTAGAAACAGCATCTGGTCTTCCCAAGCATCTGCACTGAGAGGCCAGCCGTGGCTGAACACTACCGGTTGCCCCGTGCCCCAGTCCTTGTAGTAAATTTGCGTGCCGTCTTTTGTGGTGATGGTGGACATGAAGTATTCTCCTTGTGATTCTTTCTTCCTGCAACTGCGTGGATGAATGATATGCCGCTGATCAGGCTGCGCGTCTAAGCATAGACGCTGACTCGCTGCGAAACCTCTTCGCCGCGAGGATGGTAAGGCCGATAAAGATGAACAAAACAATAAGCTGTGCAACCAGGAAGGGCGGTTCCGTCTGCGTTGGCGCAAGTGCGTGCAGCGTGGGTACTTTCAAGAACGACTGCACAACCAGGACGAACACATTCAAATAGAGCGCCATCACGCCGCTGATCACGTAGATACGACGCCATGGTCCGTCAAGATGAAACCCATAGCGTGCCAGGATGGCAATCGCCAGTACCACCATCGATATGATGCCGACCTTATGGGAAGGCAGAAGGTGATCAAAAGGAAATCCGAACCCGGTCACGCTCGTCGCTACGGTAGTAACCAGAAAAATCGCAGTTGCGCCATTGAACCGCTGGTTGCTAAGCAGCCCGTACACCACGAGCAGTCCGGAGCCGATTCCGATCAGGCTGATCACAGCATGCAGCAGTGTGTATGTGGAAGTTGTCATCCCTAAGATCATGGTGGGTCTCCTTCAGAACCAAGATGGTACGACTCTGCGGGAGAAATTGCTACCTAGGGCGGATGGGGGTTAGTATCTCACTTTAGTAAACTCGAGATCACTCGGAAAACGACTGATTCTCTCCGCGGACTCGGCGGCTGTTCTCGGCGATCTCAGCGGTTAAAAGCTTGAAAGCGAATACAGCCGATACGGAAGATCCCGATCCCAGGAAGGCACCCCGGTGACCTAAGTAACCAGCACTGAGGCTTCATTCTGCTATACTGATGTTGACGCTTTTCCCGCGGTTTGCTCGTCATGCGGTGGTCCACGATTTGGACCAGATTTATCTCCGCCTTTCCTGCCCGCCGTTTCGTTCAGCGCCAAATCTAAAATTGAATGTGAGTGGCGTGGAAACTCCCAGACGTGTGTCGGAGTGTGTGACAACAGGCCCCTCCAGAAAGAAACAAGAATCAATGACTACATTTTCCGAACTGCCCCTGTCTGCTGGGCTCCAGCAGAAATTGGCGGCGGCTCAATTCCTTAACTTAACCCCCATCCAGGAACAATCGATTCCTCCTGCCCTCGAAGGGAAAGACGTAATCGGCACCGCTCAGACCGGAACCGGAAAGACACTCGCATTTCTGATTCCGCTGATAGAAATGTTGACCCGCGAACCCTCGCGAAATGCGCGTGCGCTGGTTTTATTGCCAACGCGCGAACTAGCCATGCAAGTGCACGAGCAATATGAAAAGTTGCGCCGCAAGGGTGCACCCAAAGCCGCACTGGTGATCGGCGGCGTATCCGAGAAGGCGCAGATCCAGGGTCTTCGGGCTGGTTCCGATCTGGTGATTGCCACTCCCGGCCGCTTGCAGGACTTCATCACGCGCCGGTTGATTGATTTGCGCCACGTAAGCGTTCTGGTTCTCGACGAAGCCGACCGCATGCTGGACATGGGTTTTCTGCCTTCGATCCAACGCATTCTGGCTGTACTGCCACAAAAGCGTCAGACCTTGTGCTTCTCCGCGACTATGGAGCAATCCGTCGCCAGCCTGGTGCATGACTATATGCGTGACCCGGTCCGCGTAGCTTTAGGTTCCGTCCTCAAGCCCGCGGAAAGCGTTCAGCTCAAAGCGTACGAAGTACGGCCCGGAGAAAAACTTGGAGTACTCCGTCAACTGCTTTATGGCGAACAAGGACAGACTTTGATCTTCACTCGCACCAAACGCGGCGCAGAACGGCTAGCCAAAACTCTGGCGCGGGACGGTTTTACCGCTGCGATGATTCACGGCGACCGCTCGCAGTCACAACGCAACGGAGCCCTGAGCGGATTTCAGGAAGGCCGCTTTCAGATCCTGGTGGCAACTGACATCGCTTCACGCGGCCTCCATGTGGACGATGTGGCGCACGTCATCAACTACGATCTCCCCAAGATGGCGGAGGACTTTATCCATCGCGTGGGACGTACGGGACGGGCCGGCTCTCAGGGCCGCGCCTCTACCATCGTGACCGGCGCAGAGGTCCTGGACTTGCGGAGTATCGAGCGTACGTTGAAGTTGCGCATCGAACGCATGCAGACCGACCCATCCGCCCCAGAGCAGCCGAGGCGGACTGTGCAAAACACGTTGGCCTCACGCACACTGACCGCTTTGCCAGGCGAGGTTTTTGTGTAAGATTGATTCCGCTCACCAGAGCAATTCTTACAAAAGCAGCGTCACAGACTGAAATGTCCTTCGGCAATGTGACTCGCAATGACGTTCGAGAGTTTTTCCAACAGCAGCAAGTCCTGGTATTTGCTGCTGTTGCCGTCTTCGCATTGATCTCCGTCCTGAAGATACCCACTCATTTCTGGACCAACCTGGTGTTCGCGTTGTGTATTGGGAATCTGACGTTTCCCATCATGAATCACATGACGCGGTACTATTCCCGGCTTGCTTTTCCTTTCAATTGGATTGTGGGCATCCTGACATTGGCTGTGGTCAGCCTGGGAACTGTAATTGTGGCCGCTGGCTTCATCTACAGATTTCTGATGGAACCGGCGTCGCGAACTTCGGCCAACCTGGTCGCAGACATCCGAGTAGGCACTCTGGTCACTTTCATCGTTGGCATCGTTTACCAGCTGTATGCAAGTATGAAAGGCCGGCTTGAATCGCAGAATGTGGTGCTCCAGAAAGCAGTACAGACGGGGTCTTCCCAAATTGCGCAGCAGGAAAAAGACCTCGAAACTGCCAGAGAGATTCAAGCCCGGCTTATTCCCGCCCAGATCCCGCAACTGCCGAACCTCGAAATCGCTGGAAGTTACCAGCCGGCGCGAGCTGTGGGTGGTGACTATTTTGATGTGATCAAGTTCAGTGAGACTAAAGTAGGCATTTGTGTTGCCGACGTTGTCGGCAAGGGGATCTCGGCGGCACTTCTTATGGCAAACGTGCAGGCCGCCGTCAAAGCATTCGCCGTGGAGGACGTGGCCCCCTCGGACATCTGCGCGCGCGCCTCAATCGCGTGCTGTGCAGCAATCTGGCGCCTGACAAATTCGTCACATTCTTCTATTGCGTTATTGACACTGGCGAAAAGACTCTGCGGTATTGCAACGCGGGACACTGTTACCCTCTAGTGCGCCGCTCCTCGGGCAAGGTGGAAGTCCTCGAAACGGGCGGGGTTGTCCTAGGGATATTTCCCGATGCGAAATATGGCGATGTGATGGTGCGGCTCGATCCTGGGAACAAGATGCTCTTGTTCACAGACGGAATCACCGAGGCCACAAACACCCAAGGTGAAGAATACGGAGAGGCCAGATTACTAGCGGGTCTGGACGGCGATTCGCGTATCGAAACTGCCGTGCTCCATCGTAAGTTAATGCAGGACGTGTCTGATTTTTGCCAGAACACCTTTGCGGATGACGCGACGCTGGTCCTGATTTCGTTCTTGCCCTCAGCCGACCGGCGATAGTCTTCCCTCCCCGCCTATACTGGTATCTCTTGAGAGAACATCCCGGGAATTTAGCTTGGAGGCTGCCATGCGAAATCAAAGGTGTCGTTGGTTCGGTGTTCTCGCTTTAGCAACACTGATTCTCATTCTTGCTGGGGTCAGGGCCGGCATTGCACAGCCCAATCAGCCGCCGCTGAAGAAGGTCGCCGACATTCCGATGCCTGGCCCTGCTGTCCGATTCGACTACCAGAGCATTGACGCTACCAAAGGCCGTCTCTATATCGCCCACATGAACGCCGATCGCCTGGTAGTGTTCGACACCAAAAAACGCGATGTGGTTGCAAACCTGGAAGGTTTCACCGGTGTCCACGGAGTATGGGCGGTCCCTGAATTGGGTCGGGTGTATGCCTCAGTCACCGGAGAGCACAAAGTAGCCGCCGTTGACATGCACACTCTGAAAATTCTCGCAAAAATTGGGACGGTCATCTACCCGGACGGGATAGCCTACGCTCCCGGCGCGAAACGCGTGTTTGTTTCCGACGAGCATGGAAACGCGGACGCGGTGATTGACGCTACGACAAATTCTCTGGTCGCAAACATCCCTCTGGGTGGCGGTGCGGGCAACACTGTCTATGACTCTGGCTCCGGCCACATTCTTGTTGCCGTCCATGAAAAGAACGAACTCGTGGCAATTGATCCCGCAACCGCAACCATCATCGGGCGTTATCCGCTGAAGGGAATTGAAAGCCCGCACGGAATCGCTCTCGACGTGTCCGCCAGGCTGGCCTTTGTAGCAGGAGAAGATAACCACAGACTCGCAGTTGTAGACTTAACGAATATGCAGGTAACCGCGATATATCCGGTCGGCAGAGATCCCGACGTATTGGCGTTCGATCCGGGCTTAAAGCGTTTATACGTCTCGGCAGAATCCGGAGACGTGACCGTCTTTCGTGAAGATGGAAAGACACTAGTCACGGAAGGCACGTTGTCCATGCCTCATGCCCATACGGTTTGCGTTGATCCTGACACCCACCTGGTCTATTTTCCATTGCAAAATATCGATGGCCGACCGGTTCTTCGGATCATGGAGCCGACTGGAATTCACTGATTACTCGCGGGTTTTTCACGCGGGGCCAGTTTTCACTCAATTTTTATGGAGCTTGCAGGAATACCGGATAGAGGCGGGAATCGCCGGAATTTCAAACTCCGGCGATTCGCCTCGATTGGCTACTGATCTTTTTGTTTGTTGCCTTGCAGTAGGAACGGCTCATCCGGGGCGGATTCGTCGAGTCCTACGCGGAACAGCGCGGCCTGAGCTTCGGCAAGCTCACGCAACTCGCGCATTTCGTCCATCTCGTCCGTCTCGCCCATGCTGCCTTCGGGCTTTTCCTGTTTGCGCTGGTTTCGGCGCTCGGTTTTGTCCCGCTGCTTCTGTTGACGGGTTTGTTCTTTCTGGCGTTTGGTAAATGTTGATCGGCCTCTTGGCATTCACAATCCCTCCTGTCCTTTTTCTAGATATGGCGGCAAACTACCAGCGGGGTTCCCGCGGCTGGCGTGCGTGCCCCTGATAATCATCGCGTCCGCGGCCACCTCCACCGCCCCCGCCACCAAACCGTTGTCCACCACCGCCACCGCTGCGGGGCTTATCGGTCTTCGGTTTGGCCTCGTTGACGGTCAGGTTGCGTCCGCCCAAAGCGGTCCCGTTCAGGGCAGCGATGGCCTTTTCGGCTTCGCCCGCATTGGTCATTTCCACAAACGCAAAGCCCCGCGCCCGACCTGTCTCCCGATCGGTAACAACGTTCACTTTCTCCACTTCTCCGTGGGCCTGGAAAAGTGCGCGTAACTCTACTTCGGTTGTGCTATGGGCAAGATTGCCCACGTAAAGGTTTTTCATTGCAGCTCCTCTTTCTGTAATTCTGGCAGGACCATGGACCAAGCGTCAGTGCGTTTGGGTTCCCGGGTTTCAATATCGCGAGGAGGCTCTGAGCGCTCCTGTTTCGCTTTGGAACGAGCGTGGGCCATTGACCGTACTTCGGAAATTTTGCGAGATGCTTCCAAAATCCCCCAGCGCTGCGGCAGACTCTCCGTTCCGTAATCCGCCAACACAGCTTTGAATCCTCCCACCAATACTTCGTCAAGCTCCAAAGCTAACAATGGTCCGTCTATATTCGGCGAATCAGCCAGGTAAGCCGGCTTGCCTACCAGGAACGCGATTTGCTGAGGTGGTGTAGCGCCGCGAATGTCCTCACAAAATTTGTCCTGTAGGCCCAGATCTTTTCCCGCGTTAATGAGAACCAGATTATACAGATCGGC
>Ga0207134_1145_pt1 | contig 19653 bp, 13 predicted proteins | sample Alteio_BWMinHeat_12_FD_153527 | JGI IMG/M metagenome (GOLD analysis project Ga0207134, IMG submission 153527) | Enriched cells from forest soil in Barre Woods Harvard Forest LTER site, Petersham, Massachusetts, United States -... | ecosystem: Environmental > Terrestrial > Soil > Temperate forest >... | reverse complement strand
CACCCGATATACATATACGATCGTTTTGGCGAGCCAACAGTTGACATGCTGCAGCATGTTTTGGCAACAGCGGAAGAACAAGAAAGTGCGGTCGCTTTTGTTACTGGTATGGCGGCAGTGCATGCCGGGGTATGCTTTGCTCTTAGTCAAGGTAGTGAAATTATTTCGCACAAAACTGTTTATGGCTGCACATACAGCTTGTTTACCAATTGGTTAAATAAAATAGGTGTGAAAGTGCATTTTTGTGATTTAACAGATCCTAAATCCTTTCTACCTTTGGTGAACGAAAATACCCGCGTTTTATATTTAGAGTCACCTGTCAACCCACACTTAGAGTTAATCGATACTGAGGCAGTGGTGGCAGAATTGCGAGATATAAACGTTAAGCGAGCTGAAGAGAAAAAGATTTTGTCTGTCTTCGACAATACTTTTGCTACGCCGTATTGCCAAAGACCGGGGAATAGCGGTATTGATATTGTGGTTCATAGTTTGACTAAAGGCTTAATGGGTTTTGGTACTGACATGGGCGGGGTGGTAATAAGCAAACAGAAGTACCATCAGCAACTAATTCGTTTTCGGAAAGATTTTGGCGGTGCGCTTGCTCCTACTACAGCCTGGCATATTTTAGTTTATGGTGTTTCGACTTTGCCTTTACGCATACCAAGACAACAGGCTAATGCGCAAAAGATAGCGGAATTTCTTGAAGGTCACCCGCTTATAGAAAGGGTACATTATCCAGGATTGCCAACTTTCCCTCAGTATGAATTGGCACAACGTTTATTGCGGGACTACGAAGATAATTTTGCTCCTGGATTTATGATTTACTTTGTGCTTAAAGGTGACAGTCTGGAGCATTCAAAGGCGCGCGGAGAGCAGATGATGAATTATATCGCCGAGCATGCGTATGCCATTACATTAGCGGTAAGCTTAGGACAATTGCGCACTTTGATTGAACACCCAGGTTCAATGACTCATATGAGTTATCCAGTCTCAGAGCAGGTTGCACTAGGAATTGATCCAGGAGGTATTCGCTTAGCCGTGGGTATTGAAGGAGCGCAGGATGTTATTGCTGATCTTGGTGCCGCTCTAGAAAATGTAAAATGAGCAATCTTAGAGTTTCTATTGTTATCGTGAATTGGCGCACGCCTGTTTTATTGAAGCAATGCTTGCAGTCCATAAGCAAAGACGCCCAGGCGAACAATTTTGAAGTTTATGTTGTTGATAATGCTTCCGGGGACGACTCGTTGCATTTGTTGGCTACTGAGTTTCCTTATGTCAAAGTAATAGCTAATGACAGCAATGTGGGTTTTTCAAAAGCTTGTAATCAGGCTATTAAAATGGCTAAGGGTCAATATATCTTACTCCTTAATCCCGATACAATTATTGTTGATAATGCTGTGAGCAATTTAGCGGACTTTCTTGATAATCATCCTCAGTGTGGAGCTGTCGGTCCTAAGATACTCAATGATGATGGTACGCTGCAATTGGCTTGCAGACGCAATTTCCCCTCTCCGACTGCGGCCTTCTTTCGCTTAACCTATTTGAGTAGATTATTTCCCCAACATCCAGTTTTAGCCAAATACAATATGACATACGCCGATCCAGATGAAATATCTGAAGTTGAAGTGTTATCTGGTAGCTGTATGATGGTCAGGAGAGAAGTTATTGATCAAATCGGATTGCTGGATGAGGATATCTTTATGCATGGCGAAGACATAGATTGGTGCTGGCGAATAAAGCAAGTTGGCTGGCAGATATTTTATTGTCCACAGGCAACTATTTATCACAGCCATGGCGCATCGAGCCGATTGCGTCCCATTGCAACCACTCTTGATTTTCATAAGGGTATGGCTATTTTTTATCGCAAACATTTGGCGAAAAATTATTGGCCTGTCTTTAATCAATTGGTCTATGTAGCTATTTGGATTAGAGCCTTAGTGTTTGCAATTATCAATTTTATAAAAGCAAAAATATTTGTATCAGTCTAATGGGGTTAAGATTATTTCTTGAGATCAACTAGACAGAAAATATCAAGTTGGCTATTAGAAGGCATGCGTAGATATCAATCTGCGGTGCTGCGGCGTGATCAAGACCATTGGTGGCGTGTCATGTGTTTAACTGGGGTCGATTACTTTTCTTCCTTAAGTTATGCGCCCGGTATCGCGTTTCTAGCCGCTGGAATATTGTCGCCAATGGCTACAGTTGTGCTTGTCTTGCTAACTTTATTTGGAGCTGTACCAATATATTTTCGCGTAGCAAACAAGAGCCCACATGGACAAGGAAGCATTGCCATGCTGGAAAAACTATTGCCAGGCTGGAGCGCTAAATTGTTTGTTCTCTGTTTACTAGGTTTTGCTGCCACAGATTTTATTATTACTATCACTTTATCTGCTGCCGATGCTGCTACGCACTTAGTGCAGAATCCTTTGATGCAGGGCTTATATTTGCCAGTACTACATCATCGTATGGCGCTCACTATTTTTATGCTCGCCTTACTGGGAGCGATTTTCCTGAAAGGTTTCCGTGAAGCAATTGGTGTGGCAGTTATTTTAGTTTGGTTCTATTTAGGACTTAGTTTTGTAGTCATTGCTACTGGGTTATATCATTTAGCAACCAACTGGGTGTTGGTTAGAGATTGGTGGCATCAATTATTCATGGTGCACAGCAGCCATTTCGCAGTCGGCACTATCTGGCCAGCGGTTGGTATTTCTCTTTTGCTATTTCCGAAACTTGCCCTAGGTCTGTCTGGATTTGAGACCGGTGTGGCTGTGATGCCTTTGGTCAAAGGAGATCCTGACGATAGCGAAGAATTTCCGCAAGGACGGATTCGCAATACAAAGAAACTATTGATTACCGCGGCTATTATCATGAGCATTTTTTTGTTAACTAGCTCGATTTGTACTGCGATTTTAATCCCAGTGCAAGAATTTCAACCGGGAGGGCAGGCTAATGGCAGAGCCATAGCCTATATTGCTCATGAGTATTTGGGTGCTTATTTTGGCACTGCTTACGATATGAGCACTGTATTTATCCTTTGGTTTGCTGGTGCTTCAGCAATGACTGGATTATTGAGCCTGGTGCCACGCTATTTGCCACGCTATGGCATGGCACCGGATTGGGCACAGTCCCGCCGTCCTTTAGTAATTTTCTATACTTTAGTTTCATTTGCCGTCACTTTTATTTTTGGTGCTGACGTTGATGCACAGGGATCAGCATACGCTACTGGCGTTTTGGTGGTTATGACTTCGGCTGCTATAGCCTCTTTTTTGACCTCATTAAAGGACAATTTTATTATACGCCTAGCATTTTTATTAATTACTATTGTTTTTTGCTATACAACGATTGCGAACGTCATTGAACGACCTGATGGTATCAAAATAGCTTCCTTTTTTATATTAGTGATTATGATCACTTCTTTCACTTCGCGCATAATGCGTTCAACCGAATTGAGGATAAATAAAGTTAGCCTGGACGCCCCGGCAAATTCATTCATTGATAATGCTGGTGTGCTGCGCTTGGTTGCCCACCGCCCTGGACATGTTGATTATGAGCAAAAGGCTCATGAAGCTGTGGCAGTTCATAATATTCCGGAAGATGAAATCATTTTTGTAGAAGTAAAAATAAGCAATGCGTCCGATTTTAGTGACGAAGAACTAGATGTAATTGGTGACAATTTGGGGAAATATAGAGTATTAAAGTGTTCTAGCACAGCCGTTCCTAATGCTTTAGCAGCCCTGATGCTTTATCTACGCGATAGAACAAACCACATACCGCATCTTTATTTAGGCTGGACAGAGGGTAACCCTATTACTTATATATTAAAATATTTGGTTTGGGGCGAAGGTGAGACAGCGCCAGTTACCCGTGAAATTTTGCGCAAAGCAGAGCCGAATCCTAACAAGCGTCCAAGGGTACATGTAGGCTGAGGAGCTTTTCGCTGCCATTCATTAAAGAGAGTAGCGAACGTTTGCGACGACGACGTCTTTACGGGCAAGAAAGGCTAGTTTTAATAGCAAACCTGTATTGCCGTGCAATAGAGATTGCCACCATTTATCTGAGACATATTCACCTATTACAACGGTAATTGTGTCTTGCGGATGTTCTTGATGAAATTCATCAAGATAGGTCATGATTGGCTGTATCAATGAACGATATGGAGAAGGCAGGACTATTAGCGGGACATCTGGAAAAATTTCTTGCCATTGTTTCATCATTAGCGGAGTGTTATCGGCGTTGATCTCGACATATATGGCTCGGATGTCGGTACTTATAGAACGGGCATAATTAATAGACTTAATCGTCCCAGCATGGACTGCCTGTACGAGTACTAAAACAGTATTATGTAATTTTGCAGCATGTGCTGTAGTTTCAGTGATAGCTAAATGTTGCGAGAGATTTTGATAATGCGTAGAAATTGTTCTAAAAAGAAAAAGAAGGACGAAAATTAATACTACAATAAGCCAAGCGCCGTCAACAAATTTTTCCGCAACGATATCAAATAAAACAATAAATGTAGCAAACGCCCCCAGTCCATTGATAATCGCTTTAGTATGCCAGCCGAGACCCTGCTCCTTAAACCAGTGTCTTACCATGCCAGCTTGCGACATAGTAAAAGCAAGAAAGACACCAATAGTAAAAAATGGAATGAGAAGATCAACACTACCTTTTTTGGCAATTATAAAAAGCGTGGAGAGAAAGCCAAGAATAATAATGCCATTATCAAAAGCCAGGCGGTCACCCAGTTGTGTTAATTGTCTAGGCATAAAGCCATCTCTGGCCAGAATGGAAGTAACACGGGGAAAGTCAGCAAAACTTGTTTGGGCGGCAATAAATAAAATAAAGGCTGTAGAAAGCTGGGTGATATTGTAAAAAACGCTGCCTATACCAGTTTTACCAAAAATTGTTCCTGATAATTGATCAATTACTGCTGGCGCGCTAACTCCTTGATGTTCCCAATAAACCACATGTAGTTTTACAGCCAACGCTGCTGTACCTGCAAATATGCTGCCTAAAATTATAGCCATCCAAACAAGTGTAATAGCGGCATTTCTTTGTTGTGGCTCTTTAAAGGCAGGAATGCCATTGCTTACACATTCAACTCCAGTAAGGGCGGAGCAGCCGGTGGCAAAAGCTCTAAGAAATACGGCAATGCCTAAAGCAGCAAAAGATGTGCCAATTTGAGCAGGTATTGTTTGGTTTGTATATTCCGTATGCAAAGTCCAGCCAAAATAATTCGCCCCTAGTCCAAGAAAGAGCATGAGATAACTCATAGCAATAAATACATATACCGGCACGGCGAATAATAATCCGGGTGTCTTGAGTCCTCTTAAATTGAGCCAGGTCATAAGAATTATGGCGCCGATGCAGTATAAGACCAAATGATTGCCTATATGTAATGGAAAAAGAATGGGCATATCCTTCAGGTTTTGCATGCCGGACGCAATGGATACGGAGACACAAAGCACATAGTCAATTAATAATGCTGCCGCTGCCACTAGTCCTGGCCAGGTGCCTAAATTGTCTTTGGTGACGGTGTAAGAACCGCCGCCGCCTGGATAAGCAAAAATGGTTTGCCAATACGAAATAGCTACTAACAAAAGAACAAAGACAATCGAGGAAGCAACCCACATTACATGGTGATTGAACAATGTTGTATATTGCGGCAGCCAAAGCCCGGCTAAACAAAGCACGAGTATTATCTGCTGCGGACCATAAGCGACTGAAGATATGGCATCGGAACAAAATATCGGTAAAGCGAGAAGCTTACGCAAGCGCATTAAATCATATTGCTGGGTTGCTAACGGTTGGCCGTATATAAGCCATCTTAGGGCCCGCAACGGTAGATTTATCATTTTGTCTTGCTGCATTTGTATAAATTACAAGTTCAATCCAATAAAGGCAAGTGATCGAACCTAAATGAATAGCCAGTTCCAATAAATGCTGCCGGGGCAGTTTTATCAAGACCAAAACCAAAATGAAGATCTATTTGATTATTGCGATTCAATATCATTGTCTGGACTGAGGGCATAGACAGGAGCGATGGCAAAATTGAGAATCAAAAATAGAAAAATAAGCGCGTTCTTCATGATCCGATAAAACCGTGCCAAATTGCTAATATGCCGGCACCAATATAGATTGCTGCAGCTGTATAGTGTATTGCCTGACCAGTGACATATTTATTTAAAGCTTTGCCAGCAATTATAGCTAGACAATTGGAGACAATTAAACCTAGTGTGCTGCCCAACCAAACAGCAAAATAGTTTTTGTCGCGGCTGGCAATGGCGATGGTAGCTAACATTGTCTTGTCACCTAATTCGGCAACGAAAAAAGTAAAAGCAATGGTAAGCCAGATAAGCCCATGCGTATTTTTAATTTTGTTTGTTTCTGCTGCTGCTACTTCTTTAGACTGCTTAAGACTTAAAAGACCAAAAACAATAAATATCAAGCCAGCAAGAATATTGATTAGCGAATGGGGAATTACTTTTCCCAGAAGTCCACCCAGCGCAACAGATACTAAACTGACAACCATTGTGCCAAGCGTTACACCCAACAAAACAATTCTTGCCTTATATCTTGACGACAGGGCAAGGGTCATAAATTGGGTTTTGTCACCTAATTCAGCTACAAAAATGAGTAAAAATGCCGTCCAAAAAGATTTCACAATAACTTATTTACGTATACTTTGTATACCAGAATGCCCAAAAATCACACTATTGATAAGTCTAGTTGTTGGTATGTAACAAATATCGACTGTTAGACAAAATAACAAGATCATGCAATATTCAACGGAGGTTAATATTAAAGGTGGCACACTTGGAGTTGGGGTGAGTAATTTGAAAATTTTGATTATTGAAGACGATGTCAATATCGCTCGCCTCATAGAACTGGAATTGGGCTATGAGGGCTATCAAGTCTCCGTTGCGCATGAGGGAAATCAAGGTATCGATCTTTTCAAGAAAGATCAACCAGATTTGGTACTTTTGGATGTAATGCTGCCGGGGCTGGATGGGGTAGAAGTTTGTAAGCGGTTGCGAGCTATGTCCAAAGTGCCAGTGATTATGCTCACGGCAAAAGATGGAGTAGGTGATCGGGTGGCTGGTCTTGATAGCGGCGCAGACGATTATTTGACGAAACCATTTGCTACAGAAGAATTATTAGCAAGAATCCGGGCAGTTATGCGGCGTAAACCGCAAGAAGGCATTCTAACTTATGCCGACCTGTGGATGGATCAGCTTAATCGCATTGTAAAACGTGGCGAGCGCCAGTTGGATTTGCGAGCAAAGGAATTTGACCTGTTGCGTTTGTTCATGCAATACCCTGAACAGGTGTTGTCACGCGAATTTATTTTTGACAAAGTTTGGGGCTATGATTTTATAGGCGAGTCGAACGTTATTGAAGTATATATTCGTTATTTGCGTTCCAAACTAGAAGATAGCAATACAAAACGCCTGATCCAGACAGTACGTGGAGAAGGCTATGTCTTGCGGGAAGAAGATACCTCTAGATAGTTTATTGTCGGATCTGAGCTCGAAGCGAGGAACAAAGCCGCGGCAGCGCTTATAAAGTGGCCAAGGACGAGATATAGCGAGACAAGGGCGGCGTGGAGTCGTCCGCGAGGCGAGCGTGGATACGCGCGCGTACGAGGCGAAGGGACTGAGCCGAGGCAGCGCTTATAACTAGAACGCAAAGCGCAAGGGTATCAATGCTTGCGTTATTAGTGTCTGCAAGCGATTCTGCGTGGCGGGAGACAGCCTTTGAATGGTCTTAATTGCCCGGCAGCGAACATAGGGATTATCGTCCAGGGCTAAAGCCAGGAGAATTTCATCTGGCATTTGATGGTTTTCCGCTACACCGTAACGCACATCTACATGGTCGTCTTGAACTAATAAAACTAAAGTGTCAGTACTAACACATTTATTTTCAGATATAGCCAGACGAACATCTGGCTCAATATCCTTCGCCAGACGAGTTAATATTTCGTGCGGTGTGCGTGGATTTTCAGCTACAGAACGGCGAATGAAGGGATTGAGGTCGTCTGCTAAACGTTGCAGCACTTCAGCAGGAGTATTCGGATTGCCGGCGACAATTTTCCGGATTTGCAGAGACTCCAGATCAGGTTCTTGATTTTGCGTCTCTTCTTTATTTTTATGTGAATTGGCCACTAATACTCCTCAACTGATAGCGCGAAAAGGAATGATTTTTTGACGACAAGTTATTACTCTTATGCCCACTTGGCAAGGTCTTAAATCAATTTGTGTTGATTAATGCTTTGAGAGGCTCAAATTAATCAAATGAAGATTAAAAGCGTAGCCAAAGCAATGAATTATTAAGATGTGCCGTGTGTGCCGCACAAAAAGGTGAAAAGACCGGCTAGAGGGGAAAAACCACTTGCCAGTTAAGCAATGTAAACTTACTATAAGAAGGAGATTAGAAGCCTTTCTTATTTGGGACTTGGCAACCTGGATTTAATTTTTCAAATGAGCTCTTTTACAAAAACTACTTGCGTTGATCATTCTTTAGAGCAATTAATGCCCATCATTTCTGTTGGCGACAGCGGCAACTATGTTGTTACTTTACCGGGTTTCTTAAAAGCCGAGCAAAGAGAATTAGAACAAATGCTCAACAGATTATTTGCCAATAGAATGAATACCCGAGCAAATCTTGCCCTTGCCCAACAACTGTCTTTAAATTGGTGCGCGTCTAAGGCTAAGAAAAGTGGGCTCACAGAAAATTGTCTTTGTCAGTGAATGATTTAATTGTGCATTCCTGATTATTGTTATTCTTCTATTATATCTTCTTCAGCCCTTGGTGCGGTGTCCTGTTCATTTGCCTCTTCTGGTCCGTCGGCTCCATCTGCCCCTTCTTGCTCTTCTACAATCACTTCAACAAGAGGTGTGACAGAAACCACACGATCATCGTCTTCCAATTGCTGAAGGCGTACACCTGTGGCCATGCGTCCCTGAGCGCTAATAGCGTCTACTTTTTGCCTTACTACGATGCCATTAGAAGTAGCAATCATAATGCCATCACCTGGTTTGACAACTCTCAAACTAGCCAGACGCGATTGAGAGTTTTTGAATTTTGTGCCAATGAGTCCGATACCACCACGGCCTTGTTGACGGAATTCGTCTAAGCTGACTCGTTTTCCATAACCATCATTGGTAACCACCAAGATATAAGCATCCTTGTTGCTATCATCAATCATATCGAAGCCCACTATTTTATCGCCTTCGCGCAAGGTGATAGCGCGCACCCCGCGAGCCGAGCGTCCTAAAGGACGCAACTCTTCTTCGCTATAACGAATACACATACCATCGCCAGTTCCAATAATGACGTCTGCTTTGCCATCTGACCGTCTTACCCAACCAAGGCTATCGCCTTCGTTAAGGGTGATGGCAATGATGCCGCTGCGGCGAATGCTTTCAAACTCTGACATATCTACCTTTTTGATATATGCCTGATGAGTGATCATGACAAAGAAATTGCCTTCCTTGAAAGAAGAGACAGGAATAACACTAGTTACTGTTTCTTGTTGGCTAATGCGCAGGAGATTAACGAGAGCTGTACCGCGGGCGGTTCTCCCTCCTTCTGGTAAATCCATTACTTCCAGTGAATAAACTTGACCACTACTAGTGAACACAAGTAGGCGATCATGCATATTGGCGATGAAGAAATGTTGTAAGTCATCCTCTTCTTTTGGTTTGACACCAGTACTGCCGCGCGTATTGCGTCTCTGGCGGCGGAAAGAGTCTAATGGCATTCTCTTGATATAGTCCTGACGAGTAATAAAAATTGCCATTGCTTCGTTAGGAGTCAAATCTTTGTTTGATAAATCTAGCTCGGCAGAAGATCCCTCGATGCGTGTGCGTCTAGCATCCCCATATTTTTCTTTTATAGCCGTGAGTTCACCTTTGATAATATTTAAAACTAATTGGCGATCGGCCAGTATCTTTTTATATTCGGCAATTTTTGCAGTTAGTTCTTTATGTTCTTTTTCAATTTTTTCTTGCTCTAGACCAGTCAAGCGACGCAATTGCAATTCAAGAATAGCGTTGGCTTGCAATTCATCTAATGTGAATTGTGTGATCAAGCTTTCTCTTGCTTCTTCAGTAGAATCAGCGGCACGAATAGCGGCAATAATTTTGTCGATATTTTTTAAAGCTTTGAGATAACCGGCTAAAATATGGGCGCGATCTTCTGCCTTGCGCAATAAATAACGTGTGCGCCGGGTCACTACTTCGATACGGTGATCAATAAATTCGGCCAACAAATCAGCTAGGTTTAGCGTCACTGGGCGTCCGCGCACCAAAGCTAGCGTGTTGACTGGGAACGATTGCTGCAATTGCGTATGCTTATAGAGATTATTTAAAACAATGTCCGGATGAGCATCACGTTTGAGCTCAATCACTACACGAACACCATGTCTATCTGTTTCATCATTTATTTCACTAATGCCGGATAATTTTTCTTCTCTAACTAAATCGGCCACGCGCTTGACAAAGGACTCGGGACCATTCATGTACGGAAGGGATGTAATAACAATGCCCATACGTGTTTGCTTGCCAGCACCACCGGGAATTTGTTCGATAGTTGCTACACCGCGTACAGGAATAGAACCACGACCTGTAGTGAAGGCCTCATTGATACCTTCAGTACCCATAATTATTCCGCCACTGGGAAAATCAGGGCCCTTTATATATTTGGTTAATTCGATGGCAGTTAAATCAGGGTTGTCAATTTTGGCAATGGTGCCATCAATTACTTCTGACAAGTTATGCGGAGGAATATTAGTGGCCATACCAACGGCGATGCCGGATGAACCGTTGAGTAAAAGAGTGGGAACGCGGGTGGGTAATACCACAGGTTCTCGTCGTTGATCATCAAAATTAGGACGTGTGTCGACTGTTTCTGCTTCGATGTCTGCGAGCATTTCCATAGACATGGGCGCCAGCCGGGCTTCGGTATAACGCATAGCGGCTGGCGGGTTGTCGAGATCACCAAAATTACCGTGCCCATCTACCAAGACGTAACGGCTAGCGGACGGTTGAGCCAGTCTTACTAAAGACTCGTAAATAGCGGAGTCTCCGTGGGGATGGTAATTGGCCATCACGTAACCGACTGTATTTGCGCCTTTGCGGTATCTATCCGTAGGGCTTAAGCCTAATTCATACATACCGTAAACAATGCGGCGATGCACAGGCTTTAAGCCGTCGCGCACATCAGGAATGGCGCGACTCACTATGACTGACATGGCATAGTCCATAAATGAGCGACGCATCTCTTCGCGCAGTTCTACGGTAACAACATGGTTCCCGCCACTACTGCTACCGCTATTACCAGCATCAACAACTTTTTTGGGCATCGTTTCTTTTTAAACGCTCCGTCGCCTTCAGCCTCTTCGGCTCCTCCGCTTACCTCCGCTCCGCTTCCGCCGCCTCACCGTCGCCGTTCGCTTCGCTACAGTCTTGTTCTATCCCTTACTCCCCGTTGGCTTTTTCAAGAATTTAAGCCAAATATAGGATAAATAGTAAATAGTGATTTTAGCAAGTGATCACTACTTTAGTTTATGCTCTAAGATAGAGCTGTTTTGATTCTTAGTATTAGAATTTTAGCATTGGAATGATTGTATTACCTTATAGCAATTTGCACTAGCAATAGTGTTGCTACTGGGGGTTTATATTTTGTCAACAGATGAAAGCGAGATTAGCAGGCTCAAAGCCGAACGGATACGAAAGCTGAAATCTTTACAAGATGAGGGAGTGAACCCTTATCCGTATCTCTTTTCGCGTACACATAAAGCGGCCCAATTGCAAAAAATTTATGAAAACTTAGCACCTGGTGCTGAGACACAAGATGTGGTGAGAGTTTGCGGCCGCATAATGAATGAACGCAATACTTGGATGTTCATAGATTTGTATGATGAAACTGGAAAAATACAGCTTTTTTGTCATAAAGATAATTTGTCTGACGCTGACATAAAGCGTTTGCGGCTCTGCGACAAAGGAGACTTTCTCGGTGCCAGCGGTACGATTAGGCGTACTAAGCAAGGTGAACTTTCGGTCAAAGTGACAAGTTATGAGATTTTGACTAAGAGTTTGCAACCATTGCCAGATAGCTGGCAAGGGTTTACAGATGTTGAAGCGCGCTATAGACATCGTTATGTAGATATGATCATCAATCCGGACGTGCGTGAAACTTTGCGCAAACGTAGTTTGATAATTAAAGCGCTGAGGCACTTCCTGGACGAGAGCGGATTTTTCGAAATAGAAACACCAGTTCTGCAAATAGAGGCTGGTGGTGCTGACGCGCGTCCTTTTACTACGCATCACAATGCTTTGGGTCTGGATCTTTATCTGCGTATCGCTACAGAGCTCCACTTAAAACGCTTAATTGTTGGTGGTTTTGAACGTGTTTATGAAATTGGTCGCGTTTTTCGCAATGAGGGTATTAGTACTCGGCACAATCCTGAATTTACAATGCTTGAATTATATGCTGCCTATGGTGATTATTTTGAATTGATGGACTTTACGGAAGAAATGCTTATGTGTGCCTATAGTGCCGTATGTAGTGGCACTAGTGTTTCTTACGAAGGTAAAGATATAAATTTTGCCAGACCGTGGAAGCGCATACGCATGGTGGATGCCATTAAATCAGTAACAGGAGTTGATTTTGGTCAGATTTTAAATTACCAAGATGCAAAAGCAGCAGCTGTCAAACTTGAAGTAGACACTTCAGAATTAGGGAGTCGCGGCATTATTATCAATGAAGTATTTGAAACGTTGGTTGAACCAACTTTAATACATCCAACTTTTATCATTGATTATCCAGTAGAAGTATCACCACTTACAAAAGCTCATCGTAAAAATGCAGGTGAGGTGGAACGCTTTGAATTGTTCGCTCTGGGACGTGAATTAGCAAATGGATATAGTGAGCTAAATGATCCGGCTGATCAAAGAAGGCGTTTGGAAGAACAGGCACAAAAAAAAGCAGCTGGCGATCTTGAAGCGATGCCCATGGATCAAGACTTTTTATTAGCTTTAGAATACGGCATGCCACCAACTATGGGGATAGGTGTGGGCATAGATCGACTGGTGATGCTGCTCACCAACAGCTCATCAATACGCGATGTAATAGCATTCCCTACTATGAAGCCTATTACTCACGAAGATAAGCATGAAGACTGAATAGTGAGATTAAGTATTAACCGGGAAAGATAACATAGATTAAGTGTGTTCCGACTTAGTAATTTGATCCAATCTGATGACATCTTGAAGATTTACGCGATTTGAGACTTGCTTTGTTCTATCAAAGGCAGGCTGAAGGAGAAGGTACTTCCCTTGTCAATATTATTTTCTACATTGATTTGACCACCATGAAGCTCAACAAGAGTTTTGCATATAGCTAACCCCAAACCACTGCCGCCCTTGTCAACAGCATCTGCGATTTCTATTTGCTGAAAGCGTTCGAAAATTGCTTCTTTCATATTCTCAGGAATCCCCCGCCCCTGGTCGCTTATATGCACCATGGCCATATCACCACTTTTTTCTGCATTGATCGTAATAGTGCTTTCTTTGGGGGAAAATTTAATCGCGTTACTTATTAAGTTTATTAGGACTTGCGAGATGCGATTATTGTCCACCATTACCTCTAAATTGGTAGGGATAAGCTCCACGCGAATTTGCTTTCTGAATGCCAAGCTAAGAACTGATTTTACTGATTGATCTAAAAGATCATTCAATTTTTGTGCTGAACAATCAAGCTGCAAGCCGCCAAATTCTGCTTTTTCTAAATCCAACAAATCATTTATAAGGCAAAGCATACGGTTGGCGTTGCGCTCCGCTATTTTTAATAAATGTTCGCCTCTTTCACTCAACTCACCAAATATTCCCGTAGCTAGCATTTCTAGATAGTTGCCGATTGTTGCAAGTGGTGTTCTTAGGTCATGGCTTACCATCGCCATAAATTTTTGTTTAAGTCTTTCCACTTCCTTTCTTGCTGTTATGTCATGACCGACGCAAAAAAACGATTTTTCAGATTCTACCCAGTGGATTGACCAGAGTACATCAACTTTGCCACCATCATTTTGTGTGACTTGAGATTCAAATTGTATTTCAGCTTCTCCAGATCTAACGGATGCCAGGCATTTGTTGAAGGATTCGATGTCTTGTTCAGCAAGAATGCTTCTAAGATTCATTCCTAGAATTACATCTTCTGAGTATCCGAGGATGCGCTTACAAGCTGGATTGGCCATTGTCAATTTTCCATCGGCATCTAATGAACAAATAACATCAGCAGAATATTCAATCATAGACTTTTCTTTCTGTTTTGCCTGTGCTAAAGAAGTGGCTAACTCATGAAATGTTGCATCAAGATTTGCTATTTCATCAGATCCTCCTACTGGCGGATTTAGCGGCATTCCACTGGCAAGTCGAAAATTATTATCAATCACAGTATTTAGCCGGCCAATAATTTTTTTGCTGAATACGAGCACCACAAGTAGTGTAATTATTACATTTACAATAACCCCAACGAGTAGTAATGATTCAATTTGCGTTCTAAAGCCAAGTTGCTTAGAACGACTCTGCTGTGCTGTAAGTTTTTCTCTCTGGGACATTTCTAGCAAATCGCGGGAAACTATGCGCTTAACACAAGAGCGCAGCTGATCTCTCAGCGATGTTAATCTATCCATGTTTGAAAGAATACTACCAGCATCAATAATCTTTCTCACTTCTTCAAGCAATATAAGCGCTTCTTCTCCGGCTTCAACAGAATCCTGAACAATTTGTTCTTGAGCCGGATTTCCCACAGCAGCCGTCTTAAGATTATTGAGATCGGTTCTTATAGTTTTTACTGTCTTTTTGTACCAATCAGAAGACAAAGCCTGGGAGACGTCGCCACGTGTCATTGATGTTAGCTCAAACAAGTCTCGAATTAAGACGTTGGAACAATCACCAATAGTAGCAGCGTGAAAAGCGCGATGTGATTCTTCTTCTGCCTGTGTTAGAAAAAAGGCTAACGTTCCAACAAATACAAATTCAAAGACCAGTGGAATAGATACTAGTATTATGGCTTTTTGTGTAAGAGTAAATTTCACAGCCTATATTTCCGCGGTGTCATTGCGAGAAGTCAATACGAATTATATTCCTCTTGCGGGATAAAGTTAAACGTAAATTTGGACAATTTTGATTTGTATGCATAATGCAACCAGTTATTTTAAAGCCTTATGAATACCTTTTTCTCTTATGACGGTAATTAAACTATTCGACGTTGATAAGGAAATGATCACCGGCAAGCCCTACCTGCTTGCCGTTTTTATCAAGAGCCCTCATGCGCACTTTGTAAGTACCTATGCATGGGAATGATGTACGTACTATTTTTAGTGTTCCGGATGGAGTGCTGGCAGGGATATTAAACCTAACATTTCGATCTGGCTGGTCCGAGTATACTGTTTCGAAGTCTGCGTATTGATTAGGGAGTTTGTATGGTCCAATAATTTCTAGAGCAACCTGTGTGCAATCGCTAATATGGCTTGCATCATAATGAATAAACTGGCTATTGGGAGATCGGGCTAATCCTATTACGGAAGGACCTGAAACGATTGGAATAATGGTATCTGTCTCCGGCAAATTCATCGCTAATAGCTTAATATCGCTGTGTGGCGGTAGTAATAATTTCAATCCACGGCATTTGTCCCCCAAAACCCAGTCCGGGAGGTTTCGTAGTGGGAATATTAAATTCTGTTCTTTCCCATTAGGCATTATTTCTATACGAGAAAACGTGTTCCGAGAACAACATTCGTTTAAGGAACAGTCTGGGACAATATTATTTAAAAAGTGTAATTCATAGTCAAGTTTTGATTTATTGTTAGACGGGGGAGCTATTTTTACTTTGAAACTTACAAAATTAATTGGCCAGCATGGGAATTCTGCTAAATTTATCTCTATAGATGAAGATCTGTTTGAAATGAGATGAAAGATGTTTCCATTCTCCCATTCCGCTTTATCAGGTGAAATTTCCCCATTGTGAATAATAGTTTTAAGCTCACCGCCTTCCCAATGTTGTTTGTAACTAGTAGTTGGAAAAGTTATAGAAATAGGAATCGAGCAATAAGGAATAGTAGGTTCTAGCCTTTGTACCTTCTCGTCCCAATACAAAAAATTTATTTTTCCTTCCCGTGCATTTGTAGATTCTTTTAGAAAGCCAAAGGGAATGTATAGATCATCAATATCTAGAACGTTGCAATTAAGAATATCTCTATCTAAAAACGGCTTTCTAGGCATGTTGTAGATGCCCACAGCATTTGGCTGTGGTAATCCCAGAATTTTCACGAGCGGATCACCGGGCATTGACTGATAGTATTTTTGTAGGTTCTCGATGATTTTATTCGATCGGCGTCCAATATAACAATACTGTTGATTATTGCAATAGAGAATCAATAGGGCTATGGCTAAGAAAGCACCTCCAGTGGTACGCATTAATGGAGAATATCTGAAACCCGAACCAAAATTAGCAATTCCGCGAGTTAGAAAGATACACAACGGGATGGTGGATAAATAAGTAATCCTAGCACTTATAAGATGCGGAGCGTACGTCCCCAAAATATTACTTGCAGGTGCTAGACTCAACAAGAACCAGACTATTAAAAAAATACCCAACCGTCTATTGTCCCATGATGTGTTTGGTGCTGTGAACGCGTGTAAAGATAATAGTAAGGCGGAGATTACTATTACCTCCCATGTGATGGTGGTTGGGTTATTTTGAGCAAGGATAGAGACATCTATAGGTACCAATATCTGTTGAAGGCCGTGCAACCAGGTTTGGAATATCTCTATGGGTCTTTGGTGATATAACACAGAAGACTTAGCAATCAATGTTCCGAGTACAAGATTGCGCAAGAAAAAATATATGGCTAATACAAGCCAATACGGCAAGGTAGTTAGAAACGTTTTTTTTAATGTTGTCTGCCAATTTGCAGAAATAGAAATTCGACTTATACAAAGTGCTTCATAAGCAAAGATCACAAATGGTAATGTAGCACCCGTTTCTTCAGTCAACAGTGCTAAGGCAAAGCAGCAAATACTAGAAATTACAAGGATCTTGCTAGATGATTTTCGCCAAGAAAGGTAACACCAGAAACTCACTAAATAAAATAAACTGACCAGAATAGTATGCTGTGCGGCAAACCAACTTATTACAGAAACATGTAATGGATAAAGGTCGAATAATGCTGCGCTGAAAAATGCCCAGGTAATTTGTGCTTTAAATATGTGAGATGATTGGACAACGTTTTTGCTGAACTCGACAACGATTAATGCTAGTACTAAACTAGTTAAAAACATGCCCACAATGCTGCATATGTGAAAGCAAAGGCCGTTTACTCCCCAAATAAAATATTCTATGGCCCAAAACATGGTAATTAAGGGTCGATAATAATATGGTTCATTCATATAATGATGGAAAAACGGTTGTAGAAGAAGTGAAGGGTTTTTTGTTGCTTCCTTGAGCCATACAAGGAAGCTAAAATCGTCCATGAAAAAGAAATTAAATAGCACGGGTTTGTACGCTAAGAATGTAATCGCTAGCATACCAATGGCCAGGATTCCGTAAAACCAAAATCTGTTTAGGATGTAAAAAGATGATTTTCTTTCCAAGGCGCAGTTGGTAGTTGTTTGAGAAGCAAATGAGTTCATAATAATATTATGCGAATATCAAAACCTAATCCTAGCTAGATAAGACATTTATTGGCGAGTGCCAAAAGCTCCTGATATGTTTTCCACCGAAATCTATTAGCTATATATACCGCGACTGGTCTAGACCATCTAAGACCACCGGTTAAATTTAAATGAACACCATCGATAAACTCATTATCTTCAAATGGTAACACAACTCGATCCGCGCTAATATAATCGGCGCCATTTTTTCTGCATATTTTGCTTATGCGATCATCATAATATTTCCAAAAATTGTTTGGCAGCAATTTCTTGTTAGCGGCTGAAATCGGACAGTTGAAAGCTATTGCTTGAATGTGCTGCTGTGCCAAGTATTTAAGCAGTACGTCAAGACAATCCATTTGTCTATTCATTTTTTGAGACAATGGATTTTTATATCGCAAGCTATATTCTGCTGTATCATTCTTGAATAGACAACTATCATTTGAGTAAATGATAACGTCTCCGGCAGAAATACGCTGAAAGGGCTTACCTAAATGAAGTGGTGGCTTTTCTCCAGATTCATAGTTAGAAGTCTGCTTAAATCCATATTGTTCTGTACGGATTTTATCTAGAGCGCTATGCAATGAGGTTGAATCAGTATATTTAGAGAAAAACGCAAATGCTTCGGTCAAATTTTCTGATGGGAAGTAATTATCAATAAAGTCCCTAGGAGAGAACATAATTGCTACAAGCCTCGGTTTGTATTCTTTGGAAAATAAGGCACGAGAAATAACCAGTTGATCAGAAATCATTGCTCCAGGCAGCGCGCCAATAAATACGCGTAAATGCTTATTTAGCAATGCTTGAATATCATGTTCAAGAACATAGGAACGGTGATCATCTGTAGCATCGATAACCCGATTGTAGGCATAAGCATCAGCACCGAGCAATGGTGCCAACTGATCGCTGCCTAAGATAACGATATCTGGTGGCTTTTGCTCAGCAAAATAGGACTTTGCCAACCACCAACTGGCGAGTCCATCTATGATTTTAGATTCTTGACGAGTGCTTGAAAGAGACAGTAGGGTATGGCCAAATATCGAGATTAATAACGCAATAAGGAAACTTATAATTGTAATTTGTAATATGTCGTTTTTTTGCATAAATCTTGCCAAGCAAAGTGATCCCATGCTTAAAATACCTTTGTAGTCATTTAAGCAAGTTAAAGTAAACATCAAAGTATAGCAAGTATAACTTAATTGCCCGATTGGATGCTGCAAGTGTTCGAACGATCTTTATCGATGGCTTCGCTTCTTGCCGTAATTTTATGAGTAAGAATAGGCGGTGTTTGTCAGCTGCTAATATAAAGGCGCAACGGTTCTCATTTCTGATTAATTTCTTGTAGTGAAAAGTGGGTGGGGATGAGTTCTACTGGAAATGGTAAAGATCCTCCAGTAGTATAAAAGGTGTCGGGATCCGGATGCTTGACGGCAGCCCATTGAGGGTTCAAAGCTCGAATTTGTTTTGCTCTATCCTCTAGTGAGTTAGCGCAAGCAGTATTTCCCCGCTTTAACTCTATTTGTGCCAAATGTTCAGCGGCAAAAACCTGACCGGAATATATTAGGGCTGCAACGTTTGTTGACATTGGATATTTGTCTAGGTAGTTTAGGTTTGTCCTATAGAGCCTAGCAGCGTCATTAAAATTACCAAGAGTTTGTTCCCAAAAGGCCAGAATATTTTCGTGTATCGCGATAGGTATTGCTGGTTTACCGATCCATTGTTTTTCTAAAGCAATCCCTTTCTGATAGTATGCGATTGCTGTTTGTGTATCGCCTCCTTCTTTCCTTAACTCACCAAGTTTTAAATCAAGTTGAACTTCGTCGCCAAGGTCTTTTCTAGATCTTGTTTTGATCGAGAAGCCGCGTTTAAGAGCAGATTCAGCTTCGATAAATTGATGTTGACGGGCTTGCTTACTGGCTGTAGACAAATATGACTCTGCCAG
>Ga0207134_1144_pt1 | contig 19676 bp, 20 predicted proteins | sample Alteio_BWMinHeat_12_FD_153527 | JGI IMG/M metagenome (GOLD analysis project Ga0207134, IMG submission 153527) | Enriched cells from forest soil in Barre Woods Harvard Forest LTER site, Petersham, Massachusetts, United States -... | ecosystem: Environmental > Terrestrial > Soil > Temperate forest >... | reverse complement strand
GCGGATGGCAGCCAAAGTGCGTGTCGTGCGCACCGCTTCACGCCTGGCCTCGACGATTCAGAATGCCATCGGGTCCAAGACTCCGCCCCCCGCACCGGTGAGCACCCGCCTCGCGCCGACCTCTGGACTAGATCAGCGCTTCCCGGTAGTCGTGCTGGCAGCGTCGACGGGCGGGCCAGCGACTGTTATGCGCATCGCTCCAGGGTTCACGAGAGACTTCCCTGCCGCAGTAATTCTGGTGCAGCACATGCCCGCAGCGTTCACAACGCAATACGCCGCGCAACTCGCCGAATTCACCGGAATCCGCGTGAAAGAAGCGGAAGCCAATGAGTCGCTTCAGCCAGGAATGCTCTATATCTGTCCAGGCGGTCAGCATCTTCGAGTTACATCCACCGGTCGAATCCAGCTTGACGGGACCAGCGGCCGCATTAATGGTTATCTGCCGAATATTGACGCTACCATGGAATCCGTTGCGGCCTTCGCCGGCCCATTGAGCATTGCGGCCGTTCTAACGGGCATGGGTAACGATGGGGCTAGTGGGGCCAAGGCCATCAAGACGGCGGGAGGTCTGGTGGTGGCGCAGGACGAAGCAACGTCCGTGATTTTCGGCATGCCCGCCGAGGCCATCAAGGCCGGCGCTGTCGATCAGGTGCTTGGGATTGACGACATATATGCCGCCATCGAAAAGCGTGTCCTGGGAATCTGCCGCACGGCGCCAGCGGGAGTTCGCTGATGCGGCTGGCGACCCCAGTGAAGGCGAGTCCGGCAAAAACGGAACAGATCATTCTCTTCCGTGTCAGCGGCCAATTGTTCGCCATCTCTTCTGCTTCGGTACAAGAAGTGCGCAGCGCGGATAGCATGTCAGGCGGGGCTACCGAAATCAGTGCGCCCGGGCTTCGAAAAGTTCGCCACGTCCTGAGGCGCGGGGACAGGTCACTCTTCATAGTCAACGGCGCCATGCATTTTGGATTGCATGCGGCGGAGGGAGCACAGTTATTCGTGCTCCGCAAGACGCGCACGGCCCTCTTGATCGATGGCATTGAGAAGATGACGACTATGACGCGGCTGCAGGCGCTTCCACTTTCCTTCTGTCACGAAGAGCGGCAATGGTACCGGGGACTGACGGCACTCGATCAGACGGTCGTACCAGTAGTGCATCCGGAAGGGTTTTTGTCGCCCGAAGAGCTGACTCTGCTTGATGCCGCTCTTTTGGAAGCGGACAAGACCGCAAGCGAGAATCTTGAGAGGACAAGCGCTGCGCAATGACGGTATCGACCGAACTCGAACTGCAATCCTTCGTCCTGCTGCGGCTGGGCGAACGGAGGTTCGCCGTTTCGGCGAGCCAGATTGCCGAACTCGTTGCTCCAAGCCGTGTTTTTCGCTTTCCCCACCGAACACCGAAATTGGAAGGTGTGATCCTGCGACGAGGCCGGATCGTTCCGGTATGCGACGTTTCTGAAATGTTGCTCGGGAAACGTCTGACTTCCCGCCGCTTTTACCTGATCGCCGTGCGCAACTATGGAGCACAGCGGGAATGGGTAGCGGTGCCGGTTACGGGTGAATGCGAATTGATCAAAGCGGAGATTATGGCGGCTGTCGAATCCGATGCGCCTCACGTCGCGGGGTGGCTTTCGCATGACGGCGATGTGATCGAAGTCTTGAATCTCGACGCAATCACGCCCGGCCCGGAACATGTGCTCGCGGAAGCCGCGGCGCTACAAAGACCGGAGGCGCGACCGTGATCCCCGCCGGACGTTCCACGAAAATTCTCCTCATCGACAGCAACGTATATTTTACAAAGCGGCTTGGCGATGCGTTGAAGCGCGAAGGCTTTGAGGTCGTGACCAGTACGCAAGCCGGTTTCGCACTCACAACGCTCGAATACGACGCGCCGTCCGCCATTCTCTGCGCGACAAACATGCGGGAGATGGGTGCTCTGGAAATTGCAAGGATCATTCACGCAGACTCAAAGAACTCCAATCTGCCCGTTATCGCTCTTGGGGATGGAAGCCAGCGCGCGTTGATGGAAGCATTTCAGGCCGGCTGCGACGATTACATCGACCGCAATCGGCAACCTGCTGTGATTGCCGCCCACATAAAGCAGATCATCGTCAGCAAAGCGGAGGGGTTTCAACCCACACAGATGCTGGCCCAGTCTGACACAAGTCTCAGCGGCAACTTGACGCACCACGACCTCACGGGCGTGATGCAGATGCTGGGGCACGCGCATCAGACGGGCGCATTGCACATCAACGCCGGTGCAACGGACGGTGTGCTGTTCTACGACGCCGGGGAGATCACGCACGCGGAATGCGGCACTTTGTTTGGGGATGAAGCCGTCATTCACATTTTGAAAAACTGCGGAAACAGCACCGAAGGTGTCTACAAATTTGCCTACGGGACCACATCCACTCAGCGCACCGTGCTGCGCTCGGCCACCGATCTTATGCTGGATGCCATGCGCGAATTCGATGAGGGAACGCGAGACATGGCGGACAAGGAAGCGCTATGAGTGAAGCCATGACCATTCCGCCGCTGGGCGAGGCTCCGGCCAAGCGGACGCCTACTGTCTACTTCATCGATGACAGCGCCACCATGCGCGAAGTCATCAAAATCGCTTTTCGCCGCGAGAATATCAACGTGATTACCTGCGCCGATGCGGCCTCGGCGCTGGCACAATTCGAACAAAACCGCCCCGACGTGGTGATCACCGACGTGATCATGCCCGATCAGGATGGCTACTCCGTCTGCAGCCAAATCAAGCAGCATCCGGAATTCAACCAAACACCGGTTGTGCTGATGTCCGGCGTAGTCAATAAGAGCGTCGCCGACAAAGCGGTTTCGGTTAAAGCAGATGAACTGATTCGCAAACCCTTTCAACCCCAGGAATTGATTGCGCGGGTGAAAAGCCTCCTCGAGCCTAAAACTGCCATGCCTGTGCCGGTGGCTGAGCGCTCAGCGCCTTCGAATGCTTTGAGTAATCTATTTTCGCCGACCCCGGTTCCAGTTGCGCCCCGCAATGTCGCGCCTCCACCGCCAGCCGCTGCTACACCGGAATCTGCCTGGCCACGAGCGCTTGCCGAGGCGTTCACCCCTCGGCAGCCTTCGCAGCCACAGCACGACCCCCAGCAATCGATCTCCGCCCCGGTCCGGCCTGCTCCGACGGTGGCAGACGTCCAGAAGCTTCGTGTCGAGATTGCTCATTTGGACTTGCTGGTGAAGAAACTACAGGCGGAACTTCAAATCGAGCGGCAATACAATCAAGCTCTGGAAACACAGATTCGCACGCTCACGGAAGTGCGCTAGCTGAGCGAAAGCTGGGCTCCGGGCTCCTGCTTGCTCAGATCGGTCGTCTCATCGCGCGGACAGTTGACGGGATAGGAGATAGGAGAATTTGAAACTGCCCCATTTGGCACTGTCTTGGTGCAATTCAATCCGGCAAGCATCATCACGCGCCTGTTTTACCAGTTGGCTTATTGAAGCGGCATCGATGAGTGCCTCGAAGAAAACACGGCGCAACCGACCTGCTTCAGTCGTTGTAATCAGGCTACGTTCGAACCACACGCCATGGGGCCGAAAGCGGTCATGGCAAGTTGCTGGTTGGACTGACGTTGACCCACGAGGCGTCGCGCTGATCGACGCGCCCGACCACCAATTGATTGCTATCAGCGCCCCAAAGATGAAGAAACGCTCCGGGAAGCCTCGGTTCTCCATTCTTGAAATAACTGATCGTGCCAACGACGGAGATCAGACGAGCAACTGGACTTCCTGATTCAGCCTTTACTTGATACAAGCCCGTCAGACCAGAGGGGCCGCTCATCCCATGGGCACTAAAGCTTGCGTAAACTCTGCCGTCTTCCGTGATGGCCAACCCGCTCGCTTTTCCGTGTTGAACTACGGTCTCATCCAGCTGCCAGCGTTTCAGCTCAAACGAAGAAGTGCTGATTTCGGCATATTCATCCGTAAAGCTCAGATACACCGAGATCCTTCCGTTTCCACAGCGCAGAAAGCTTTCAAATGGGGTAAACCACGGCCGATCGGAGTTCATGATGGCTTGCACGGTAATTTCGGGCAAAAAACTGTGAACCAGTCCTTTTTCGAAACTGTACTGGCGAACGACCTCGGTGTCTGGAACAGGACTCCCATCGGCACTTCCCGCCTTCCCTAGACTCCAAACCGTACCATCCGACGCTTCACAGATTTGTTCGGGCTTGAACGCTCCAGTTGCTACGGATTGAATCGTATCCCCCCCCAGGTCGGTTTTGGCAATGTATCCTGAAATCGAGCCGTCCTGCATGATCGCCCCCCCCGCCGCGAGGATAGCGCCATCGCGGGTGGCGGCGGCTCGCCGAATGCTCACACTTCCGGCGCCTCTTGGCCATATGCGCCCCTCGCGCAGGCGCTTCCCAGCGGCGTCGTACATGACCACCATTGCTTGATCAGGGCGGTTATAACGTTCAATTTCATGGTGGATCATGTACCCACGGTCCCAATCGGGAACAATAGTGTGGCCGTAAAGGATCTCCGGATAAGACTGCGACCGGACACTTTCAGATATTCGGTTCGCCTCGGTTGCTGGAGCTTCAGACTGTGCGAATGTGCTGGCTGAAAGCAAAAGGAGGGATGCAGTTCCAAACAGGATTTCGCAGATTCGTCTCGGGAATTTGTTCATATGGAATACCTCTCTTGCCGGTGCTTCAGCGGATGAGTGTGATTAGACTGCTTTGAAGCGTAGCCGTCAATACGAACCAATTAGAATACATTGATTTCCAAGCACAGCTCGCAACGCTTCGTAAAGATTGGTAACCAGATTTCGTTCACGTTGCGTTGGTGATAAATGGTCTTTTACATGTCTGCGAAATTTGGACCTTATCTCAGACTTTCTCATAATTTGTAGTGATCATTGAGGCGACAATATCATTGAGCAATCTGCCTCGAAAATTTGTGACGGCCGTGTGTCTCTTGCCATCCAAATTCTTCATTTGGTCGTCCGGAATTCTACCTTTGTCGTAGGGAGCATAAACAATAAGGGCGCATTCGTCGCGTTTGTTATCTAGAATCTCTGCGATATCTGCTGCCCAATCGGGCCAGTAAACAAGAAACATCGTTGCGGATTCGGCTCTGCCGATGTCTTCCTTCTTGCTTATTTCGCAGATGTTCTTCGGCTTGAACAATTTCGAGTCTGTGAGCAAGTTCCTCAAACTGGATACGTTATCGCCTTTGGCGCAGAGATTGCGAAGAAACACGGCTATTCTGTCGCACTTACTGGATCGGTTCTGCTGAGGGGTGAGGGCCAAGACTTAGACTTGCGCTTCTTGCCAGAAGAACTGAGCAGCGATGCGACCGGATGCATTTCGGAAATTCGAGCACTTACATCTGTTCAAAGTGCTAGCGACCCGGAGCTGGGCGATTTTGGTCGGAGCTGGAGCATCATCTGGCTAAACACCGGCCAATGGATCGATGCTCAATTCGTTATGGCTGTCCGGCGTTTCAAAGAAGCATCTGACGAAACAACTGTCTTAGAGGGCCTGCATCACCGAGAGATGAAATTCCAGGTAAGTAAGGAGGCCGATATGGCAGAAGAGATTTCGGCTCTCATCAAGCACCAGAACGAACTCCTTTCACAGGTTGCAGACCGCTTCCCTGCCAAACCTTCCGTGCAATGGAAGATCTTGCAAATTATTTTCAAAGTAGCTCTAGGCGCGATCGCCTTGCTCCCACTCTGGGCATTCGCTAAAGAAATCGACTCCATCTGGGAGCGCTACCACAGTTTTCGCATGTACGTGTCCAGCGGAGATATCCTGCTTCAGAAAAACGAGCTAGAAGCTGCACGAAAGAGCTACGCAGAAGCCCTAAGGCTTGTTCCTGGGAACACAGAAGCGTTGATAAAGGCAACTAAAGTGACTGCTATCACAGAAACCCGAAAGTATGAAAACATTTACCGAAGATTGAAACCTGAGGAAGAGAAGGAAATCCAGAGACTCGTTTCAGATTGCACACTATTAGTCCGGATGCGACAGAGAGATGGTCAGGCTTATCAATTGCTAGGACTGGCTTTGCAATTGGCAAAAAGACTCGACGATTCTGTGGAAGCATTTAACAGCGCCCTTCGTTACTTTCCGCAAGACTACGAAATCTATAATCAGCTGGGCGTGACATACAATAAGAAAGGCGACTTTGATAAAGCAAAGCAATACTTCGGTGATGCAATCAGAATTGCGTCGGGTGCGGGCGTTCAATATGCAAGGCCTTACAACAATAGAGGATTCGCGCTCCTGCTTCAAAAAAAATATGCGGAGGCAAAGCAAGATCTAGAAAGAGCAATAGCGATTGACATCTCTTACGGGAGTGCCTATCAAAATAGGGGTGAAGTTTTCTTTGATCAAGCCTTGTCTCTTCCAGCAGAAAGCCGCACAGAAAGAGCCCGATTGCTGACGGATGCGATGCGGGATTTTCTTCAGACGATCATGCTTGACCCCGACCACGCAGATGGCTATTACAATTTGGGAAATGTGTTTTACCAGAGTAGGCGATGGGAAGCCGCACTCGAATACTTTGACAAAGCTGGGAAACTCGACCCGAGCGCACCAGATATTCATGAGAACAAGGGAGCGGCCCTCGCGATGATGCAAAGGAATGAGGAAGCTGCGACTGAGTTCTCTCTCGCTATAGAACTCGCCCCGGGCAAGATCAGCGCCTATCGAAGCCGGGCACTAGTCTACCGCCAACTTGGCCATTTCGAAAAAGCGCTAGCCGATGAGGCAAAAACTGCAGCGCTGGAAGGAAGACCAGAATAAATGACCCTAAATCGAAAAATGTTTCTCATTTCATGATGCAGGATTTAGCTCCCGAGCTGTCGAGCCCACAGTCGCGCGCAAGAGGGGCAGTTTCATATTCTCCTATCTCCTATCCCCGCGGACAGTTGACGCTCGAACACGGATTCAGTAGCCTCACTTTGCGTGTTTCACTTATCGTTTTGCATTTCTTGTTCTAATCAAGGGGGACTCGCGATGGGCAACAAGAGCGACTTGGCTATTTCTCGCCGTGAATTTGCGCGGCGCGCAGCTTTTGTTTCCGCGGCGGCGTCGCTGGCGCCGTCAAATCTTCTGACTCCTGAGTCTATCGCCGCGCCGCTGCCGACCCAGCAGCGCGCGAATGCGCCAAAGCTATCACCGGAAGGCCATGCCGAGGTTGAATCGCGGATTCAGTCTATTTTCGCCCAATACGGCGACCGGCTCTCTGACGCTCAGAAAACCGATATTCGGCGATTGGCAACCGAAGCGCAGCCACCGCTCGATCGTCTGCGCGCGTTTGCGACGGATAATGGAGACGGGCCGGGGCTTTACCTGAAACCTTTGATGGAGCGCGAAAAGAACCCCTCGCCGGTGCCGGCAAAACCGAAACCGGCCACTGTGCCGAAGAATTCCTGAGGAGCATCCCGAATGCCTGGCGAAGAGATTGTCTATCTCTCTGTGAGCGAACTCGCGAAACGCATCGAGGCAAAGAAACTCTCGCCCGTCGATCTTACGCAGGCATATCTCGACCGCAGCCAGAAGCTCGGACCGCGATTTAACGCCTACGCCCTCTTGACGCCCGAGATTGCCCTTGAACAAGCCAAGGCAGCGGAAAAAGAGATCCAGCGTGGCCATTACCGCGGCCCGCTGCACGGGATTCCTTACGCCGCGAAAGATCTGCTGGCTGTGAAAGGGCTTCCGACCACCTGGGGCGCCAAGCCCTACGCGAACCAGATATTCGATTACAACGCCACAGTGATCGACCATCTAAAACGCGTGGGCGCGGTGATGATCGGCAAAGCATCCATGATCGAGCTCGCCGGCGGAATGGGCTACCGCTTCGCCTCCGCATCCTTGCAGGGCGAGGCCAAGAATCCCTGGGACGCCACGTGCTGGACTTGCGGCTCTTCCTCCGGCTCAGGCGCTGTCGTGGCCGCAGCCCTGGCGGCCTTTGCTATCGGCACGGAAACTTGGGGTTCGATCATCTGCCCTTCGGCTTTCTGTGGCGTGAGCGGTCTGCGGCCTACCTATGGACGCGTCAGTCGTTACGGTGCGATGGCGCTCGCGCCTTCGATGGACAAGATCGGCCCGATGGCCCGCAGCGCAGAGGACTGTGCACGCATTTTTGCGGCGATCGCTGGTCATGACTTAAAGGACCGGGGAACGGTGCCCATTGATAAAGGCGCGTTCACCTATTCGCCGTCCATGGAATTGCATTCGCGGCCACTAAAGATCGGCTGGCTCACGAATGCGTGGAAATCTCTTGCACCTGGCGTTGTGAAGCCCATCGAAACCGCAAAGAGGGTCCTCAGGACATATTTTTCGAGCGTCAAGGATGTCGCCTTGCCTGTTGGCCCCTGGGAGGATGCCGGCAGCATCATCGTTGCCGTGGAGAGTGCCGCTTCTTTTCGGTCACTGATTCGCTCCGGGCGAGTGAGCCAATTGACCGATCCGCTGGGGCAAATCGCTGGCTATGTGAACGAGCAGTATTCCGCTGCGGACTATCTGCAGGCCCTAAAGGTGAGAGAGATGGTCCAAAAGAAAATGGATGCGATGTTTGAGACGTTCGATATCCTCGCCACCGCCGCGCAGCCGATTGCAGCAACGCCTCTGACGTTGAATCTCGAGACCGATCTGGCTTTTCCCGATCCTCTCGGCGGCATCGGCAATATCTGCGGGCTTCCGGCAATGTCAGTCCCCTGCGGGTTCACCGACAAGAATCTCCCGGTCGGGCTGCAATTTGTGGGCAGAGCGGGCGACGATTTTGCGGTTATCCAGGCAGGACGGACCTTCCAACTGCATACCGACTGGCACAAGAAACATCCGAAGATGCGTTAGGAATCGGCCGGCCATCTTAGGTGGTGGGACGTATGCGGATGACTTCAGGATTGCTTCAGGATTTCGTGAATGGCGCGAAAAAAATGAGTACACCAAAGGACAGGACGGCCTCTCAAGACAGCCTGCTTTTACAATGATTCCTTGCGTGTTACGCTCCCTCCGTTCTCTGACAACGCGGACACGCGCCTTCGTCACTATCTGCGCGGGCACCCCGAGGAGGCATTCCCGTTATGCACGATACTTGGAAAGATATGTTCGTCATGGGGCTTCCCCTGGCGGAAAAGATCCTTCGGCCGATCATCGTCTATGCCTTCCTGGTGGTCAGCCTCAGGCTCTCCGGGAAGCGCGAGCTCGTCCAGCTCAATCCGTTCGATCTAGTCGTCTTGCTGACGCTCTCGAATACGGTGCAGAACGCCATCATCGGCGAGGATAACAGCGTCCTCGGCGGAATCATTGGCGCTACTTCCCTTCTGGCAACCAATTATCTCGTCGTTCGCTTCCTCTACGATCACAGGAAACTCGACCAGTTGGTCGAAGGAAGAGCTGATGTCTTAGTCGAGGGCGGCAAGGTGCGCACGCAGAATTTGAAGAAGGAGCTCATCACCGTGTCGCAGCTCGAAGCGGCTGCACGCAAGCAAGGCTTCGATTCGCTCTCTGAAGTCCAACAATGCGTGCTCGAGCCCGGCGGGACGCTCACATTTATCGGGAAAAAGCCAACAGGCGAGGACGTGCGCCATCAGGAATTGGTTGGGAAGCTGGAACGTCTGACACAGGAAATCGCACTGCTGAGAGGTTCACAACCGCCGGCACGTGCTTAGTTTAGTGAAGGAAGAAGCCTGTTGCCGCGAAGGCCATCCCCACGGCGCCGATGAGCACGCCGCCGAACCAGAATCCCTTCCGCTTGGTCAGAAGCGTGATCGAGCAGATGACCAACCCTACTTCCAGAAGCGCCTCCCCACCATCAAATCGATCGGCTTGGCGAACCGTCAAATCGCGCTCATCTTCCAAATTTTTCGCCTCTTTGCTGACATCGACTTTGTCGCCCTCGTAGTGCTCGATTTCCTTTGCGTATTTCTCTTTCAGTTCTTCGCCCATCTCCTTGTTCAGCGGTGCCACCAGCCTGACCACGTCGGAGAATCCCTGGGCTTCGTGAAGGCGGACGCTCTTCGCCTGGTACTGTGTCCAGCGGCTGGCGGCCTGAGTTTCAAGGCGCAACCCTTCGGTGTGCGCCCGGTGACCCAGCAACGACACACCGGCCACTAATACCGCCATAATCGAGATTGTAATCGACACGGGGAGGACCAACGGATGATCCTCGGACCCGTGATGACTCTCGGGGAGTTCGATACCTTCGCTCATCCCTCTACTCGCCTTCTCCAGGAATCAGACCGCAGAATCAGAAGAAATGACCTGCAACGATTCGTGCGCCGCCGCCAGGGTACGGTCAATATCCTGAGAAGTGTGGGCCGCAGAAACAAAAGCAGCCTCGAACTGTGACGGCGCCAAAAATATGCCCCGATCGAGCATTTCGCGAAAAAATTTGGCATATCGCTTGGTGTCGGAGCGCTTGGCATCCGCGTAATTTCTTACCGGCCCCGGTGTGAAGAAAACCGTCGAGAGGGAGCCGATGGCATTGATCTGCGCAGGAATTCCTGCATCTGCCAGTTCCGCGCGGAGACCAAAGACCAGCCGCCGCGCCAGTTGCGTCATCTCGTCGTACAACCCAGGCTTTGTCAGCTGTTTGAGAGCAGCAATGCCAGCCCTCATCGCCAGGGGGTTTCCCGCGAGCGTGCCTGCCTGATACACCGGCCCGAGCGGCGCAACATGGTCCATCAATTCTGCGCGCCCGCCATAGGCCGCTACGGGAACGCCGCCACCGATGATTTTCCCGAGTGTCGTAAGATCCGCTTCGATTCCCAGAAGTTCCTGCACGGAACCATTATGCAGACGAAAGCCTGTGATCACTTCATCGACAATCAGGAGCGCGCCGTTCTTCTTCGTGATTTCGTGTAATCCCTTCAAGAAACCCGTCTCCGGAGGAACAACCCCCATGTTGGCAGCGACGGGCTCAACGATGATCGCAGCAATCTTATCCTTATGCTGAAGAAATACGCGTTCGACCGCGTGGAGATCGTTATAGGCCACGTTCAATGTCAAAGCAGCCAGCGCAGCGGGCACTCCCGGGCATTCGGCAATTCCAAGCGTGGCGAGGCCAGAACCCGCCTGCGACAGGAAGCTGTCCGCGTGTCCGTGATAACAGCCCTCGAATTTGACGATAAAGTCGCGCTTCGTCACTCCTCGCGCCAGCCGTACAGCGCTCATCGTTGCTTCCGTGCCGCTGGAGACAAACCGAATCTTTTCAATGAAGGGAATCGCCCGTGTGACCATCGTGGCAAGCTCAAGCTCCAGCTCGGTCGTCACACCGAAACTTGTCCCGCGGCGTGCCTGGTCGGCGATTGCCTCGCTGATAGCGGGATTCGCATGTCCCACGATCATCGCGCCCCAAGAGCACACAAAATCGAGCAACTCGTTTCCGTCCGCGTCGTACAGGTGTTGCCCGCTGCCGCGCTCGATGATCAGCGGCTCTCCACCGACGGACCGGAACGCCCGGACGGGACTGTTCACCCCGCCGACCAGCACCTTCTCGGCGCGCTCGAAAATCTCGCGCGAACGTTTGCGCTCGCGCTTCACTCGGGGTTGCGCTGTACTCATGTTTTCTCGATTAAATTAGCACGCCTTCAGCCAGCGTGCGACATCCTTGGCATGGTAGGTAAGAATAATGTCAGCTCCGGCGCGCTGGATGCCCGTCAGGATTTCCAGTACAACTCGCTTTTCATCCAGCCAACCCTTCTGCGCCGCCGCTTTGACCATGGCGTACTCTCCGCTGACGTTGTAAGCGCCGACCGGGACATCAAAGGCATCGCGCACCCGCCGGATAACATCCAGGTACGCCAGCGCCGGCTTTACCATGACCATATCCGCGCCCTCTTCGAGATCAAGCTCCACTTCTTTCAATGCTTCTCGCGCATTCGCAGGATCCATCTGATAACTGCGCCGGTCGCCAAACTGGGGAGCGGATTGAGCCGCTTCCCGGAAAGGTCCGTAGAACCCAGAGCAGTATTTCGCGGCATAAGAAAGAATTGCGATGTTCTCGAACTTATGTTCATCCAGCGTTTCACGAATGGCCCCCACCCGCCCGTCCATCATGTCTGACGGCGCGACGATATCCGCGCCAGCGCGCGCGTGCGAGAGCGCCTGCTGGGCAAGAATCGTCACCGTGGAATCGTTAACCACTTCGCCGTTCTCCACAACCCCACAATGGCCATGGTCAGTGTATTCGCAGAGGCACACGTCGGTAATCACAAGAAGTTTCAATTTTGCTTTGCGAATCCCTTCAATGGCGCGCTGGACCACACCCTGGGCGCTGAGAGAACTGGCGCCGCGTGGGTCCTTGGATTCGGGCAATCCAAATAAAATTATCCCCGGAATCCCCAGGGACTCAACTTCACGAGCTTCTTCCACGATCTGATCGACCGACTGCTGATAGACACCGGGCATGGAGCTGACTTCCTGGCGCACCTTTGTGCCTGGGCACACGAACATCGGATACATGAGACCCGCTGTGGTAAGGCGCGTCTCGCGAATGAGACCGCGCAGCGCCTCGCTACGCCGCAAACGCCTCGGTCGATGGGTGGGAAAACTCATGCTCTCTTTGCTCCTGCCGGCGCCTGTTTCACGGGACCTGCAAAATGTTCTTCCAATGCTTCGACGACCGCCGCTGCCGTAGTATCTCCTGCCACCACGATGCGCCCGACACCTGCTTCGCGCAACGCGTTCGCGGTGACGGGGCCAACCGCCGTAATCGCCAGTTTATATTGTAAAGCGCGCAGTTGCTCGCCCCCAAACAGCTCCCCGAAATGTTGGACGGCCGAGGGGCTGAAAAATAGAACCGCGTCCGCCGAACTCTCGGCTATCTGTCCCAAATTTCGTTGCTCCGCGTCGTTTGGCCGAAGCGTTCGGTAGGCGATGACTTCCGTGACCTGTGCGCCGTGGCGCTTCATCGCCCCCGGCAAATCCGGATTCGCTCGATCGCTCCGTGGCAAGAATACTTTCGTTCCACGAAGCCGGTTCCCCAGCTCCTCCGCCAGCGCCGCGCCACTGTGCGTCTCCGCAACATATTCGACGGGAAGTCCGGCCTGCCGAGCAGCTTCGGCGGTTACGGGACCGACGGAAGCGATTCGCGGCATACTGCCTGCGTGAATCAGGTTACGCTTCAGATTCTCGCTGCGCTTCACCACCGCTCGAACCGCTTGCGCGCTTGTGAAAATGATCCAATCAAATTGTTGGATTTCCGCGATCGCTTTATCAAGCGGCGCGAAGTCTTCCGGGTCTGCGAACGCCACCACCGGAAGCACCACGGGAATAGATCCACGGAGAGAGAGTTCCTTCGCCAGAACCTCACTCTGCGCCGCCGAACGTGTTATCACAATCCGCTTGCCCGCCAAGGCGCTTGGAGAAGCTTCAGGCACGCTGGCGGCTCACTTCTTCCAGAATCGACTGCGCGCCCGCCTCGATGAGCACCCGCGCCATGTGTTCTCCAAGTTCTACCGCCTGATCCGGTGGAGCGGTGGCGCGCTGCTTCACGTATTGCGCCCCATCCACCGAACAAACACACGCGTCGAGCAATAGTTCGCTGCGCTCGATGCGCGCCCAAGCGCCCATAGGCACCTGGCATCCGCCCTGCAACGCAGACAGAAGTGCGCGCTCCGCAATGATCGCCGTGCGGGTCTCCGCATCGTCCAAAGGCGCCAAGAGGTCGCCCGCTTCCGTGTCCTTCAACCGGCACTCTACCGCGATGGCGCCTTGCCCCACGGCCGGCATGCAGATTTCCGGCGACAGCACCTCCGAAATCCGCTGGCTCAATCCGAGGCGATCCAGGCCCGCTTTGGCAACCATCACCGCTTCATATTCTCCGCTCTCCACTTTTCTCAATCGAGTGTCCACGTTGCCACGCAGGTCGCGGAGATCGAGGTCCGGCCGGAGATGTCTCAACTGCGCTTGCCGCCGCAGACTGCTCGTTCCGACGCGTGCTCCCTGCCGCAGATTCGCCAGCGTGGAGCCTACCAGACAATCGCGCACATCATCGCGCCGGCAGACCGCTGGAAACATGAGCCGGGACGGAATGTCGGTCGGCACGTCCTTCACGCTATGCACCGCAAGGTCGATCGATTCCTCCAGCAGCGCTTCCTCCAGCTCCTTGATAAAAATTCCTTTGCCGCCAATCTGCGTCAGTGGCGCTTGCTGCATCTTGTCGCCACTGGTCTTAATGATGACAATTTCCGCTTCTACTCCGCTGGCGGCAAACAGCTTCTTGCGAACGGATTCCGCCTGCCATTTGGCAAGCATGCTGCCGCGCGTGCCAATCCGCAGGATTCTCACGGCTTCTCCCGGTTCGAAAGAAACAGATCGCGCAATGCTTCGACGTTTTGAATCTTCCGGCGGAGTTCTTTCTCGCCTCGCAAGCGTTCCGCCGGACCCAAAAGCAGCTTCTCCAACATTTCATCCATCAATTTCTCCACGTGAGCGCGATCCGCCTCCGTCAGGTGCTTCATCGGCTCCATGCGCGAGCGAATGAATGACGCACGTTCCTCCCGCATCTTCACGCGCAGCGCATCAACAAGCCCGACCAGCTCGACGCTCGCCTGCCAGGAGAGGAATTTGGTCACATGCTCGTCGACGATGCCCTGGGCACGGGGAATCTCGCTTTCGCGAGCGTTGCGATTCTGCTGCACGATTTCGCTCAAGTCATCGGTGTTGTAAACGTAGACGTTGTAGAGCTCCCCAACGCTGGGGTCAATATTCCGGGGTACGCCTAGGTCCATCAGAAACAACGCGCGATTTCCGCGCGCCGCCATCGCTCGCTCAACGATATCGCGGCGCAGAACTGGTTCGTCTGAGCTCACCGACGACACCACCACATCCGGCGATTGCAGCGCTGTTCCCCACTCACCCCACGCGGCGACCTTTCCGCCAAACTGCTTGGCCAGCTCGTCCGCGCGGTCCCTCGAACGGTTCATCACATGAAGCTGCGCGATCCCACGATCCCGGAGTTGAGAAACCACTTGCTCGCTGATCGTGCCCGCCCCCAACACCAGCGCCTTCCGCTCGCTCAGTTTTCCAAAAATGCGTTCCGCCAGTTTCACCCCGGCGGAAGCCACGGACATTGGCCGCGTGCCAAGCTCCGTTTCCGTGCGTACGCGCTTTCCGACTTCCAGTGCACCCTGGAAGAGGCGATTCAGCACCGGCCCCGTCGCGCCTTGCTCGTGCGCGAAACGATACGCTTCGCGCACCTGTCCCAGTATCTCCGCTTCGCCCAGCATCATGGAATCGAGTCCCGCGGAAACTCGAAAGAGATGCCTCACGGCCTCTTGATCGTAATGGTGATAGAGCGACACGCCGAGGATATCCGGCCGCACCGAATGGAACTCGCTCAGAAAAGTAGAAAGTCCCGGGGCACACTCGTGCGAGGATTCCGGCGGCACGCCATACACTTCGCTGCGATTGCATGTCGAGAGCACCAGCGTCTCTTCGAGAATTCCCCGTGCGCGAAGCTCTTCAGCCGCCCGCCGGGCTTGCTCGGTCGTGAAAGACACCCTCTCACGCACCTCAACGGGCGCCGTGCGGTGATTCAGTCCCACAAGAACAATTTCCATACCCAGGTTCGATCGCTCCTAAAAGTAGCGGTGACTATGCGAGAGATATAGATTTACCACCGTAAAGCTCAGCACCACGATCAAGAAATTGAAAATGCACAATCTGGAAGCTCGCGCCCCGCGCCACGCCCCAGTGCCCGCCAGGCGGAGGTAAAGCACGTAGAGCAGGAGCACGAGCAGCGTGACCACGTACTTCGGATCGTAAAACGAATATTCGCTGCTCAGCCGGTCCACCCAGACGAATCCCAATGCTGTTCCAATCGCAATGGAAACCAGCCCCACCAGTACGCTCGACTGGCTCATGCGCTCCAGCAATTCGAGCGGCGGCAACCGCCAGACCATGTTGCCAAGTTTGTGGCTTCGAAGCAGGCGTTCCTCTCCCAGAAATATCAGGCTGAGAACAAAAGAGAGCGCGAATGCCGCATACGCGAGGATGCTCAACGTAACGTGAAACGCAAACGTTGCTCCGTGCGCCGCGGGCGGCGAAAGCCGGTCGGCCGGGGCCAGATGCGCGGCGAGAAAGAACGCCAGAATAAAGGGCATAACGAAGGCCCCCACAGATTGCTGCCGGTGATATAACTCCAGGCCCAGATAGGTCAGTGCTAGAAGCCAGCCGAACAGCGACATGGATCCGTACAAGTCATGGTACGGAACCGTGTGCAAGCCGCGGGACCTCTCCAAAAGCGCAAAATAGTGCGCCACCAGGCCCAGCCCCAAGAACAGCGTGCCTAATCTACCCGTGAGTTTCTTCCCCGAAGCCAGGAAGCGAACATACAGCCCAAAACTCAAGAGATAGGCGAGCGCAGTCAAAATAGGGAATAAATGATTCATTCTTTGTTCTTAAGCTCCTGGCTCATCCTGCCCCACAGCGAATGAACAACTGCCCTTCTCCACAGAACCCACCTGATTCTTCAACCTTTTGAGTATAGCCCACCCTTGCAGGCGCTAGCACATTTGGATACCGCCTTGGTACTCGTATCAGCAAGACCGGCTGGGATTTGCTATCCTTGATGTGTTTGGCGAAATATGACCCAACAACCGGCATCTATTAACCGAAAAGAGCTATTCCTTCGCGCCTGCCGCGGAGAAACACTTCCGCGAGTTCCCGTCTGGATGATGCGCCAGGCGGGCCGGTATCTTCCGGAATACCGCGAGATCCGCGCAAAGCATGCATTCCTTGAGGTTTGCAAGACGCCGCAACTTGCGGTCGAAGTCTCCATCCAGCCCTTTCGCAGGCTTGGCGTCGATGCGATCATCGTTTTCTCGGACATTCTTATCCCCGCCGAAGCCATGGGCCTGCAGTTGGAACTCGGCGATGCTGGGCCAAACTTGCCGAATCCGGTGCGCTCCAAGGCGGATGTCGACCGGCTTAAAATCTTCGACCCGGAGACGGAAACGGGCTTCTTGCCCGAAGCCATTCGGCGGATCGTGAGATCCATCGGTCCAGAGGTTCCCGTTTTGGGTTTTGCGGGCGCACCGTGGACTCTTGCCTGCTACATGGTGGAAGGCAAGACTAAGGAAGGATTCGCAACGGTCAAGAGCTTCCTCTACCATGAGCCGAAAACATTCCGCGAGCTGCTCCATCGCATCGCCCAGGCAACCATTCCCTATCTGAAGGCACAAATCGCAGCAGGGGCAACGGCAGTCCAGTTGTTTGATACTTGGTGCGGCGAGCTGAATCTGCAAGACTACCAAGACTTCGCGCTCCCCGCCGTCCAGGAGATCATTGCGGGCCTCAGTGGCTCGGTTCCTGTGATCTATTACACGAAAGCGTCACAACATCTGCTCTCTGCCGTGGCGCGTTCCGGCGCGAATGTGCTCAGCGTCGATTGGCGCGTGGATTTGGCAGAGATTCGAAAGGCGCTGGGTCCAAAAATCGCGTTGCAAGGCAATGTCGACCCGGCGGTCTTGTTCGGCCCTCGCGAGAAAATTCGCGAAGTAACTCTGGACGCCATTAATTCCCTCGGTGGCCACGGTCACATCCTCAACCTTGGCCACGGGATTTTGCAGCATACCTCGGTCGAGAATGCCCAGCTATTTATCGAGACGGGCCAGCAAGCGCTGCTTCACCACGCAAGACCTGCTGCGCTGGTGCGGTAGGAGACGCCAAGCATGACACTCGCATATCCAAGCCTGCAACAAATGAGCGGTGAGCTCCATGTTGGCGAAGAATTTCTCGCCAAGTACAATCGTCCGGGGCCGCGCTACACCAGCTATCCCACCGCGCCGGTCTGGAACGATGCTTTCGGTCCCGCCGATCTCGAACGGGTCCACGAAGAGGCCGAGCGTGCCAGGACGCCCGTTTCGCTTTACATGCACATTCCCTTCTGCGAAAGCCTCTGCCTCTTTTGCGCGTGCAACGTCGTTATCCAAAAGAACAAAAACGTCGCACCACCTTATCTTGACGTGCTGAAGCGGGAGATGGAACGCGTCAGTCGTAGCGTCTCCAAGAATCGCCCCGTAGTCCAGTTCCATTGGGGCGGCGGCACACCTACGTACCTGACACCCGAACAGATCGAGGATCTCTTCGCATTCACCAAAGAGCGTTTCCATTTCGACGCCGACAGTGAAATTGGCATCGAGGTCGACCCCCGCGTGACCTCCCGCGAGCATCTCGAAACTCTGCGCAAGCTCGGCTTCAACCGTCTCAGCATGGGCATTCAGGACTTCCATGCCGATGTGCAGGAGGCGGTGCACCGCATTCAGCCTTACGAAATGACGCGCGATTTGCTCTTCGCCGCCCGCGAACTCGGCTTTGATAGCATCAACGTCGATTTGATTTACGGCCTTCCCTACCAAACGGCGCACACTTTTGCCCACACCGTGGATCAAATTCTTGGACTTGCTCCGGATCGCATTGCCCTCTTCAGTTACGCGCACGTACCGTGGTTGAAGAAGCAGCAAGGTTCATTCGCCGCGCACCTCCCGGAAGGCATGGAAAAATTTGAGATCTTCCGCGTGGGCCTGCTCAAGTTTCTCGAGGCCGGCTATCTCTACATCGGCATGGACCACTTTGCGAAGCCGGGGGACGAGCTTGCCGTTTCGCAACAAAACCGCACGCTGCACCGCAATTTTCAGGGCTACACCACCAAAGCGGGCGCCGACCTCTACGGCATGGGTATTACCGCCATCAGCGGCATTCAAGACGCTTACGCGCAGAATTACCGGGACATTCCTTCCTGGGAAAAGGCCGTCGCCGAACGCGGCCTCGCTACCATGCGCGGCTATCAACTTTCGAACGAGGACCGTCTGCGCCGCACCGTCATCAGCCGTCTGCTGTGTCATACCATCGTGATCAAGGACGAGATTTCTCGCGAATTTGGCATCGATTTTGACCAGCATTTCGCCGAAGAGCTTCGCCGCCTGGAACCGTCCCGCGAGGATGGCCTCGTGCTCCTCGACCGCGGCGAAATTCGCGCCACCTGGCTCGGCCGCATCTTCATCCGCAATCTGGCCATGGTTTTCGACCCGTATCTCGAAAAACAGCAGCTCATCTCCAAGCCGCTCTTTTCGAAAACTCTCTGATCCCACGAGGATGCTTACATCTCCGTGACTCGTCACGTCCCAGCACTGGTGGTCGGCGGTGGCATCTCCGGCCTCGTCTGTGCCTACGCTCTGCGCAAAGCTGGGACTGACGCAGTACTGGTCGAGGCTTGCCCCCGCCCCGGCGGTGTCATCAGCTCCGAAGTGCGCGACGGTTTCCTGCTGGAACGCGGTCCCCAAAGCTTCAGCGGCAACATCCAGCTCCGTCACCTGTGCGAGGACCTCGGCATTTCCGACCAAGTTGTTCAAGCCCCTCCACGTGCGCCGCGATATGTACTGATCGACGGCGAACTCCGGCCCGTGCCCCTCAGCCCTCCTGCGTTTTTTATGAGCTCTCTCACTAATGGCTCGACCAAATGGGCCCTCATGCGCGACATCCTCGGAAAAACCGTTCCTCCCGAGGGTGACGAATCCGTCGCGGCTTTCGTTCGCAGAAAATTCTCACCACAACTGCTCGATCGCCTGGTGGGCCCTTTCGTTTCTGGGATTTATGCGGGAGATCCTGAGCGGCTCAGTGTTCGAAGCGCGTTCCCACAACTCTACGAAGCCGAAAAGGCTGCAGGCAGCA